>Ga0247842_10000584_pt1 | contig 73742 bp, 54 predicted proteins | sample LaCruzMarch2015__3_FD_192411 | JGI IMG/M metagenome (GOLD analysis project Ga0247842, IMG submission 192411) | Freshwater microbial communities from meromictic Lake La Cruz, Castile-La Mancha, Spain - LaCruzMarch2015_19m | ecosystem: Environmental > Aquatic > Freshwater > Lake | place: Spain... | reverse complement strand
GGTTTGGGCTCTCCGCCTGCACGGCGAACCCGGAGGGCCTGCCTCCATCACTAGCACAGCACGGTCTGGGTCAACGATCTTCTACATCGTCACCCCTTTCCTTTCAGGACACACCACTGTGAGGGAAAACAAGGACTTCCGGCGAATCCTTATCTTCCCCCCGGCGAGCGAGCCCGCGGACGGCCGTATGTGACCCGACAGTTACGGAATCATCTTCCCTTTTCGTACTACCCCGCGCCGGAGCCGCCGCGGCCGCCCGCGGTCGCGCGCGGTCGCGCGCGCCTGGGATGCCGCGCCTTCAGGAGGGCGGCGACGCGACGCGCGGGCGGTGAAGACGGGCTATCTTCCCATCAGTTTCCGTCGCGGCATCGCGGGCCGCTCCGGAGGATCGACGGCCGCGGAAAGCTTCCGCCACCCGGGGTGGCAAGACAGACGGCGGGCGGCATGTCGAATCGGTAAGATAAGGAAAGGGCCATTCCTTATCTTACCGATTCGCACTACCCCGCCGGGGCGGCCCCGGCGGCCGTGCCGCATCAAGCCCGCGGGCACGGCGCAGATCCGGGCGGCATCGTCTGGCCCAGCCATCGCCGTGAGCAGCGCGTGGAGCCGGCCCTCATGAGCGTGCCGAGGGAGGCCCTCGGATTCCCGCGGCGCCGGCCTCCCGACCCTCTTCCTTGTCACCCGTCTTCTGAGGGCGAGACGCGCCGTGGCCGGCCTCGATGCGGCGGACTGCGTGTAGACTTCCGCGCATGACGCAGTCCATGGATCGACAAGCGCCGGGAGTCCTTCTCGGCGACGGGGAGTCTTCGGCCGCCGGCGCGGGCGGCCGCGCCCTCCACCCCTGGCTCATCGTGCTCGCCCTGGCGCCAGGCATCATCCTCACGCTCGCCGACGCCACGGTGATGACGATCACCGTGCAGAGGATCATCCGCGAGCTCGGGGGCTCCGTGGTCTCGGTATCGTGGGTGATGAACGGCTACAACCTCACGCTCACCGTGCTCTTCCTCACCATGGGCCGGCTCGGCGATCGCTACGGCCACAAGCTCGTCTTCACGCTGGGCCTCGCGCTGTTCACCGCCGCTTCGCTGCCGTGCGCCCTGGCGACCAGCGTGCACGCCCTGGTCGCCTGGCGCGTGGTGCAGGCGCTCGGCGCCGCGGCCGTCGTGCCCACGGCGTTGGCTCTGCTCCTGCAGGCGTTCCCCGAGCGCCGCCAGGGCTTCGCCGCCGGCCTCTTCGGCGCCCTGAGCTCGCTGGCCGCCGCCGCCGGCCCGGTGCTGGGCGGCGTGCTCGTGTGGTACTGGGGCTGGCCGGCGGTCTTCTGGTTCAACCTGCCGGTGGGCGCGCTCGGCGTCGTCCTCGCGCTCACGCTGATGCGCGGACTTCACACACCGCGTACCCGCGCCGCCCTCGACTGGCCCGGCGTCGCCCTGGTCAGTGCGGGCCTCTTCTGCCTCACTCTGGCGATCATCCAGGGCAACGACTGGGGCTGGGTCTCCGGCGCCGTCATCGGTCTGTGCGTGGGCGGCGTCGCCCTGCTCGCCGTCTGGATCTGGTGGGAGCTGCGCGTCACCTCGCCGCTCTTCGACCTGCGCCTCTTCCGCGACCGCACCTTCGCCGCGGCCGGCACGGCGATCATGACCGTCGACACGGCGATGATGGGCACGATGTTCATGCTCGTCATCTTCATGATCGCGATGATGGATTACAGCGAGCTCAGGGCCGGCCTCGCGATCGCCGTCCTGCCCGTGGCCGTGATGCTGCTCACGCCGCCCGCCGGCTGGCTCACCGACCGCATCGGGCCGCTCTGGCCGGCGGTGATCGGCGCCCTGCTCAGCGCCGCCGGGCTCTTCGCTCTGGGGCACATGGCGCGCACCGACCCGCTCTCCGGCGTGCTCTGGCGCAGCGGGCTCGTGGGCGCCGGCATCGGCCTCTCCCTGCCGGCGCTGCTGGCCGCCGGCATGAGCGCCGTGCCCGGCGGCCACAAGGGCGCCGGCTCCGGCATGCTGAACACGGCGCGCCAGCTGGGCTTTCTTCTCGGCGTCGCGATCATCGTCGCGGTGTTCACTCACACCATGGGCATCGCCGTGAACCGCTCCGCCGACGCCGGCCAGGCGCTGACCCGCGCGCAGGACGGCATCAGCGCGCCGGTCAAGGACCGCCTCGTCCTGGAGCTCGACAAGGTCCGCACCATCGACGCCACCTCGGGCATGGACCAGATCCGCAAGGTGGCGCACCCCATCGCCGAGGACATCGGCGCTCAGGTCGGGCTCGTCGAGGGCTTTGTGCTGCTGCAGCTGAAGAACCGCCTCGAGGAGACACTCTGGGACGAGGTCTCGGCGGCCTTCACGTGGCCGTTCTATACGGCGGGCATCTTCGCGGTGATAGGCGCCCTGGCGGGCGCCTTGCTGCCGCGGCGCCTGCCGCGCCGCGCGAACCAGGGAGCCGACTGAATGGCGACTTCGGGAGAGGCCGGCGAAGTCAAGAAGAAGGTCGCGACTATCGGCGTCGTCGCGGTGACCGCCATCATCATGGGCAACATGATCGGGGCGGGCATCTTCACGATCCCGCAGCAGATCGCGGACTACGGCTGGTGGGGCATCGTCGCCTTCGTGTTCACGGCCATCGGCGCCCTGCTCCTCGGTCTGGTCTTCGCCAACCTGGCGCGCCGGATCCCCAAGACCGGCGGCCCGTACGCGTATACCAGGGCCGCTTTCGGCGACTTCGCCGGCTACTGGATCGCCTGGGGCTACTGGATCGGGCTGTGGACCGGCCAGGTCGCCATCGCGGTCACGTTCGCCAACTACGTGGGCGTGTTCATCAAACCGTTTGCCACGAGCCTGCTCTGGAACGGCGTCCTGGCCATCGGCATCGTCTGGGTGGTCACGGCGCTCAACCTGCGCGGGGTCAAGACGGCGGGCGGCGTCGCCATCGTCACCACGGTCATCCGCGTCGTCCCACTGCTGGCGATCGCCACCGTCGGCTGGCTCTACTTCCACCCCGGCAACTTCGCGACGACGTTGCCGGCCGGCAACAGCACGATCTTCGGCGCCATCGGCGCGGCCGCCGTGATCACCCTCTTCTCGTTTCTGGGACTCGAGTCGGGCACGGTGCCCGCCGGCAACGTGCGCGACCCGAGCAGGACCATCCCTCGAGCCACGGTGATCGGCATCCTCGCGGTCGCCGTCCTGTACATCGTCTCGACCACCGTGGTCATGGGCGTCCTGCCGGCGGCGACGCTCACGAACAGCACGGCGTCGTTCGCCGACGCCGGAAGAGCCATGTGGGGCGACGTCGGCTACTACGCGGTGGCCTTCGCCGGGGTCGTCTCGACACTCGGCGCGCTCAGCGGGTTCACGCTCCTCAACGGCCAGGTGCCCTTCGCGGCCGCCGCGGACCGACTGTTCCCAAAGTCGTTCGCCAGGGAGAACAGGTTCGGCGCTCCCGGGTTCGGCATCATGGCCTCCAGTGTCCTCGTCACGGCCATGATGCTCATCCTCTACGCCTACGCGACCGTGAAGTGGCAGGGCGCAGGGCCCCAGACGAAGGGCATCGCCAATGTGTCCATCCTCCTCGCGACGCTGACCACCGTCCTCCCCTACGCCTTCTGCTCGGTGGCCGAGCTGATCCTGGTCTTCACCAATCGCGACGTCACCGGCAAAGGAGTCGCCAAGCTGCTCGTCATCCCGACGCTGGCGTTCCTGTACTCGCTCTTCATGATGTATGGCTCGGGCCCCAGCACGATCACGGCGGGCTTCTTCCTCATGCTCATCGGCCTGCCCGTGTATGCGTTGCTGCGCCGCGGCAACGCGAAAGAGGGCCAAGACCTTGACCCCCGGCACCACCAGGAAGGAACGCCATGAGCGACACCGTTTGGACGCCCAGCGCACGATCCGAGGTCGGCAAGCTCAAGACCGTCATGGTCCACCGACCGGACCTCGCCCACGAGCGCCTCACTCCCAGCAACTGCCATGAGCTCCTGTTCGACGACGTGATCTGGGTGCGCCGCGCGCGGCAGGAGTTCGACGCCTTTGTCGACCTCATGCGCTCGCGGGGGATCGAGGTCCTCATCCTGCACGAGCTGCTGCGCGAAACCCTGGACACGCCGGACGGCCGCAAGTGGCTGCTCGACCGCCGCCTCCGTGCGGAAGAGGTCCCCAGCATCTTCTCGCGCATTCTGCACGATTGGATGGACGAGATGCCGTCCGACGCCCTGGCCACGTGGCTGACCGGCGGCGTGACCCCCGTCGACCTGCCGCCCGACCACAGGAAGTTCGCCGCCGAGGCGACCTCCGAGACCTCCTTCCTCATCGCGCCGCTGCCCAACACGATTTTCACGCGCGACAGCAGCGCCTGGACGTACAACGGCGTCAGCGTGCATCCGATGCATTGGCCGGCGCGGCGCAAGGAGACGGCCATCGTCGAAGCCATCTACACCTTTCACCCGCGCTTTCGCGCCGCGCGGTTCGAGCGCTGGTTCGGGGGCGCCGACCACGACTGGGGCGCCGCCACCATGGAGGGTGGAGACGTCATGCCGGTCGGCGACGGCGTCGTGCTCTGCGGCATCAGCGAGCGCACGACCTTCCCCGGCATCAGCATCTACGCGCAGAACCTCTTCAAGGCCGGCGCAGCCAAGGCCGTGCTCGGCGCGCACATGCCGCCGGACCGCGCCTCCATGCACCTCGACACCGTCTTCACCTTCTGCGACCGCGACCTGGTCACCATCTACCGGCCGGTCGTCGACAAGATCCAGCCGGTGGTCTTCACGCCGGGGGACGAAGACGTGCCGGCGGTCCGTCTGTCCAGGCGCAGCTGGCTCGAAGAGGTCGCGGACGCCCTCGGCATCTCCGATCTGCGGGTCGTGCCCACAGCCGGCGACGCCTTTGAGGCCGAGCGTGAGCAATGGGACGACGGCAACAACGTGGTCTGCCTGGAGCCCGGGGTCGTCGTCGGCTACGAGCGCAACGAAGACACCAACAACCGCCTGCGCAAGGAGGGCATCGAGGTGCTCGCCATCGCCGGCCAGGAGCTCGGCCGTGGCCGCGGCGGCGGGCACTGCATGACCTGCCCGATCGACCGCGAAGCCTGACCACAGAGAGCAGCGGATCGGCTGCCTCTGCGGCCAGCCATCCGCTGCTCTGGGGCGGAGTCTCGGCGGCCTCAGCCCACGCGTACCCCATCCAAGTTATCGATCACCTCGTCGAGCCGCTCCACCAGCCGCTCGATCTGCCGCTCCAGATGCCCGTTGCCGCCGGAGCCCGGCGACCCGTCAGCCCGAACGCCGGCGCTGTATGCCACGCCGCTCTCCGGCGTCGTCTCAGCCGGCATCACGGCCGTCCGCGCGCCGGCGACCTCGTCGGACTCCACGCGCCCGTCGCGCATGCGCACCACGCGATCCGCAGCCGCGCCCACGATGGGGTCGTGCGTGACGAGGATGAACGTCTGCCCCTTCTTGAGGTTCAGCTCGCGCAGCATATCCATGACCATCTCCGAGCTCTTCGTGTCGAGCTGGCCGGTGGGCTCGTCGGCCAGGATTATCGCCGGCTCCAGAGCCAGCGCCCGGGCGATGGCGACGCGCTGCGCCTGGCCTCCCGAGAGCTCGTTGGGGAAGTGCTTCGCGCGGTCCGCGAGGCCGACCTCGGCGAGCACCTCCATCGCGCGCTGCCGCGCTTTCTTGCCGGTGATACCGGCGTAGCGCATCGGCAGCTCGACGTTCTCGACGGCGGTCAGCGTGGGCACCAGGTTGAAGGTCTGGAAGATGAAGCCGACCTTGCGGCCGCGCATCTCGGGTAGCTTGCGGGCCGGGAGGGCGGTCACGTCGACGCCGTCGATGGCGATGGAGCCGGCGTCGGGGCGGTCGAGGCAGCCGATCATATTGAGCAGCGTGCTCTTGCCCGAGCCTGAGGGGCCCATAATAGCCATGAACTCGCCCTTCTCGACCTCGAGGTCGACGCCTTCGAGGGCGTGCACGACGTTCTCGCCGCCCATGTCGTAGGTCTTCTTGACTCGATCGATGCTGAGGATCACTGTGTCGTCCTTTCTGGGGAGCCGCGCGCCGTCGAGAGCCGAGGCTCTCACTCGGAGCGCAGCGCGATGACGGGGTCGAGGCGCGCCGCCTTGAGCGCGGGCAGGATGCCGGCCAGGGTGCCGATCGCGAGACCGATGCCGAGGACCGCAGCGGCGAGCAGAGGCGTCACGGCGAAGAGCACGTTGCCGCCGGACGCCGTGAGGTTGTTGACCAGCGACGTGATGAGCCATCCGCCGAGCAGGCCGAGCGTCGCGCCGGCGAGGCCGACGACGGCCGATTCCACGAGGTGCTCGCGGAGGATGTCGCTGGTGCGTGCGCCGACGGCCTTCTTGATGCCGATCTCGCGGGTGCGTTCGCTGACGCTCATGTACATGGTGTTGATCACCGAGAGGCCTCCGACCACCAGCGAGATGAAGGCGATGCCGTAGACGATGAGATTGAACAGCGACATCTGGCTGCTCGCCTGCTGCTCCATGTCGCTGGGCGAGTACACCTGGACGTCAGGCACGGCCTTGTCGATGCGCGTCGCGAGCTTGTCGATGTCCGCGCCGCCCTTGGGGACCGCGAGGACGCTCGTCGCCACCGCCGTCGTCTCGAGCAGGGGATCGTCGTCGGCGAGGATCTGCCGCGCCTTCGAGAGGGACATGTAGACGCGGTTGTCGGGCGTGCTCATCGTCTGGTTCAGCACGCCGACGATCTTGTACTTCTCGCCGCGGATCGTGAGGCGCTCGCCGGTCGTCTTGCCGAGGTCGCCGGCCACGCTGGAGCCGATGACCACGACCTTCTTGTCGCCGGCTTTGAGGTCGCGACCGGAGCTGAGGCTCCAGTTCTGCGCATCGGCGAGCGCCGGGTAGCCGTGCTCCAGGTCCAGACCCTCGATGGTGCTGGAGCTGAAGGGGCCCTTGTCGCCGGCGTTCTTCTTTAGCGGCACGTCGATGACCTCGGTCACCCGCTTGACGCCGCTCACGGCGGCGATCTTCGTGACCGTGGCTCCGTCGATGTACTGGCCGTTGGTCCGGCCGGTGGCCGCCTCCATGGAGCTGCCCCCCTTGGGGACGACCGTCACCGAGCTGGTGGCGGAATCGAGGCTGCCGCTGACCAGCATGTTCATGCGCTGCGAGAAGGCGCCGAACATGGTGAGCGTGAGCATTCCGACCACCACGCCGAGAATGGTCAGACTGGTGCGGAGCTTGCGCCGGCGCATGTTCTTGAGGGTCGATCTGAGATACCCCACGGGGCTCTCCTTTCGTGTGGCGGCCGGCCCGGCTACGGGCGCCGGCCGCGTTGTCCGTCGCGGTCTTCTGCAGGCAGTATCGGGCGGCGCGCATAAGGCCGGCGTAAAGAGGCTGCGCCTTACGCCGGCCTTACACCGTCGCCGCCATGCTGGGGACATGATCGGGAACGCGCACGCGACGCACTTCACAGCCCCGGCGGGCGCGAATCGGGGCGCGGTGGCGGCGCGGCCATTGACCGCGTCACGCGGCGGCGAGGACAATGGCCCCAAGGCCGGGGCGCTCGCTGACCCAGCAGGCCCGAGAGCCGCAGCGCTCGCGGCACCCGCTGCGTCCGCAGCCCGCGGGCGCGCGCCGACACAGGAGGCCGAGACGCGCATCTTGATCGTCGAGGACGAAGAGGACCTGGCCGCGGCCATCGCCCGCGGTCTGCGCCGCGAAGGCATGGCCGTCGATGTCGCCCTCGACGGTTTGGCCGGCCTCGAGAAGGCGAGCGTCAACGACTACGACGTCGTCGTCCTCGATCGCAACCTCCCCGGGCTGCACGGCGACGAGGTCTGCCGCCGCCTCGTTGAAGCGCGGACGGCGGCGCGCATCCTCATGCTCACCGCCGCCCGCGGCCTCGATGAACGCGTCGCCGGACTCGGCCTCGGCGCCGACGACTACCTCGGCAAGCCGTTCGCGTTCGTGGAGCTCGTGGCCCGCATCCGCGCCCTGACGAGACGGGCGGGCGCGGCGCGCCCGCCCATCCTCCGGCGCGGCGATCTCGAGCTCGACACCGCGGTGCGCGAAGCGCGCCGCGCCGGGACGGACCTGGCGCTCACGCGCAAAGAGCTGGGCGTGCTCGAGGTCCTGCTCGCCGCCGAAGGGGCCGTGGTCTCGGCCGAGGACCTGCTGGAGAAGGTCTGGGACGAGAACACTGACCCCTTCACCAACGTCGTGCGGGTCACCGTCATGACCCTGCGCCGCAAGCTGGGGGAGCCGCCGCTCATCACCACGGTCCCCGGCGCCGGGTACCGGCTGTGAGGCGGCCCGGCGAGCGCCGCGGCGCCAGCATCCGCCTGCGGCTGACGCTCTCGTACGCGGGCATCTTCATCGGCGTCGGTTTCCTGCTCGTGGCCGGCGCCAACCTGCTGGTCCGCTACGAGCTGGAGCACAACGCCGAGCGGCTTCACGGCCAGATCGCGACGCGTTTCGACATCCCGCCGTCCGTCCTGGGCCAGACGATCCGCGATGCTCGCGGGAACACGGTCTCGCTGGGCGCGTTTCTGCGCAGCGTCGAGGAGCAGGCCATCGCCGAGGCGCTCGGCGTGCTGCTCAGGCAATCGGCAATGATGCTGCTGCTCACCGGAGTGGTGTCGCTGGCGCTCGGCTGGTTCATCGCCGGGCGCATGCTGCGCCCCGTGCACGAGATCACCACCGTCGCCCGCCGCCTCTCGGCGAGCACGCTCGACGAGCGCATCGACCTGCATGGCCCGCCGGACGAGCTCAAGGAGCTCGCCGACACCTTCGACGACATGCTCGACCGGCTGGCGGCCTCTTTCCGTGCGCAGCGCGAGTTCGTCGCCAACGCGTCGCACGAGCTGCGCACCCCGCTCGCCATCATGCGCACCGAGGTCGATGTCACGCTGAGCGACCCGGAGGCGAGCGCCGAGGATCTGCGCCGCATGGCCGAAACCCTGCGCAACGCCACAGTGCGCAGCGAGAAGCTCATCGACAGCCTGCTCGTGCTCGCCGGCAGCGCGCAGATCGGCCGCCGCGAGACTGTCGATCTGAGCGGCATCGCCGAGGCGGCGCTCGACATCTACCGAGAGCGCGCCTCTGCTCGAAGTCTCACGTTCGACCTGAGGCTGATGATTGCCCCCGCCTCCGGCGACCCTGCCTTGCTCGAACGTCTGGTCACCAACCTGATCGACAACGCGGTGCGGTACGCGCCCGAGGGCGACGCGATACGCGTGAGCACCACCGCCGGCCCGAGCGGCGTGACGCTGACCGTCGCCAACGGCGGGGAAGCGATCGCGGCGGACGAAGTGCCGCGCCTGTTCGAGCGCTTCTACCGGCGTGACGCGTCGCGCAGCCGCAAGACGGGCGGCTCCGGCCTCGGCCTCGCCATCGTCGCGGCTGTGGCCCAGGCGCATGGCGGCGAGGCGCGCGCGCAAGCCCCGGCCACGGGCGGCCTCGTGGTGACCGTCAGCCTGCCCGGCGTCTGAGAGCGCGCCGTCGGCGAGGGGGCCGTAGCGGCCTGCGGCCGCGGCCCCCGGCCACGAACCGCGCCGTCCGCGCTCAGATCGACGCGAGCTCCTGCAGCCGCCGAGCGTGGCCACTTCCCGGCCGCGTTTGGTCACCCGGGAGCGACCACGTCGCGTCTCGCGTGCGCAGCGCGAGAGGTCAGTCCAGCGCCGGCCCGCCTGCGGCGGCCGGCGCCCACGCCGCGGCGTTGTCGCGGGCGAACTCCGCGAAGCTCCGCGGCGGCGCCCCCGTGACGCGCTCCACGACGTCCGTCACCTCGGCGGCGTCGCCCGCTTTCTCCAGCGCCCAGAGCTCCATGAACGCAGACAGCATCGGCTCCGGCACGCATGCCTGCTCGAGGCCCGCGCGCGCCGCCTCCGCGGGCACGTCGACGTAGGTCACCGGCCGGTCGCTGGCCTCCGCCATGAGCGCGGCGATCTGGTGGTACGTGAGCGCCTCGGGCCCGGTGACGGTCAGCGCCTGACCCTCCCAGCCGTCGTCGAGCAGAGTGCTCGCGGCCACCGCCGACACGTCGCGCGCATCGACCTTGCAGACTGCGGCGTCGCCGCATGGCAGAAAGAACATCCCTTGCGCCGGGACGGTGGCCGCGAAGAGGCCGGCCATGTTCTGCATGAAGCCGGCCGGCCGCAGGAAGGTCCACGCCACGCCCGATTCCTCGATGGCGCGTTCCATCTCGCGGTGCCAGCGTCCGAGCGCGATGCCCGGCTCGAGGTCGGCGCCGATGATCGAGAGCTTGACGATGCGCTGCACGCCGGCCTCGGCGGCCAGGTGCACGAGCGTTTGGCCGATCTCGACCTGGTCCGGCGTGACCGGGGTGAGCATGAAGAGCTTGTCGATGCCGCGCACGGCCTCGCGCACGGCGGCCTCGTCGCGCATGTCGGCGACGCGCACCTCGGTGCACGAGCCCTCCAGCGCGGGCGCTTTGTCGGCCGAGTGGACGAGCGCGATGGGCGGCGCTCCCTTCGCGCAGAGCAGCCGCACGACCTCTCCGCCAACGTTTCCCGTCGCTCCCGTGACCAGGATCTGCGTACCCATGAACGTACCTCCTCGATCGAGCGTTGTGGCGACGCCCCGCCGCCTCTGGCGCCATCCTACGACCACGACGCGGGCGAGGACAGGGGCTTGGGCGACGAACGTCGTGACGTGGATGAGATCATCTTCGTGGTCGAAGAATCTCCAGAAGGCGGGTACTCGGCCCGCGCCGGGCGTGCCGATCATCACGGAGGCGGACGACCTCAAGCTCCTGCACACCGCGCTGCGCGACGCGGTGCTCTGCCAGTGTGAAGACGAAGCCGATCGTCCGCGGGTGGTCCACCTGCATCTGGTGCGGGGCATCCTCATCGCGGTATGAGGCTTCCGCGGGTCATCTCGTGAGAGGACCTCGCTCGCGCCCGCGGTCACGTCTGCTCGGCGGCGGGGAAACGACGACGCCAAGAGCACGACCGGGAGGGGCCGACGGGGCACGTTCAGAGACCGAGGCCCGCGAGGGCCGCCTCGGTCTCCTCGAGCGCCGGTCTCGCCCCGAGCCGCGCGAAGATCTCGCGGGCCGCGGCGAGAGGCGCCGCCGCCTCCGGCGCTCGGCCCAGCGCCGCCAGGCAGCGTCCCTGGCCCAGCAGGGCGTGCCCCTCTTCGTAGGGCACGCCGAAGTCGAGCCAGCGCTGTGCGGCGTCGGCAAAGCCGGCCGCCGCTGCCTTGTGCTCGCCGCGCGCCTCGGCCAGCAGCGCCGCGACGCTCTCGCGGGCGAGCTCCTCAACGGGCAGCGGACCCTGCACTGAGCTGAGAAGGCTTTCGGCAAGCGCCGTGGCGCTACCGCGGACGGCCAGCCGTGCGGCCTCAGGCATAAGCGCCGCGCGCCCGACATTGGTGCCCCGCGTCGTCGTCGCCAGCATCTGCTCGACAAGCTCCAGCGCAAGATCGGGTGACGCCTGCGCCGAGACCAAAGCGACGATGAGCATCCCAAAGGCCTTGTCGGTGTCGAGCGGGCTTGCCAGTGAAGCCGCGAACATCGACTCAAGCTCGCGAGGATCCACCTCGCGCTCGCCTTTCCAAGACAGGACGAGCAGCCGCATCTGACGCATGAAGAGCACGTCGGAGGCATCGACGAGCTCGTCCGGCGCGGACTCGACCATGTCGGCCTCGTCAAGGGCCTCGTCCCAACGCCCCGCGTATACCAGAAACTCGACATGTTGGCTACGCGAGATGCCGACGATGGACGCCAAGCCTCTCGACGCCGCGAAGTCATAGAAGAGGGCGTACTCCTCCAAGGCGCGGCGCGGTCCCTCCTGCAGGCCGAGGAACGAACAGTAGTTGAACCAGACGCGTCCGCGCTCTACGCCCAGCCCTTGCCGCCGAGCCAGCTCGAGGGAGCGGCGGAAGTCGGCCAAGCACCCGGGCATACCGAGGTCCCCCCTGACTGACCCCCGCAGGTTGAGCGCCAGCGCCGGCTCCGGCACGCCGATCTGCCGCGCTGCTTCCAGGGCGCGCTCGACGGCGACAAGCCCGGGCTTCGGCTCGCCGTGATCCATCTTGTTCCGGCCACACTCGATCAGCACGCGCACCAGCTCGGGTGATGGTCCGTCGTCCTCCAGCAGAGCCATGGCGTCGCGGTAGAGGCCTTCGAGAAGCGCAGGGCCGGCGACGTTCTCGCGAGCACGGGCCAGACAGACCAAGGCGACCGCGGCGCGGCGCGGGTCGCCGGCCTCGCGCAGCCCCGAGACGGCGTCTTCCAGAAGGTCCGCTGCTTCGGCGTGGCGGCCGCTCCAGAGGATGGCCTCCCCGAGGCGCGCCTGGATCGCGGCGCGCTCCGCACCCGCCGGCGCGATGTCGAGCGCCGCGCGGTAGTAGCGCTCGGCGGCTCCCAGGTCGGCGTTGTAGACGCGCTCGCCGGCCGCGGTCAGGTAGATGACGGCAGGGCCGATCAGCAGTGTCTCGAGGTCGGTCTCGCCCGCGACCTGCGCCAGCTCGAGGGCCGTCGCGTAGTGGTGGGCCAGCGTCTCGGCGTGATCCTCGGGGTGGTCCCCCGCCTGCGCCTCGAGCCAGCGTGCCGTGGCGGCGTGCTTGCGGGCGCGGGCGGCGCGCGGCAGCTGCTGATAGGCCACGTCGCGGGCCAACGCGTGGACGAACTCGAGCTCATCGACGTCCGTGAGCCCCATCGTCGGGGTGCGCACGCGCCGCAAGAGCTGCCTGGCGACCAGGTCGCCGAGAGCCTGCTTCAGGTCCCCGGGACCGCGCTCGCCGACGGCTGCGAGAGCCCCGCCCCAGAACACCGCGCCGATCACTGCCGCGTCGCCGAGCAGCGCCTTCTGCGCCGCGGGAAGCGCGTCGAGGCGGGCGGCGATCACGGCCTGCACCGAACCGGGCAGCGCTGTGGCCTGGGCGGCGTCGGCGACGAAGCGCACCGACTGCTCGGCGAAGAACGGGTTGCCGCCGCAGCGCGACACGATCTCGGCGCCCGAGTCGCCCTCAGCGTCCGTGAGAAGCGCAGCGACCAGACGTGACGTCTCGTCGCGCGAGAGCGGCCTCAGGCTGATACGGTCGAAGCCGGCGCCCTCTCCGGCGAGGGCCGCGCGTCTCTCGAACAGTTCGGGGCGAGTGCACGCAAGGACCACGAGCGGCACGTCCGCGGTGCGAGCGGCGAGGTGGCCGAGGAAGGCAAGGAGCGCCTCGTCGGCCCAGTGGACGTCCTCGAAGACGAGCACTGTCGGCCGCCTCTCGGCGAGCGCTTCGAGGAAGCGCGCCCACGCCGCGAAGCTCTCTTCGCGCGTCGCCGGAGGAGCCTCCAGGCCGAGGAGCGCGCGCAGACGATTCAGCATCCACGCGCGCTCCTCGTCATGGGGGAGCACCGCGTCGAGCGCGGCCTGCGTCGTGGCTTCGTCCGCGCCCTCATGGATCCCCGCGTGGGCCCTGACTATCTCGGCGAGGGCCGAGAACGTGGCGTTCTCACCATACGGCAGGCAGCGGCCCTGGCGCCACGTGACCATCTCGGGGCGCCGGTCGATCGTCTCCGCGAGCTCGGCGATCAAGCGGCTCTTGCCGATGCCCGGCTCGCCGACAAGCAGCGCGAACCGCGGCGTGGATGACGCCGCCGCTCCGTCGATGAGCGCTGTGAGCTGGGCGAGCTCCGCGTCGCGACCGACGAGCGGCGAGAGGAGCGCCCGGTCGAGCGCGGCGGCGCTGCGTGCTACGGGCGCGAGTGCCAGCCACGCGGTGACCGGCTCCGACTTGCCCTTGGCGAAGACGGGCGGCAGCTCCTCGTAGGCGACGGCGGAGGCGGAGAGTGCGTGGGTCGTCGCGCCCACGGCGACGCCGCCCGGCGGCGCGGCTGCCTGCAGCCGCGCCGCCACGTTCACGGCGTCGCCGGTGAGGAAGCCGCGCCCCGAGAGCGGGTCGACGTCGAGGCGCACGAGGGCCTCGCCGGTGTTGACCCCGACGCGCACCCGCAGAGGGCTGCCGTCGGGACGCGTCATGCCCTCGAGGGCATCGACGATGCGGAGGCCGGCGCGCACCGCCCGTTCGGGGTCGTCCTCATGGACGGCCGGCACGCCGAAGACGCCGACCACGGCGTCGCCGATGAACTTCTCCACGGTGCCCCCGTGCGACTCGATCACATTGCGGGCGGCGGCGTGATATGTGCGGAGGATGGCGTCGATGTCCTCAGGGTCGGCGGCCTCGCTCATGGCGGTGAAGCCGACGAGGTCGCAGAAGAGGGTGGTCACGACCTTACGCTCCTCCGCGATTGGGGCCGGCGCGGACAGCGTGGCGCCGCACGCCATGCAGAACTTGGCGTCGTCCGGCCACTCGCGGTGACAGGTGAGGCAGTCGATCATCGTCGTCGGCTGACGAGCTCTGCGACTCCCGGAACCTGGCTCAGCATCTGATCGACCCCCTCGAAGCGACTTGGGCCGATTCTACCGCGCAGCCCGCGAGTCCGGAGGAGAGAGAAGCGGCGGGCGGCGCTTTCGCGCCGCCCGCCGGCCTTGCCGCGCGAAGCCGTGCGGCGCGTTACTGCACGGTGATCGTGACCGGCGCCGACCCAAGATGGTCGCCGCCGGCGACTTCGATCCCGTCGCCGACGGTGTAGAAGTCGATGTTGCCTTCGATCACGTCGCCGCTCTGGGCGTCGGCGGGCACGTGGATCGTCGCATGGATGGCGCCCGTGCCGCCGTCCGCGGCGATCGTCACCGGGGTGTCGAAGCCCGCGGACGAGGTGAAGCCGTCGATGGGCAAGGGCGCCGTGTAGCCCACATTGAGCGTGTAGTCGGCGGTCGGCGCCGGCAGAGCCGGGTCGCCGTATCCCAGCGCTACCGTCCAAGTGCCGGCCATCGGGTCGGCGACGACGGCGAAGTTGCCGATGTCGCTGGTGGCCAGGCTGGTCGACTTACTGGTCGCCGTCGGGTCGTACAGGCTCAGGTCGATCAGCGTCCCGGGATCGCTCGTCCACGTCGCCGAGCAGGTCAGCAGTGAGACGTTCTGAGGCAGCGTGAACGTATAGTCGGCCAGATAGGCGTCCGGGCCTGCCGTGAGAGTCCCGGTGATCGGCGTCGCGGTGACTTCCTGGGACTGCGGCATGCCGTTCCAGATCATCTGGCTCTCGGCATAGGCGTTGAGGCTCGTCGGACCCGGGTTGTTGATCGTGAAGTCGCGGCCGACCGTCGTATCCGGCGCCGCGGTCGTGGTCCACGGCCCTCCGATGAGCGGGTTCGCAGCGAGCGTGATCGTGCCCTTGTAGGGTTCGGCGAACGAATCGCCCGAGAAGCCCGGAGCCCACACGATGATCTGCCACTTGCCGGCCATGGGAGCGTTCCAGACCACCTGCTCCGCGGTGTGCGTGAAGGCAGAGTCGGGCACGAGCCCCCGCGGATAGTCGAACGAGACGAGGTCGCCGCCCTTGGCGTCGCGCACGTTGCCGCTGGGGTCGACGAGATACATGTTGACGAGGTTGCCCTGATCGGGCCACGTCAACGACGCCGAGATCGAGCGTGTCCCGCCGGGCACGGTGAAGTCGTAGAAGTAGAGCTCACCGCCGCTGTACTCGACCGTCGAGCCGGTGATGGCGCCGGCGAACGTGCCGTGGCCGCCGGCGAGCGCAACGGGGACACGGATCGACACGGGGACAGTCGTCGTGGTCGTGCCGTTGCTCACCACCAGGCCGCCGAAGGAGGTCCCGGCCGCCGTGGGCGCTTTGACGGTCGTCTTGACGTGCGCCGTGGCGCCGGGCATGAGCGTGACGCTGGGCGACGAGACCTTCATGGCCGACCACGTGGCCTTGTGGAAGAACTGCACCTGCAGGTGCACGAGCTGGGTCGCCCCGGTCGGCGGCTGCGAAGCACGCGGGAAGATGTCCAGCTCCCACGGCTTGCCGGCGCTCACCACGGGACGCTGGTCGGCAGGCCCGATCAGCGACACCTGAGCGAGAGCCAGATGGCCGTAGCCACCGTAGGTCGGGGCGTAGGTGAGGAAGTTGCCGTCGGAGTCGTACCAGGCGTCGCGGATCGACACGTCGGGCCCGGAGGGCCAGGTGACCTTGGCCTGCACGAACTGGGTCCCCCCCGGGATGGTGATCATCTCGGCGTCGAAGTAGCCCTGCTCCTGCTCCAGCGTGATGTCCTTGGTGATCGTCTGAGCCTTGTCGACGACGAACGCCGTCGGCGTGAGGGAGACGGTCTCCTTGGCGTTGCCGGTGTTCTTGACGGAGATGGTCGTGGACGCGCTGGCGCCGCCGTTCAAGCGCGGAGACCAGCTCGTGGGGTTCTTCTTGTCGGCCGCGACCGAGACGAGCATGGACTTGCCCTGACGCAGGACCGCCTTGACGGCGGCCTCGGCATCGACCATGCCGCTGCTCTGCTCGAGAGCAGGGTAGCCGAGGTCGGTCGCGGTGCTGGCGAGCAGGTTCTTCCAGTAGGACGGCGGCGGCAGCTTCAGGCCGGGATGGCTGAGCTTCCAGGCGCACTCGGCCAGAGCGAGGTCGCCGGCGCAGACCGGCGCCGCCATGCTGGTGCCGCCGAACTCCTGGATGCCGACGCTGCCGTAGGCGTCGCCGGCCATGGGCGCGAGGGCCCAGCCGTAGGCGCCGAAGGCCATGATGTCGGGCTTGAAGTCGCCCTGCGCGTTCGGCCCGCGGCTCGACCAGGAGATGACCTGATCGCCCTTGTAGGCGTCCCCCGAGGTGAGGAACTGGATCTGCGAGAACTCGCGGTTGCCGGTGCTGGCGCCCACGGCAAGCGCGCCCTTGACGTCGCTCGGCGAGCCCAGCGTGCCTTGCCCGGGCCCCTCGTTGAAGGCCGAGACCACGAACGTGATGCCGGAGCCGATGGCCGCCTTGACCGCCATGGAAACGGGGTCGTTGCCGTCGGGCGGCAGAGCGAAGCCGGCCCAGCTGTCGGAGATGATGTCGACCTGCTCGTCGACGAGCCACTCGATCCCGCGGATGAACTGCGAGTCGTAGCCGCCGTTGAGGTCGCCGACCTTGGCCATGAGGACCTTGGCCTTGGGCGCCATGCCGGAGTAGCGCATGGTGGTGCCAGTCTCTACGTTGTAGACCGGGAGCCCCTGGGCGGCGACGCAGCTCGAGGTGCCGGTCCCATGGCCGTCGTTGTCCTGCAGACCGCTGCCGGTGAAATCGCGGTAGTCCTCGATGGCCGCGGCGAGGTCGGGATGGGTGGGGTCCGTGCCCGTGTCGGTCATGCCGACGCGAATGCCCTGCCCCATGACCGCCTGGCCGTTGACCTTGATGTTCCAGGCGTCCTGGGCGTGCGTGAGTTGCACGGCCTCGGATTCGAGCGGGGCGCCCGCCGCAGTCGCGCCCTTGCCGGCGCGCGCGACACCCTCGGCGCCCGTCGGGTCCTTGGGCGGCGTGATCTTGCGGTCGGTGAAGACGCCGGCGACGTTGGGGTCGCTGCGCAGGGCGACGAGCGTGCTCTGCGAGACAGTGGCGGCGATGGCCGGGATGAGGTGGTACTGGTAGATGTGCGCCGAGTCGCGGGCCCTGAGCGAGCTGACCATCGCGCTCGACTTCCCCTGGGCCTTGAGGACGACGATGACCTTCATCGTCGGCCTATCGGGTGTGCCTGAGGCGCGCGCATAGATAACGCCCCCGGCAAGTGATAGCGCCAGCGCCAGCGCCACGACGAGAATGAAGATGCGACGTTTCATTGCCCCTCCTTGGTAGAGTGTCGTTCCTGTGGCGCCTCGGTCGCAGCAGGCCCCCCGGCGCCGACGGCAGCATGTGGCGGGACCGTCACGCTCAAGGATCGGCCGACCGCTGCCGCAGAAACGTTGTGAGAGCAGCCTACATCCGCGGGACAAATGCGACCCATGTTCGGGAAGCCCTCGCCGATGGCCTTCACCACCGTACCGCCGCGGGACCCTCCGACCTGCCGGGCGCCGTCGTTCATGCGGAACCCGGCTCCGGCGGGATCCTCGGAGCCGCACGAGGGGCAAGCGATCGCGAGCCGGACGTACGGGCTGGCGGCGGGGTCAGAAACCGAGGCCGGCGAGGGCCGCCTCGGTCTCCTCGAGCGCCGGCTTGGCGCCGAGCCGCGCGAAGATCTTGCGGGCCGCGGCGAGCGGCGCTGCCGCCTCCGGCGCTCGGCCGAGCGCCGCCAGGCAGGGGCACTGGCCCAGCAGGGCGTGCCCCTCTTCGTAGGGCACGCCGAAGTCGTGCCAGCCGGCAGCGGCGTCGGGGAAGCCGGCCGCCGCCGCTTCGTGCTCGTCGCGCGCCTCGGCGAGCAGCGTCAGACCGGAGGCCCGCGGTTGCGCGAGCAGCGGTACGAGGGACTCCACGTCGCCCAGAAGGCGCTCAGCGAGGGTGACATCTCCTATCGCCAAGGCGGCTCGCACGGCGCCAGGAAGCATCGCGGCATAGTCCGCACTGTGGTGGACCCTCGGCAACGCGGCACACCGCGCCAGCAGCCGGGCGCCGCGCCCTGCGTCGCCGCCCGCGATGTCCACAAGGCCGCAGGCGACCAGCGAGATCGCCGCAGCCTCCGTCTGGTTGCTCGCCTCAGCCTGCGCCCGCAGCCAGTCGACGTCGGCCCCGGCGCTGTCCCCGCGGGCGCTGCTCGAGAAAGCCTTTGTAGCACGCAGGTTCATGAGGTCGACGACGTTGCACGCGCTCTCGAGCGACGAGCCGGGGAGCTCCGTGAGCTCGTGACTCGCCGTATCCCCGTCGCCGGCGTTGACGCGCATGATGATGGCGACCGCGCGCGCGAAGGTGACGACTTCCTCTGCACCTCTCGAGCGCGCCACTTCCTCGGCCTCAAGCAGATCGGAGAGCGCCACTTGCGGGCCCTCGTACTGCAACACGGCCATGGCGAGGTTGGCCGCGAAGGATGCGACGTTGTGCCCATCATCACCCTGGGCGTCGGAGGCGTCCACGGCGCGCCGCATGTCCTCGACGCCGCCGCGGTCCCCCAGGGCGGCGCGCGCCCATCCGCGCCACTCCAGCGCCCGCGCGGCCTCGGGCATCCCCAGCCGCTCCGCCAGTTCGATGGCGCGCTCCGCCCAGAACAGTATCGCCTCGTGGTCCTCAAGCAGCATTTTCGTGACGGCGAGCCGCGTCCAGAGCCTCACGTGCTCGGCCGACGGCTCCACGTCTTCGAGGAGCCGCTGCGCAGCCTCGGCGGCCGCGAGCCGGCCGGGGTCGTTCAATCTGCTCAGCGCCCCGGACAGGCCGAACAACGCCTGGGCGACCTCCAGATCGCTGCCGCAGCGGCGCAGGATCTCCTCGGCCTGTGCGAATTCAGCCACCGCCTCCTCGATCCGCCCCAGACCGATCAGACCGTGTGCGTGCAGGCTGAGCAGCTCGGCGCGCTCGTGCTCGTCGGCCGCCAGTGCCAGCCCGCGGGCGAAGTGCTCGGCCCCGCGCGCCAGGTCGAAGCGCTCGGCGCGCACCCCGGCACGACGGAGGTGTCGCAGAGCCGGCGCGGTGAGCGAGTCCGCCAGCTCGGCGTCGCCGTACCCGCGCGCCAGATCCAGGGCGGTGGTGTAGTGGTGAGCGAGCGTCTCGGCAAGGTCGTCGGCGCGCTCGCCGACGTTCGTCTCCAGCCAGCGGGCCGCGGCCACGTGCCTCGTCGCCCGTTCCCTGCGGGGGAGCTGCCCGTAGGCGACCTCGCGCACCAGCGCGTGCGCGAAGGCATACTCGTGCTGACCGGCCATGGAGGAATCTCGCACGCGCCGGATGAGCTGCCGGTCGACAAGACCTCCGAGGGCAACATCGACGTCCTGCCCGGTGAGGTGACCGAGTTGGGCCACGGCGCCATCCCAGAAGACGGCGCCGACCACCGACGCATCACCGAGCAGAGCCTTCTGCGCGGGCGAAGTACTCGCCGAGCAGGGAGTCCACATCCTCAGGGTCGGCGGCCTCGCTCGCTCATGGCGGTGAAGCCGACAAGGTCGCAGAAGAGGGTGGTCACGACCTTGCGCTCTGCGGCTGCGGCCGGTGCGATGAGCCGCCCCCCACACTCGTTGCAGAACTTGGCCGCCGCCGGGTTCTCGGCGCCGCACGCCGCTCACACCGTCATCGCAGTCCTCGTCCTCGGCCTACGTACACGCCCACCACGGGCGCACGTCGTGGCCGCGGCGCTCGTACCACTCGTCGCCGCCGTACACGAGCACCGATCTGCGCGTGACGTAGCCGGGTCGTCCCTCGGCGGCAGCGCGCTCCGCGGCGCTCGCGGCCAGCCTCTCGTAGTTCTCCAGGCCACGGAACGCGTCGGCGGCCACGGTCACTCCGGCCTTCGCCTCGACCGGCGCCCTGCTCGTGCCGAGGTCGAGCAGGACGTCGACCTCGCGGCCATTGCTGTCGCGCCAGAAGTACAAGGGCGGGCGCTCGCCATGGTGCAGAAACAACTTGATGAGCTCCGACACCACAAACGTCTCGAACACGGCGCCGCGCAGCGGATGCCCGCGCAGGTCGGCGGCCGTGCGCACGCCGAGCAAGGCGCACATCAAGCCAGTATCCAGAAGGAAGAGCTTGGGTGTCTTGACCAGACGCCGCGAGAAGTTCTCGTGGTGCGGCTGCAGCAGCGTGATGATGTACGACGCGGAGAGGATGGAGAGCCAGCGCGACACCGTCACGCGGCTGACGCCGGCGTCGCTGCCCAGCGACGTGAGGTTGACGAGCTGACCGGAGCGGCCGGCGCAGAGGCCGACGAAGCGCGCGAAGCTCGCGAGGTCGCCGATGGCGCCGGCCAGGCGGGCGTCGCGCTCCACGTAAGTGGAGAGGTACGAGTCCAGCCACGGCGACGGTTCCAGGCCGCGATCGTGGATCGCCGGGTACATGCCGGCGAAGAGCACGTCGTCGAGCGAGCCGGGCGGGGTCGCCGGCGCGCCGCCGGCGCCGCGACCAGCGCCGGAAGGTCCGGCCTCCGCCCAGGCGTCCGGCGCCAGCGCCGGACGCCGCCACAGCTCGGCCGCCGAGAGCGGCAGGAGCTGCAGCACCGCGGCGCGCCCCGCCAGCGACTGCGAGACCTGGGAGCCAAGCAGGAACTGCTGTGAGCCGGTGAGGATGAAAGGTCCGGCGCGCCGCTCGTCCACCACCTGCTGAAGATAGGAGAAGAGCTCGGGCACGCGCTGCGCCTCATCGACGATCACCCCCGCCTCGCCGGCCACGCTCCTCAGAAAGCCGTGCGGATCCTCCTGGACCGCCGCGCGACGCTGCAGGTCCTCCAGATTGACGTAGGCGAAGTCGGGGAAGGTGGCGCGCGCCAAGGTGGTCTTGCCGGACTGGCGCGGTCCAGTGAGGTAGACCACGGGGTAGGGACCCGCGACGCGGCGGAGGGTCGCACTCAGCGTTCTCGGGAAGAGATCGTCCACACCCCGTCCTCAGGTATGTAAACCGTACACTTGAGTTTCGCTTTGCATACTAACAGGGATCGCGGCCGATGACCAAGGCCGGGGATAGGGGTGGCGGCGAAGCGGCCGAACGGTCACCTGCGAGCCCGAGCGCGTGCGAGAGCTTCCTCCGCCGGCGCGGTGACTGTGGTCCCGGCGTCGATCTCAGCGCCGCGGCGCTGCGCTTCCTCGATCCACAGCTGCCCGATCTCTGCCTCCGGGAGCGACTCGAGGCTCTTCAGCAGCTCGTGAGCCAAGGATGCGCGGGCCTTCGCGTCGAGGGCGAGGACTTGCCGCATGAGCTCGTCCACCGTCATGGAGTGCACCTCATCTCGATCCGCTCGGCCAACAGAATGATCGTGCCTCGCGGGACGGACAGTGAAGGCTGCCGGCGGGACAGGACGTCATGCCGCGCCGCCTGACCACTCCCGCAAGCCCACCAGCACCGCGTCGGTATCTCCAGCGCCGGCTTGGCCCCGAGCCGCGCGAAGATCTTGCGAGCCGCGGCGAGCGGCGCCGCCGCCTCGGGCGCTCTGCCGAGCGCCACCAGGCAGCGCCCCCGGCCGAGCAGCGCCTGGGCCTCTTCATAGGGATCGCCGAACTCGCGCCAGAGGGCCGCGGCGGCGTACGCCACCGATGCCTCGTCCACGTCCCCGCGGTGCGCGAGTAGCGCCGCCCGGGCGCTGGCGAGCCCGCGCTCGTGCATCGGTCCTTCCCCGGTTGTGACCTCGATCAAGCGGGCGGCCAAGGCGGGGTCGCCCGCGCCGAGGGCGACGCGCACGGCTTCGGCAAGACACCAGGCGTAGCCTGTCGCCGCGCCGGCATCGGGCACGGCGGCGCATTCGGAGAGCAGCGCGAGAGCCCGAGCCCCGTCACCGAGCGCCTGTGCGGCCTCGGCGCAGGCGAACAGGGTCTGGATCGTGTCCTCAGGCAGCTCGCTCTGGCGGGCGGCCTCGAGCAGCCCCGCGGTGGGCGCGGCGGCGACCGCCGCGCCGCCGCGGCGCGCCAGGACCTGGAGCTCATTGGTGCGCACGGTGACGAGCATCCAGGCGAAATCGGCCCGCTCCAGGACGGGCCTCAGCGTCGCGACCTCATCCAGCGCCTCATCCCAGTCACCCGTGGTCGTGAGGTCCTCGATGAGCTCGGCGCGGAAGCTGAGCACGAACTCCTCGATGCCGTGGCGCTGCGCGTACGCGAGGCCCTCGCGGTGCACCGCGAGCGCCTCGCGCAAGCCATGATGCAGCGCCAGCCCCATCCCGAGGCTGCTCTGCGGCACGGCGACGTCGCGTCCGAGCCCCTGCCTCTGGGCCTCGGCAAGAGCGCGGCGCAGGTCGTCGATGCCGCCGGCGTCGCCGCCCAGGCAGCGCGCCATGCCGCGAAAGCCGAGCGCCCGGGCCGGCAGGTCGAGACCCAGCTCGGCGGCGACCGTGAGGGCGCGCTCCGCGCTCGCCACCGCGGCGCGCCAGTCGCCGCACATGGTGTGCTCGACGGCGCGCTCGGTGAGGACCGCGACCAGCTCCGGCGAGTCGGGCGTGCCCTCGAGCAGGTGCTCCGCTTCCGCGACGACCGCCTGCGCACGCGGGTCGCCGAGGTCGTTGAGCGGCCCCCACGAGCGCGCCAGCGCCGCGGCGACCGCGGGCAGATCGCCCCGGCTGCGCAGGCCGTCCGCCGCCGCCAGAAACGCGTCCGCCGACTCTCTGAAGCGGCCGCGCTGCTGCAGCGCCTCGGCCCAGCGCGCGAGCAGGCGCGGCCGCTGCGGAGCGTCGTCGCTCACAAGGCCGAGGGCGTGCGTGTACTGCCGCTCCGCGGCCGCGACGTCGAGCGCCAGGTTCCGGTCCGCGGCCAGCGACAGGTAGTGCACCGCGGGGCCAAGCAGCACCTCCGCACACTCCCGGTCGCGGGTGGCGCGGGCGAGGTCGAGCGCCGTCGCGTAGTGATGGGCCAGCTCCTCGACGCGCTCGCCGGCCTTGGCCTTCAGCCAGTCGGCAGCCGCGGTGTGCTTGGCGAGGCGCACGCGGCGCGGCAACTGGGCGTAGGCCACGTCGCGGGCCAAGGCGTGCCAGAAGATGTACTCGGCCTCGCCCGCCATGGAGGCGCCGACCGTGGGGCGCACGAGGTCGCGGGCGGCGAGCGCCGCCATGGCTTCTTCGACAGCGCTCGGCGCGCGGCCGGAGAGCGCCGCGACGCCGCCGCGCCAGAAGGTCTCCCCGATGACGGCGGCGTCGCAGAGGAGCGCCTTGTGCTCGGGGGGCAAGGTGTCGAGGCGGGCGGCGAGCACGGCCTGCACCGTCTCGGGCAGCGGCAGCTCTTCGGTCACCTCGATGTGCAGGCCGTCGGCCGCCCGCACCAGCAGGCCGCGGTCGAGCAAGAGGTTCACGTACTGCTCGGCGTAGAGTGGGTTGCCACCGACGAGGTCGAGGACGCGTCCCCCGATCTCTTCCGGCGGCTCGGCGTGGAGGAGGGCGACGATGAGCGCGGCGGCCTCCCTCTGCGACAGCGTGGGCAGCGTGATGCGGCGCGCACCGTCATCGTCGGCAGGCGCTGCGGTGAGTGCCCCATCGTGCTGTTGCAGCAGCTCGGGTCGCGTGGTGGCGACGACCAGCAGCGGGACCTTCAGGTCGTGCGCCAGGAGGTGTTCGATGAACGCCAGCATGGCCTCGCCGGCCCAGTGCAGATCCTCGACGACGAGCACCGTGGGGCCGCCGGAGGCGACGATCTCGAGAAAGCGCGTCCAGGCGGCGAAGCTCTCCTCGCGGCTGGCCTCGTGCGCCTCGAGGCCGAGCAGGGGACGCAGGCGCTGGCGCAGCCAGGGCCGGTCGTCGCCCTCGGGCAGGACCGCCTCGAGCTTCTCTTCGATGGTGGCCGCGTCATCGGAGTCAAGGATGCCGGCGTGCGCCTTGACGATCTCGCCGAGCGCCCAGAAGGTGACGCCCTCGCCGTAGGGCACGCAGCGACCCTGGCGCCAGGTGACGAGGTCGGGAGCTGCTTCCAGGAAGCGCGCGAGCTCGAGCACCAGGCGGCTCTTGCCGATGCCGGGCTCGCCGACGAGGAGGCAGAAGCGGGCGCTGCCGGTCTCGGTCGCATCGGCGAGCGCCGCCTCGAGCGCCGCCAGCTCCGCCTCGCGGCCGAAGAAAGGGGTCGTCGTCCGGCCGGCGGTGCGCAGGCCGGTACGGCTTCGCGGCTCCTTGACGAGCCAGGCGTTGACCGACTCGCTCTTGCCCTTCAGGGCAAGCGCCTCGAGAGCTTCGTAGACGAAGGCCTTATCAGTCAGCTCGTGCGTGAGGACGCCGGCGACGACGCCGCCCGGCGGCGCGGCGGCCTGCAGCCGCGCGGCCGTGTTCACGGCGTCGCCGGTGAGGAAGCCCTCGCCGGAACCCGGCGTGACGTTGAGGCGCACGAGGGCCTCCCCGGTGTCGATGCCGACGCGGACCTCAAGAGGGGAGTCGTCGGGGCGGGTCATGCCCTCGAGGGCCTGCACGATGCGCAGCCCGGCGCGCACCGCCCGCTCGGGGTCGTCCTCGTGCGCGGCCGGCACGCCGAAGACCCCGACCACGGCGTCGCCGATGAACTTCTCGACGACTCCGCCGTGCGATTCGATGACGCGCCGGGCCACGGCGTTGTAGCGGCGCAGCATCGCGTCCTCGTCCTCGGGGTCCGCGGCCTCGCTCATGGCCGTGAAAGCGACCAGGTCGCAGAACAGCGTGGTGACGACCTTGCGTTCCTCGGCGAGGGGCGAAGCAGTGGCGAGCGGCGTCGCGCAGCTCGTGCAGAAGCGCGCGACACCGAGGTTCTCCACACCGCAAGAGGGGCAGGTGATCATCTCGTCGCCTCGCCCTGCCGGATGGATGCTTCGGAAGGCTTCGTCGATGACTCAGCGTGCGCGGGCGGCGGCGCGCTGAGTCGCGCACGCAGGTCGTCCGTCTCCGCCAGCGCCGGCCTCGCCCCCAGTCGCGCGAAGACCTCGCGGGCCGCGGTGAGCGGCGCCGCCGCCTCGGGCGCTCGGCCGAGCGCCGCCAGGCAGCGCCCCTGCCCGAGCAGGGCGTGCCCCTCTTCGTAGGGCACGCTGAAGTCGCGCCAGCGGGCGGCGGCGTCGGCGAAGCCCACCGCCGCCGCCTCGTGCTCGCCGCGCGCCTCGGCCCGCGCCGCCCCGGCGACGACCAGGACGTGCTCACCGAGCGGAAGGCCGGGGCAGACTCGAGAACAGATGATCTCGGCCAAGGAGGCTTCACCGCCGGCGAGCGCGACGCGGACCGCGCCGGGCGCCAGCACCAGCCAGCCCACGTCGCCCATCATGCTCGTCTGGCGAGTCCACTCGCGGAGCAGGTCAAGGGCCTCGCTGATGCGTCCCAGATGCCGGTACACCGTGGCGGAAGCGCACAGCGCAAACGTCGACAGGTAGCTCACCGGAGTCTGCAGCCGTTTCTCGAGGAGCCAGCGGACGAGTGGCTCCGCCGATTCGGCAGTTCCACGCCTGGCCATCACCTGGACCTGCCGGGAGCGCACATCCAGGAGATCCCAGACGTCGTCACCCTCTTCCATCGCCGCTGCGACATCCGCCATACGGCTCAGTGCCTCGTCCCAGTCGCCGAGCACCGACAACATCTGCGCGACCGCACCCTCGAACGGCACCACGAAGTACGGCACGCCGCTCGCCCGCGCGTATTCGAGTCCCTCCAGGCACGCGCTGTAGGCCTCCGCGGCGCCGGCGAGAGCGAGGATCGGGCCGCCTCGATTCAACTTGAGCATAGCCACGTCCGTCTTGAGCCCTTGGCGTTCAGCTTCAGCCAGGGCGCGATCGTAGTCACTCAGGGCCTGCGCATCGCCGTTCTCGAGGCGGGCCAGCGCGTGCAAGCTCAGAGCGTCGACCGGGACGGGCAAGTCCAGTCGCGCAGCGAGAGCGACCGCACGCGCGCAGTGCTCGAGAGTCTCCTCGACGCGGCCATCGAAGGCCAGGTAGCTCCAGCCCGCGAAGCTCGCGAGCGTGCGGACATGAGCCTCGGTCGGCGGAACGCGGTCGAGCAATCCCTGGGCACGCGCCAACAATCCCTCTGTGTCCCCGCCGCTGTACCAGCGGCAGGCGACGAGGCGGCACAGCGCCTGGGCAGCGCCTTCGTCGTCTCCCACACGCTCCAACAACGGGATGACTTCGACGGCCGCCGCTTCCGCCTCCTTGAAGCGGAAGGCCACCTGGTGAAGCTCCACGAAGCCAAGAAGGATGCGCGGACGCAACCTGTGGTCCACCGGGGCCAGGCCCAGCGCCGTCCGGTAATAGCGTTCCGCCGCGGGCGGATCGAGCTTGAGGGTCCGGACGCCCGCGGCGAGAAGACGACCGAGCGTGGGGTCCAACAGCTCCGCCGCGAGGTCGGCCTGACCGCACGACCGCGCGTACTCGAGCGCCATCGTGTAGTGATGAGCGAGGATCTCGGGCATCTCGTCGGAGCGCTCACCCACCTTGGCCTCGATCCACCGCGCGGCAGCCACGTGCTTGCGCGCCCGCGACGCGCGAGGCAGTTGTTGATAGGCCACCTCGCGGGCGAGCGCGTGCCAGAACGTGTACTCGCGTTCGCCCTCCATGGTCGAGGTGCGCGAGCGGCGCACGAACTGCTTGGCCGCGAGCTCGCGCAGGGCCTCGTCCGCCGCCGCGGTCTCACGCCTGCCGAGCGCCTCGACGGCGCCGCCCCAGAAGGTGGGGCCGATGACCGAGGCGTCGGCCAGCAAGGCCTTGCTCGACGGCGACAAGGCATCCAGACGAGCGGCGATGAGCGCCTGCACGGAGTCTGGCAGCGGGAGGGTCTCGGGGCGGGCGGAGGCGCCGGCCCCGGCCCCCGCCGCGCCGCCGTCCACGGCCGGCTCCAGTGGGCCGCCGCGCCGCGCCAGCATCCCGCTGTCGGTGAGCAGGCGCGCCGACTCGCCGGCGAAGTACGGGTTGCCGGCGGAGCGCTGGACGATGGCCGCCTGCACCTCCGCGGGCGCCACCGCGCCATCCAGAAGATCGAGCACGAGATGAGCCATGTCCAGCTCTCGCAGCGCTGTCAGGTCGATGCGGCTCGCGCAGCGCGGCGCGGCGGCGAACGCCTCGTGTGCATCGAGCAGCTCCGGTCTGGCTGCGCAGACGATCAGCAGAGGAACGCCCGAAACCTCCTCCGCCAGGGATTCGATGAACGCGAGGAGAGCGTCGTCCGCCCAGTGCAGGTCCTCGAACACGAGGACCAGCGGCCGCTGGGCGGCCACGTGCTCGACGAAGCGCGACCAGGCGACGAAGTTCTCGGCGCGGGACGCGTCGGGCGCCGGCTCACCCAGCAGCGCGCGGAGACGGTTGCGGTACCAGGGCCGGTCGGCGTCGTCGGGGAGGACCGCCTCGAGCTTGTCGCGGAGCGTGTCGCGGTCGTCGCTGTCGAGGATGCCCGCGTGAGCCCGCACGATCTCGGCGAACGGCCAGTAGGTGACGCCCTCTCCGTACGGCAGGCAGTGTCCCTGCCGCCAGGTGGTCATGCCTGGAAGGCCATTGACGTAGGCGAGAAGCTCGGCGACCAGGCGGCTCTTGCCGATGCCGGGCTCGCCGACGATGAGCGCCAGTTGCGGGAGCGACGCGTCTACGCACCTATGGAACAGGCTGCGCACGAAGGCGAGCTCGTGGTCGCGGCCCACCATGGGCGTCTCCCGAGCGTCGGCGATATCGACGCCCATTCGTGCCGCCGGTTCCAAGGCAAGCCAGGCGCTGACGGGCTCCGCCTTGCCCTTGGCGGTGACCGGCGGAAGCTCCTCGTAGACGATGGCGCGGGCGGAGAGCGAGTGAGTCGCCTCGCCGACGACGACGCCGCCGGGCGGCGCCGCCGCCTGCAGCCGCGCCGCCACGTTCACGGCGTCGCCGGTGAGGAAGCCCTCGCCGGAGCCCGGCGTGACGTCAAGGCGCACCAGAGCCTCGCCGGTGTTCACGCCGACGCGGACCTCAAGCGGAGAGCCGTCGGGGCGGGTCATGCCCTCCAGCGCCTGGACGATGCGCAGGCCGGCGCGCGCCGCCCGCTCGGGGTCGTCCTCGTGGGCGGCCGGCACGCCGAAGACCCCGACCACGGCGTCGCCGATGAACTTCTCGACGGCGCCGCCGTGGGACTCGATCACCTTTCTCGCGGCGGCGTGATACGTCCGCAGCAGGGCATCGACGTCCTCGGGGTCGGCGGCCTCGCTCATGGCGGTGAAGGCGACGAGGTCGCAGAAGAGGGTGGTGACGGTCTTGCGCTCTTCGGCTGCGGCGGCAGGCGCAGCCAGCCGCGCGCCGCAGCTCAGGCAGAAGCGCGAGCCCTCGGGCAGTTCGGTCGCACATGACGGGCAGACGGTCATCTCACGGCTCACCTCGGGGCAAGCTTACGCTCGCGCCCCTCTTCCGAACAGGTGGCCTTCCGTATGGCGTCAGGCACAGGCCCACCACGGCCGCACGTCATGGCCGCGGCGCTCGTACCACTCGTCGCCGCCGTAGACGAGGACGGAGCGCGGCGTGGTGTAGCCGGGTCTTCCCTCGGCGATCATCCGCTGAGCGGCAGCCGCGGCGAGCTTCTCGTACGTCTCGAGGCCGCGAAGGTCTCGAACACGGCGCCACGGAGCGGGCGCACGCGCAGGTCGGTCGCTTTGCGCAGGCCGAGAAGGGCGCACATCAGCCCGGTGTCCAGGAAGCACAGCTTCGGCGTCTTCACCAGCCGCCGCGAGAGGTCCTCGAAGTGCGGCTGCAGCAAGGTGATGATGTACGAGGCCGAGAGGATCGACAGCCAGCGCGACGCCGTCACGCGCCTCACGCCGGCGTCGCCGCCCAGCGACGTGAGATCGAGCAGCCGGCCGGAGCGTCCGGCGCAGAGGGCGACGAAGCGGGCGAAGCCCGTCAGGTCGCCCACGGCGCCGGCCAGCCGGGCATCACGCTCCACGTAGGTGGTCACGTAGGCGTCCGGCCAGTGCGACGGCTCGAGACGGCGATGATGGATGGCCGGGTACATGCCGGTGAACAGCACAACGTGGCGCGCGCCAGGGTCGTCTTTCCCGATTGCCGCGGCCCCGTGAGATACACCACCGGGTAGGGCCCAGCCAGCCGCCGCAGCACCCCGCTCAGCGTCCTTGGCACGAGCTCTTCCACGTCGCGACTCCACAGCGAATGTATGTAGACAGTGACTTCTGATCACGCTTCACATACTGTCAGGCACCAGTACGCGGCGCCGGTGCTCGGGCCAGGACAACAGCCCGCACCGGGAACGCCGCGCTGGTCGTGGCCACCTTCATCTGCGCTGGGTGGAGTCGCCCCATGCGCGAGCAAGGACCGCGCCGGTTCGATCCCGAGGCGCTGGCGCGATCGGTCATCGCACGGTCGATGCGCTCGTCGAGGCCATCGCCGCCATCGAGAGCCAACCGGTGATGCGCCGGGTCGGGGCGCCGTCGCGGCGCGCGCGCCGCGACGCGCCTCGGCCGGCCGCAGGCCGTCGTCCGGCCACCGCCTCGGGCGTCCTGGTCAGCGGTGGTCCGTCGGCTGCTCAACGACCGCATGCCCGCGGGGCCGGCCGATCCACCGGCAGCGCGCCCACGAACGCGGGTTGCGTCACGCCCGTCTCCGAAAACAGGATGGGTAGCGCGCCGACCGCGAAGAGAGGAGACGGATGCCTCGCGTGCCGACAGTGAACAGGGGAGGCTCGCCGCGACGCCCGCGGACGTTGACCGCCGCCTTGCGCGGCGGCCGGCTGCTGGTCGCCGCCGTGATCGTCGTGCTCGTCGTGCCGGCCGCGGCGTCCGCCGCCGCCGGCTCGCACTCGCGGACCGGCGCCGTTACGGGCCTCGTCGTCTGGGGACCGGTGCTGCCGGCCGAGCCCGGCGACGGCGTCTCCTGGCCGTCCCAGAAGGCTGTTGTGTGGGTGTACGGGCCGGGTGACCAGGCGCCCCTGCTCACCCGTCACACCGGCGCCGACGGGCGCTTCGCCATCCGCCTCGCGCCGGGCCGCTACCACCTGAGCGCACAGCCGGACGGCGTGAGCATCATGCCCATCTGCCATGACGTGACCGTCACCATCGCCGCCGGCGACAAGCGCCACGTGCGCTTGTGGCTCGATACGGGCGTGCGTTTTGCGCCGGCCGCTGGAGTCAAGCCCGCCGACGAACCCAGCGGCGTGCCGGTGCACTTCCACCAGGGCATCGTCGGTACGACCCGGCGCGGGCCCATCAACCCCGTCGCCCGGCCGGGAGAGCCCAACGACGCGCCGTGCGCAGCCACAGTGCGCGTCTATCGCCCGAATGGCGCCTTGGCCGCAGTCGTGCACAGCAGCGCGGAGAGCGGCTTCGCCGTCGACCTGCCCGGCGGCCGCTATGTGGTCGATCCGCGCGGCACGGGCGCCACATCCTTCGACCGCGCGACCGCGTTCTCGATGCGCATCGCCCGCGGCGCCTGGCGCTTCGTACCGGTCATGTTCGACACCGGTATCCGCTGACCGGCGCGGCCGGCGCCCCGTGCGGCGCCCTGCGGTCACTCACCGAGCGAGGCTCACCCGGCGATCGCGAGGAGACCATCGGCAAGCGCGCTGGGCCTGGATGCTTTGCGGCGTGGCGGCGAGGATCGTGACGAGTGTTTCCCGACCCAGCTCGTGCTCCTGAGGATCGACGCCTCCGCTCCGCCGCCGCTTGCGCAAGACGATCACCACGCGTGCTTCGGGGCGGAGCACGCGCCTCGACTCGCAGAAGCCTTCCCGCGCCGACGGCCAGTGCGGAAGCGCATTGACGCGGGACGGCTTGCCGCCGCGATCCTCCCGGGCGTCGCTGAAGGCCATCGTCCCCCCGATGAACTGCGCCTCCGGCCGGCGGACCGGCTCGGGCTGCCGCCGACTGGCCGTCGGCAAGGAACGGGTGCCTGCGCTCAGTCCTTGTGCCGCAGCGTGTAGCGCACGGTCTGCACGCGGATCAGGCCGTCGCGAAAGACGAACGTGTCGATGCCGTCCTCCACCTTTGAGCGCCGAGCGCTCCACCGTCTTGAGGTACCGCGCGAACCCGCCATCGACGTTCAGGCCTGGGAGCTCCGCGTGCTCGCAGTGCACGTCCTCACCGCTGCGACAGGCGGGGCGCACGCCGTCGGTCACCAGCGGGTGCACGAGGACGGCGTCGCCCGGCCGCGGCGTGGTGACCGACGGGCCTACCTCCTCGACCCAGCCCGCGTTCTCGTGGCCGAGCGTGTGGCGCGGCCGCGGATCCTGGATGCCGTGCCAGATGCCCTCCATCACGTGCGGGTCCGTGCGGCAGACACCGGCTCCACCGATGCGGACGATCACGTCATGCGGACCTTGGATCTGGGGGTCGGGCGCCTCGTCGAGGTGCAGCCGTACGTCCCCATACTCATGTAGTCGTGCCGCTTTCACCTGGCTCCTCCCTCACATCCATTCGCCGCGTGCTCATGGCTGCGTACCCCATGCGGCGCAACGGAACACGGATGAATGATGGCGCGGTAGCTGTCGCGCGCGTTCCTGGGCGTTTCGGGCGCGCGGTTGTCGCACACCACCAGCGCGGCGAACGGCCTCGAGCAGATCGTCTCGACCATCTTGAGCAAGCCGGAGGCGCCAAACACGTAGTCAGGTGCGATCGCCCCGGCAGTGAACAGCGCGCTCGAGGGATCACCTGGAGTGCATGACGTCGTGGGCGGCAACGTCCGTGAGCAGGCGCCGCCCTCCATGAGGCTTCACGACCGTCTCGGCCCGCCGTCGCCCACACCGCAGCCGACTCTCGCACGAGCATAGAACGGAAACCGACAAATGGTGTCGGGTCAGCCTGGCAGGGAGAGAGGCGCGAGAGGCCTCACAGCGGGATATGAGCATCGACGTGAAGAGCCGCGGCCACGAGGCTCAGCGCGACGAAGACGCCGCTTGCGGCCAGAGCGAAGCCGACCTCCCCCAGCCTGCTGACGTCGCGCCCAAAGAGCCGTAGCGACAGCGCCGGCGGCTTTGCCGGGCAAACTGCCACGCACGCCAGGCAGGTCATGCAGTCGCTGCCCTGCAGCACCGCCTTGTCGCGCACGCGGACAGCCATCGGGCAAGCGCGCTCGCAGCGGGCACAGTGCGCGCAGAGAGCCGTGCTCTGACGTTCGAGGCGCAGCGGGCTCGCGCGGCTCAGCAGGGCGAGCGGGGGGCGAATGAAGCACAGGTAGCGGCAGAAGAAGCGATCGACGAACAGCGCGGCGCCGAGCAAGGCGACCCACTGCGCCACCACGAACCAGGCGAGGTAGGGGGAGGCCTCGGCAGCCCTCTCCGGGCCGGCGAACCAGCGCAGGGCCGGGTCGGCGGCCACAACGGCGATCACCTCGGCGAGGATCAGCCACCTTGCCAGGCCCAGCACGCGGTGCCAGCGCTGCGGGATCGCGAACCAGCGGCGGCGCTTGCCGAGCAGCGCCCGCCCCAGCGTCGAGATCGCGTCGGATATGGTGCCCCAGGGGCAGGCGATCGCGCAGAAGAATCCGCTCAGCAGCACCGCCGAGACGAGGATGGTGCTGACTGACTCGAACCACGCGATGCCCATGAGCGCGGCGGCGAAGCCGGCGCGCAAGCCCCAGATGACCAGCGTGTGCCACCACGGACGTTTCACTCTCGTCGCGCTGATCGTTTCCCTCCTCGGCGCTTGACGGCCGCAGGCCTTGACAGCAGATCAGGTCCAAGCGTACTGGTATAAATAGACTAGTCAAGGAAGGAGAGGGAATGAGACGCACTCGCCCGGCCGTGCAGATGTTCATACTCGGCGTCATCGGGCAAGGGCCGACCACGGGCTACGAGCTACGTCAGACGGCGCTTCTCTGGGAGGTCGCCGACTGGGCCGGGTTCGGCGTGGGCTCCATCTACAACGCCGTCGCTCGGCTGACAGACGAGGGCTTGATCCAGCAAACGGGCCAGGAGCGCCACGGAGGCTACGGTCCCGCGACGGTCTACGCCATCACCGATCCCGGCCGACAGACGCTGCTCACGCTGGTGCGGGACGCGGTGCCGCGGCTCCAAGACCAGGAGCGCCTTGACCTGGCGCTCGCCTTCATCACCTGCCTCCCGGCACAGGAGAGACGAGAGCTTCTGAGCGCACGTCTCACCCTTCTCCGGCTGAGACGGGTACGGATCACCGAGGAATACCGGCATCACCTCAGCCATCCAGAGGACGACCCGGCGCGGGCCTGGCCCCTGGCGCTCCTCGAGCGGGAGATGCGTTTGAGCGACGTCCATCTCGAGTGGACCGAGGATCTCATCGAGCGGGCGCCGGCCTGGACGCCGGCGCCCGCTCACTCACGTGAGGAAGTCCGCCGGCAGTGGGTGAAGAACCGCGCCGAGCATCGACAAGTCGCTTCACCACGGAGCAGCGAAGCTGAGCACGGCTGAGCGCAGCGCACGTAGACCGGCGTAGCATGGATCACCAGATCGGAGCTCGACGTTTGGTCAGCCGGCGCCGCCGCTACACCTCGATGAGCCCTTCGCTGACGAGCACGCTCTCCCCGCCGATCCACACGTTCACGAGCGCCCCGTCGCGCTTCTCGGTGCGGGCCTCGAGGACGCTGGGTCGGCCCATCTCGACGCCTTGGGCGATACGCCAGGAGAAGGCGCCGCCGGCCGCCTCGTCGAGGTGACTGAGCAAGCCGACGAGCGCGCAGTTGGCGCTGCCGGTGGCGGGATCCTCGGGGATCCCGTCCATCGGCGAGAACATCCGCGCCCGTAGGTCGAAGCCGTCGGACGTGCGGACGTAGAGATGCACGTCCGGCTGCGCGATGCCCTCAGCGACCAGGCCCTCAAGTCCGGAGACGTCCGGTCGGGCGCGCTGCAGAGCCTCCCGGTCTCTGAGCTCCGCGATCAGAAACGGCAGGCCGACCGAAGCCACCTGGGGCGCGTGAGCCGTCGTGAGGATGTCATCCGCGCTGAGGGACACTGCCGAGGCTACGGACTGCGCCGACACGGTCTTGCCGAGCGTGAGGCCCTGTGGAGCCGTCAATTCGCACCAGATCCGCCCTCCCTCACGCTTCTCGATGGCGACCGGGACCAGCCCCGCCTGCTCTTCGAAGGTGACCGAGATCGGCGCGTCGAGCGGGCCGAGCGCGCCCATGGTCGCCAGCACGAACGCCGTGCCGATGTTGGGGTGCCCGGCAAACGGCGCCTCGCGCGGAGGCGTGAAGATGCGCACCCTGCGGTCGTGACCCGCCTCGGGCGGCAGCACGAAGGTGGTCTCCGAGAAGTTGAACTCGCGGGCGATCTGCTGCATCTGCTCGTCGCTCAGACCATCAGCCTCCGGCAATACAGCGAGCTGATTTCCCCCGAAACGCGTGTCGGTGAAGACGTCGCAGGTGAAGTAGCGGTAGCGCATGACGACTCCTTTCTGTCAGGCGGCGGTCCCGGACCACGGCTTGATCCGCGCGAGCTCTTCGGCCAGCTTCACCTCGGCGACCTCGGTGTCGTAGGCCGCCTGGGCGCGTAGCCAGTAGCCGTTGGAGAGGCCGAAGAAGCGGCACAGGCGCAGGTCGGTGTCGGCGGTCACGGCGCGCCTCCCGGCGACGATCTCGCCGATGCGCTGCGCGGGCACGCCGATCTCCTTGGCGAGGCGGTACCGCGAGAGGCCCATCGGCAGAAGGAACTCCTCGCGCAGCAGTTCGCCGGGCGTCACGGGCTTGAGCTTCTGCATCATCACGCTCCTGGTGGTAGTCGATGATCTGGACGTCTTCGGCGCCGGCCGCCGGCCGGCGCCTCAGCGTCCGCGTCCGCGTCCTTGAACGAGACGATCATCGCCCGATAGTAACGTCAAGCGTTAGTAACGTCAAGCGTGATGACCGGGAGACGAAGGCGCCGCGGTCTGGCTCGGCCCAACGTGCCGCGCATAACCTGCGCGCCGTGCGCTTCCAGGGTACGTCAACCGCGGGAGCGTCGGGTTGAAGCGCTTGCCAGGCGGTTCTCGAACTTAGGGCCTATCCCGGTAGGGATGTGCGTGCGGGGCGTTCGTGGACCGAGCGGGGCGGTCACGAGACGGTTCCCTCGTAGCCCAGCTACGTGGGGATCCGGGGAGGGGCCGCATCCGCGATGCGTCCACGGGCGCATCCGTGCGTGCAGACCTGGCGGGATAGGCCCTTACGCTGCGAAGCGCGCGGTCTGCTCGCCTTCGATGTCGCCTTCGATGAAGTCGTCGCGCACGAGATCACCATCGATGGCCTCCTGGCCGTCGCCCGCCTCCGCGACCACCTCGATGCCGTCCGAGAACGCGGCGAGGCGCTGCCTCACGCCCGCGCGAAACAGGGGATGGTCATCGACGATCAGCACCCAGGCGCGCGGGGCGGCTGCGGTCTCACCTGTGGGATGCGCGTTGCTCACGACCTCATTCTACGCGCCGCCGCCGGCGGTCGCGAAGCCTTCGGCTTCACGCGGCGCCGGCCGGCGCCCCTGGCCCGCCGCCACCGGCGACGGCGGCGATCGACTCTTCGAGCGTCGCCAAGCCAAGCGCGAGCTGCCGGCGCTCGATACTCAGGGCGGGGAGCACGCCCATGCACGGCACGATCTCGTCCACCCGGCCGCTCAGACGACCCTGCGCCAGCCGGTCATCATGCAGAAACCAGGAGCCGTACTCCTCGGTGAGGCGCCGTACTGTCTGTCCGCTGTCGTGATCCATTCTTCCCTGACACAGTGCGTGACGCAGAACCCGCAGAACCCCACGACAATGTCGGTGGCCCGGGAAGCGGTCGTGGTCGGCCTCCGTGGACAGCTTGCGGGCCTTCGCGGGTACAACCACCCTGGAGATGGACCGGGGCGGCTCGCAGCGGCGTGCGACGGTCGCGTCGCCAGACCAAAGGGGACGAAGATGAAGGCGCAATGGATCGAGTTCGGTGAGATCGACATCGAAGGCGTGCGCTACACCTTCGACATCGTCATCGACGCCGGCACAGTGGAGAAGCGCGACAAGAAGCCCTCGAAGGCCGAACGTGGCCGCTTCGGTCACACCCCTCTCACGGCGCACGAGAGGATCCCGTGGGGTGGCCGGCGGCTGATCGTCGGGACCGGCCGATCCGGCAAGCTGCCTATCATGCCCGACGTGTGGGCCGAGGCGCAGCGGCGTGGAGTCGAGATCGTCGCCGTGCCTACAGAGGAAGCGCTGCGCCTGCTCCGCGACGTCAAGGCGGAGGATGCCTACGCTGTCCTGCACATCACCTGCTAGCTCCGCTCGCGACAACGCGACCCGCGGCCGATGCGCGGCAACGCGACCCGCGGCCGATGCGCGGCAACGCGACCCGCGGCCGATGCGCGGCAACGCGACCCGCGGCCGGTGAAGATGGGAGAGGAAGAGCTTCAGACCGCGGCGTCAACGTCGATGTTCGCGCTCAGCGCACGCGGCCTGCCGGCGGGCGCATGGTCGAAAACGGCCGAATCCGTTGGCGGTACTTCCAACGATACCGTTGGAAGTACCGCCAACGGAATACGGTCGCGCAGCACCTATGCCGGGGCGGGCGACCACGGCCTTCTGCATCTGACCCAAGACCAGGCCGCGGCAGCCGGAGCTGCGCCGCGTGACGCGCAGGACGACGCGCGCCGGCAAGCGACCCGCGGCCGGTGGGGATGAGCTATCTCCCCCCTCAGGAAGGGGCCTTTCCTTCCCTTACCGATGCGCACTACCCCGCCGGACGCCGTCAAGTACCCGCTGATCTGCGCCCGCCGGCGCAGGCTCGCCGGCGGCGCAGGTGAGCCGCCGCCACATTGCGGGCACAAGAGGGCGGAGACCCCGGAGCGACCGAAGGAGATGCCGTGGAGTCGATGCTCGCGCTCGTCAAGGACCACCGGGGACCGGGTCTGGCGCTGGAGAGCGTGCCCGTGCCCAGCGCCCGCTCCGGCGAGGTCGTGATCCGCGTGCTCAAGACCGCCATCTGCGGCACGGACGTGCACATCTACGAGTGGGACGAGTGGGCGCAGCGCACGCTGCCCGTGCCGCTCGTCGCCGGTCACGAGTTCGTCGGCAGGATCGTCGCGCTCGGCGAGGGCGTGCGCGGGCTGCGGCTCGGGGAGCTGGCGACCGGCGAAGGGCACATCGTCTGCGGCCACTGCCGCAACTGCCGCGCCGGCCGTCGGCACCTGTGCGCGCACAGCGTCAGCATCGGGGCGACCGCGCCCGGCGCCTTCGCCGAGTACCTCGCGCTGCCGGCGGTCAACGTCTGGCCGGTGGATGAGCGAATCCCGCTCGACACGCTCGCCATCTTCGATCCGCTCGGCAACGCCGTACACGCGGCGCTGTCGTTCGACCTGGTCGGCGAGGACGTGCTCATCACCGGCGCCGGGCCGGTCGGCTGCCTGGCGGCCGCGGTGGTGCGCCACGCCGGCGCCCGGCACGTCGTCATCACCGACGTGAACCCCGCGCGCTTGCGCATCGCCGCGAAGATGGGCGTGACGCTGGCTGTCGATGTGCGCACCTCCAGCCCGGCGGAGGCGATGGCGACCCTGGGCATGACCGAGGGCTTCGACGTGGGCCTCGAGATGTCGGGCAACAAGGCGGCCCTCCAGAGCATGATCGCCACCATGGCCCACGGCGGCCGCATCGGTCTGATGGGCTTCCTCGAGGGCGAGACGCCCATGGAGCTGGAGCCCGTGATCTTCCGCGGGCTCACGCTCAAGGGCATCTACGGCCGCGAGATGTTCGAGACCTGGTACAAGATGACGGCGATGGTCCAGAGCGGGCTCGACGTCACCCCCGTCATCACCCACCACTTCCCCATGGCCGAGTACGAGGAGGCGTTCGCGATCATGCGCTCCGGCCAGTCGGGCAAGATCATCCTCGAGTGGCCGGCCGCGCTCGACGAGGAGGGCCGCGAACCACGCCACCGCGAAGCGCGCCAGTCTGGAGGAGAGTCGTGATCGCCGATACCGTCAGGGAGCGGCTCCTGGGCGAGCTGCAGGACACCCGCGAGCAGGGCCTGTTCAAGACCGAGCACCCGCTGGTCGGGGCGCAGGGCGTCTGGGTGCAGCTCGAGGGCGGGCGCCGCGTGCTCAACATGTGCGCCAACAACTACCTCAACCTGTCGTCGCATCCCGACGTCGTGGCGGCCGCCCGCCGCGCCTTGGCGGAGTGGGGCTACGGCATGTCGTCGGTGCGCTTCATCTGCGGTACGCAGACGGTACACGAGCGCCTGGAGAAGACCATCGCGAGCTTCCTCGGGATGGAGGCGGCGATCCTCTATTCATCCTGCTTCGACGCCAACGGCGGCCTCTTCGAGACGCTCCTGGGCCCTGATGACGCGGTCGTCAGCGACGCCCTGAACCACGCCAGCGTCATCGACGGCATCCGCCTCTGCAAGGCGCGGCGCTACCGCTATCGCAACTGCGACATGGCGGACCTCGAGGCGAAGCTCAAGGAGGCGCGCGGGGCGCGCACCGTCCTGATCGCCACCGACGGCGCGTTCTCCATGGACGGCGTCATCGCGCCCCTCGCCGGGATCTGCGACCTCGCCGAGCGCTACAGCGCCCTCGTCATGGTCGACGACTCGCACGCGCTCGGCGTGCTCGGCGAGCACGGGCGCGGCACGCCGGAGCACCACGGCGTGAGCGCGCGCATCGACATCGTCACCGGCACGCTGGGCAAGGCGCTCGGCGGCGCCAGCGGCGGCTTCACGAGCGCCTCCCGCGAGGTCGTCGAGCTGCTCCGGCAGCGCTCGCGGCCGTACCTCTTCTCGAACACCCTGGCGCCGATGATCGCCGGCGCGTCGATCGCGGCGATCGCGGTCGCGGAGCGCGCGCAGGACCTGCGCGCGCGGCTGCGGCGCAACGCGCGGCACTTCCGCGCCGCGGTGGAGGCGGCCGGCTTCGAGACGCGGGGAGCCGGCCACCCGATCATCCCCGTGATGGTCGGCGAGGCGCGCGACGCCCAGCTCATCGCCGCCGGGCTGCTCGAGCGCGGCGTCTACGCCATCGGCTTCTTCTACCCAGTCGTGCCCAGGGGCGAGGCGCGCATCCGCGTGCAGGTCTCGGCGCAGCACGAGATCGCCGATCTCGACTTCGCCGTGGAGCAGTTCGTGGCTGTGCGCGACAGCATCGCGGCGGGCTGAGCCCGCCCTCGCCCGGGAGCGCCTCTTCAGAGGGCGGGCACGCGGACGGCACGCGGACGAGAGGTCGGCGACGTGTCGGCGATCCACCGGGAGACCGGGCCGCGCCTGCGGCGCTCGCGGGCGCAGATCAGAGGCAAGGACCCCTGGCAAGGAATGAATCGCGAGTTACCACAAATACGGCATGTTCATGCCGGAAATGAGGTAACTATGCTGTCGACCCTGATCACATCCAAGGCGCGGCTCGCCCTGCTCGTACTCTTCGTCACGCATCCTGATGAGCGCTTCTACCAGACCCAGCTGATACGGGACTTGAGATTGTCGTCCTCACTCGTCCAGAAGGAGCTCGGCAAGCTCGAAGACATCGGTCTTGTCACGAGCTCACGGGAGTCAAACACCCGCTACTTCCAGGCCAACAGGGCCTTCCCGATCTTGCCCGAGCTCAAGAGCATCGTATTCAAGACGGTAGGGCTCGCCGACTTCCTGCGAGATTCTCTCGACGAGATCGGAGACATCGAGATCGCCCTCGTCTACGGGTCGGTTGCCAGGAACGTAGAGGACATGCGCTCGGATGTCGACCTCCTCGTGATCGGGGACATCGACATGGATGCACTGCATGAAGCGCTTGACGCCGCGGAGGAACGCATCGGCCGCGAAATCAACCCCACGGTATACGCCCGGCATGAATGGTCCGGCAGAGTGAAGACAGGGCGGGCCTTCGTGACAGATGTCTAGAGAGGCAAGAAGATCTTCCTCATAGGAGACGAAGATGAGCTTCGAAGAACTGCTTAGGGCCTATCCCGTTAGGGATGTGCGTGCGGGGCGTTCGTGGACCGAGCGGGGCGGTTCCGAGACGGTTCCCTCGTAGCCGAGCTACGTGGGGATCGGGGAGGGGCCGCATCCGCGATGTGTCCACGGGCGCATCCGTGCGTGCAGACCTATCGGGATAGGCCCTTGGGAAACGCGCGATCGAACCTGTCGAGACCTCCGCCAGAGAGATCCCGTTGGCCACGATCACCTCCTGGTCGGCGTCGATCCGGGCGCACGACCTTCACGCTCCGACTCCAGCGCAGTGCGACGCTCCGCGGCGCGTCAGGCCGCGCCTACGATCCCGCTCAGCTCCGAATCAGCAGCCGTCCGATGGTCGTCTCACGCCACGCCGCCGGCCTCAGATGCGGACGCCTGCAGCGTGGCGCCGATGCCGCGCGCCCAATCGCGGATCGCCTCCCAATCGCGATCGTCCCGCGCCGGCAAGCCGTGGAGCGGACTCGCCGGCAGACCCGCGATGAGCTTGTGCTTGAAGGCGAGCCTGGAAGGATCGTATCTGCCGACGAACACCTGCTCGGCGACGGGCTCGAGCCAAGGCATCTTCGCCAGCTCCTTGTCGAGCTGCCCGCGCGAGCCCTCAACACCCTCGGCGGCGGAGATCGGGCCGAGCACGAAGACCGCCAGCGGCGTCTCGTGGAGAGCGGACTGGTTCCGCTCGAGGAAGCTGCGCGCGTCCTTGAGCAGTGAGCCCATGTAGAGCGGCGCCCCGAGGACGACGGCGCCGTACCCATCGAGCGAGCGCACTTCTCGCGCCGGTTTCACCTCCGCCGCCAGACCTTGCTCGCTCAGCGTCGCCGCGACCGCCTCGGCGACCTCTTTGGTGGAGCCGTACCGCGTCGCGAATGCGACGAGGATCGGCGCTCCGCCGGCGTCTTCTGCGAGCATCATGACCTCCCTGTCCGCGCGGGCGTCCGCCCGCCCGCGATCAAGCGTCGTATGGCCTCGAGCGTCGCTTCTTCGGGACGGCTCGACGGGTCTTCGCGGATCATCCTCACGGCCTCCATGCCCACCGCCATGGCGAACGCCGCCGTGGTGTCGATGTCCGGGACGTCGAGCTCTCCGGCGGCGTTGCCTTGCGCCAGCAGCTCGCGGACCATGGGTCCGAACACTCTGGCGTTGACTTGCGCCGTGAGCTCGGGCGGTTCGACCATCTCCTCGTGGGGGCTGGAGACGTAGAACGAGCGCACGTCGGCCAGCGCGATGCTCACCACCTGCAGGGCACGGCCCAGCGCCGTCACCTCGGTGAGCATGGACTCGACCCGCCGGCGCTGCCCGAGAGCGCTCAGCTCGAGCGCGTGCTCGAGCAGGGCTTGCTTGCTCGGGAAGTACTCGTAGATCGTCTTCTTGGAGATGCGCAGCGCCCGGGCCACGTCCTCGACCGAGGTGCGCCGGTAGCCGTAGCGGAACGCCAGCTCCATGAACTTCGCTGCGATCTCCTCCTCGGTCGCCGGCATCTCGCACCGCTCTCTGTACCAGGAAACGATAATGGTATTCCAGTACATGGTAGCACGACTGGCGCCCGCGTCAAGGGGTCAGGCGACTGCCGAGAGCTGGCCGGCCGGCGTGCCGTCGGGGACCGGCCGCTCGGGGACGGCCAGGGCGGGCGTGATGCCGTCGGGGTAGCCGAGGTCGAAGAACCTCGCTTCCGGGACATGCCGGCCGTGACGCGGAACTCCAGGTTCACAACGAACAGCGCCTGACGACCTACGATCTCGCCGAGGTCCGCGCGCTACTTCTTCATCCCGGCGACGACGGTGCGCTTGTGGTCACCAAAGTCGATGATGAAGCGCGCCGGCTCATTCGAGCCCGCGACGTCGTGGACGCTCTCGATGGTCCCGACGCCTCGACCGCCTCGATCTGCTCAAAGGGGATCGTCGGCTTGATCGCGGCAGGTCTCACGCGTCGCCTCCCCTCGAAGCCCTCAGAGCCGGACGATGACGTTCGCCGAGCGCTTGCCGGACAGGCTGTTGACGTCGATGCGGCCGATGGTCGCCTTGGCGACCGAGCGCTCGCCCGTCTGGGCGGCGACCACGGGCTCGGGATCGTCTTCGAGCCGGCGGATCATGACCTCCTGCGCGTGGCGCTTCTCGGTGGGGTCGGCGAGCAGCACGTCGAGCTCGCGGTGTGAGCTCCGGCGTTTGCTGGATCCTGATCCTGGCGACGATCTCTGCCGCGAGCACCGCCGGCGCCGGTAGGTCCGTCGTGGGAGCGCGAAGCGGCGGCGCCGGATCCGCGCCCTACTCGTAGACCTCGGCGCCCGGTCCCGGCGGCGGAGGCGTACTGTCCACTCCGTAGACGGACTTCCACAGGATCGCGTCCAGCTGCCACTGCGGAACCCCATCGAGCTCCCCGAGAGGCAGCCGGTTGGAGAGTGCCGCCCACGGGGCGGCTTGCGTGTTGCGCTCCAGAAGGTCGACGTCGGGGAAGATGACGTCCACCGGCGCGGCGTTGAGCGGCTCGGAGGTGAAGGCGTCGTACATGGGGGTCGCCAGGGCATCGTTCAGGGACAGCGCCTTCATGCCCATGATGAGCTCCATGGAGCGCACCACGGAGAGCAGGTCGTAGCGCCGGTGGATGATCGCGCCCTGCTTGGCATACGGGCCGATGACCGCCACGGGGATGCGGTGCGCGTTGACGTGGTCGGCGCCGTCCTGGGAGTCGTCCTCGACGACGAAGATGACCGAGGACGACCAGATCTTCGAGTGCGAGATCAGGTCGACGAGCTGACCCAGCGCCAAGTCGCAATCGGCCACCATGGCGCGCGGCACGGGGAAGCCGGTCTGCGTGCCGCGCGTGTGGTCGCCGGTCATCGTCAGGTAGTTGAAGGTCGGGACGGTGTCGGTGGCAAGCTGGTTCTCAAAGCGCGTCTGGAACGTGTCCATGCAAGACAAGCTGCCCGCCGGTGGGGGGCTCGGGAGGGTCGCGAGACTCGAGTTGAAGATCTCCCCGGGGTAGGGCGCCTGGCCCGTGCTGCCGATGGTCAGGTCGTTGGGGTAGGTCCCGCCGAACGCCGGACCGAGGTCGGAGTTGGCCGCCACGGCCTTCTCCTGCTCGAGCAGCTCCGGGGAGCGGTTGCGATCCGGCACGGTCGGCTCGGCGCCGGCGATCCCCTCGCCGTAGTTGAAGTAGGAGATCCCCTGCCGCTCGGCCTGGTTGAACAGGAAGCCGTTGCCCGGGAAGGTCACGGCGTAGACGCCGAAGTCGTTGGGCCGCCCGCGCCCGGCGTACTCCTGCACCCAGTTGCGGTCGACGTAGTCGGGGACGCTCGCCGCAGCGGTCCAGAAGTGCCCCTGGATCGAGGCCTCCGAGTTGGCGAACACGTGGTCGAGGAGCGGGAAGCGCGTGACCAGGGCGTGCAGGTTGGGGGTCACGTTCTGCCCGAACACCACCAGGTGGGGGTCGCTGTTGCCGCGCCCGAGATCGCCCAGGATCTGGTCGTAGCTGCGGTTCTCGCGCACCACGAAGAAGACGTGCTTGATGGGTCCGTTGGCGCGCAGCGGCGTCCCTGCGGGGGCGGCCTGCGCGTCCCGCGGATGGATCTGGCGCGTCGCCATGGGGGAGAGCCTCTTGACCTGCGCGTCCGACGGCAGCCGCATGAGGCCAGCCCGGCCGTCGACCATGGCGGCAAGATACGTGGTCCCACTGCTGAAGCTGAAGATGTCGGTGGTGGGAGCGAGCCAGTTGAAGGCCCAGAAGATGGGGTCGAAGGGGTCCGTCGGGACTGGGCCGGTCGGGTTGGGCCCGACGCCGACGCCTCGGGCGGCGACGTACACGAGCCGCGCCGCCCGGCCGCCCTGGGCCGCGACGGTGACCACAGCCTGGGGATCCTCGGCCGTCGGGATGCGGCCCACCAGCGTCCAGTCGAGGCCCGGCCTGGTGTGCCGGCTCGGCAGGCGGATGACCGCGATCTCGTCGGCGCCCGATTCGGCCACGAAGAGGCGCGCGTCATCCGGACTCAGGGCGAGCGCCACCGGCATCGTGCCCAGCCCGGCGCTACGGCCCACCGAGATCGTGCGCTCCACGCGCCGGCGATGCAGGTCGACGACGACCACTTCGTCCAGGGCCGAGAGAGCCACGTAGGCCCGCGCCCCGGCGCGGTCGACGACGATGCCCTGGGGATGGGAGAGCGGGGGGCCGACGGTGATGTCGCGGAGCTTCACGGCCCGCTGCAGGTCGACCACCGACACCGTCCCGGAGGCCTCGTTGCTGACGAGTCCGGTCCGCCCATCGGGCAGGATCGCCGCACCGAAGGGGTAGCTCCCGGTCGGTACAGTCCGCACCTGATCGCCGTGCTTCAGGTCGATCACAGCGGCGCTGTCCGCGAGGTTCAGCGGGGCCAGCAAGCGGCTGCCGTCGGGCGAGACCGCCGGCTTCTGCGGCCAGGCATCGGTCGTGCTTGAGCTCGAGACCGGATACATCTGCACGGGCGGGGCCCCAGGCTGCGGGGGAACGGGGATGGCGCGGAGGAACCAAGCCCTCCCGGAGGACGCGTTCCAGCCATAGACCAGCACGAAGTTGCCCGCGGCCCCCGGCAGGCCGGCCTGCGTCGGCCACCAGCGAGAGACACTGATGGCAGAGACATAAGCTCGCCGGTGGCGCGAATCCAAAGCGATGCCGCCCGACGCGCCGCAGAGGGCGATGATCTGGCGCACGCGGCGGCGAGCGGTGTCGATGATGCGGATGTCGTTGGCGCCCTGGCCGGCGGACACCGTCCACAGGAACCGCCCGTCGGCCGTGACCGCCCCGCCCGTGGGGAAGTTGCCGAGACCCACCTGCGCCCCTTGGGGGGTGAGCTGGCGGCCGTTCAGCAGAAAGCCCGTGGCGGGGTCGGGGGCGTTGGGCGCGGCTAGCGCCGCGCCGCAGGTGAACGCCGCGAGCGCCGCGACGAGGGCGAGCACGAGCATGAGGGAGCGTCGTCGGATCGTCATCAGGTCGCGCCCGAGCTTCGCGGCATCATCGCACCCCGTCCGTGTCGGGTTGCATCCTAGCACCGTAGGCCGGCCGGCCCGGCAGAGGATCCTGTGCGCTCAGCCCACGTCGCGCCGCCGAAAGCCGGCCAGCCCAATGACGATGAGGCCGGCGGCGATCGCCGTCAGCCACAGCAGCGGCGCGGCGGCGAGATGGCCGCCCGGCATCCTGGGCACGTGGGCGAACGGCGAGATGTCCATCACGGCCCGGCTCAGGTTGAACAGCGCGCCGAGCTCGCCGAGCAGCATGAAGCCGATCAGGGCGACCCACCCGAGGGCGACCAGCCGCGGCGCCAGGCCGAAGGCCGCCACGACGATCCCGATGATCACCCACACCGCCGGGATCTGCACCAGGGCCGCGACCACGAGCCGCCCGAGCTGGCCGCTGTCGCCGACCTGCAGGGCGCTGACCAGTCCCGCGCTGACGCCGACGACGACGAGCAGCAGCGCCGATCCCACCAGGGCGATCGTCAGGTGGCTCCACGCCCACTTGACGCGCCCCACCGCGGTGGCGAGCAGAGGCTCGGCGCGCAGCGCAGTCTCCTCTGAGCGCAGACGCATCGCGGCCTGCACCCCGTACACCGCGGCGAACACTCCCGCGAACCCCAGCTCCACGGCGAGAAAGGCGTCCCTGATGCTCTGTTCGCCGCCGAGCCTGGTGATGAAGTCCCTGGCCTGCGGGCTGGTCAGGAAGCTGCCGACATTGGCGGCCAGGCCGCCGACCACCAGGCCGATCACCACGAAGACCGCCGCCCAGGCGAAGAAGCCGGCGCGTTGCAGACGCCAGGCGAGCGCCAGAGGACTGCGCAGGCGCGCGGCCGCTGTCGCGGGGCCCGGCCGGTCCGGCAGCAGGCCGGCGGCGAAATCGCGCCGCGCCGCGAGCACGTAGGCCAGCGCAGACATCACGGCGGCGAAGCCGAGCAGAAGAGCGAGGACCCACCATCTGTCTCCCGCATACGGCCGCGTCTGCTGCCACCAGCCGAGCGGCGACAGCCACGACACCCAGCCGAGACCGCTCGCGGCCGCGGCGTCGCCGATGCCGCGCACCAGGTAGGCGACGCCGAGGACGGCGCCGGCCAGGCCGGCGGCGGTGCGCGCGCTCTTCACCAGTTGCGCGGTGACGCCGGCCACGGCGGCGAAGGCGACGCCGAGGCAGGCGAAGCCCAGGCCCATGAGCACCGAGCCGGCGGCTGGCATGCCGACCGCGATCGACCCCAGCGCCGTGCCCGCGCCCGCCACGAGGCCGGCGCCGGCCGCGACGAGCAACGCGGCGGTCAGGGGCGCCTGGCGGCCCACCACCGTCGCGCCGAGCAGCTCGAGGCGGCCCGTCTCCTCCTCGGAGCGCGTGTGCCTGACGACGATGAACAGGGCGAGGACCGCGACCGCGACCGCGCCCATGATGCCCATCTTGAACGTGGCCAGCGCGCCGCTCGACGTCTCGTCGTGGATGGGGCCGTACATCGCCAGCGTGGACGTCGCACCATTGACGGCCGCGGCGGTCTTCACGCGTGAGGCCTCGTCTGGATACAGCTTCACCGTGGCGGACGCCGAGGCCGCCACCATGACGACGAGGATCACGATGAATGCGGCAAGGATGATGCGGTCGCGGCGCAGGGCGAGACGCACCAGGGCGGTTGTGCCGGCGAGCGAGCTCACGACGTCGCCGCCCGTTCGGTGTGCGCGGTCGAGCTCTCGTCCCCGTAGTGGCGCAAAAACAGTTCCTCGAGGGTGGGCGGCTGGCTCGTCAGGCTGGTCACCCCGACGGATGTCAACGCGACCAGCACCTGGTCGAGGCTGCCGGGGTCGACCATGAAGTCCACATGAGCGCCGGTGACCCGCAGATCGTGCACGCCCGGCATCGTGGTCAGGCCGTCCGGCGCAGCGGCGAGGTCGGCGGAGATCGTGACGCGCGCCAGGTGGCGCATCTCGACGAGGCTGCCGACCTCGACGGCGCGGCCGTCGCGGATGATGGTCACGCGATCGGCCAGAGCCTCCACCTCGGAGAGGATGTGGCTGGAGAGCAGAGCGGTGCGGCCTTGCGCGCGCAGCTCGACGAGGCACTCGCGGAACACCGCGTCCTTCAGGGGGTCGAGACCCGCGGTCGGCTCGTCGAGCAGCAACAGCTCGACGTCGGAGGAGAGGGCGGCGACGAGGGCCACCTTCTGCCGGTTGCCCTTGGAGTAGGCGCGCGCCTTCCTGGTCGGGTCGAGCTCGAAGCGCTCCAGCAGCTCGGCGCGCCGTTTCTTGTCGAGGCCGCCCCGCAGCCGCCCGAGCAGGTCGATCACCTCGCCGCCGGTGAGATTCGGCCACAGGGTCACTTCGCCGGGCACGTAGGCCAGGCGGCGGTGCAGCCGCTCGGCGTCGCGCCAGGGGTCGCCGCCGAGCAGCCGGGCCACGCCCGAATCGGCGCGCAGCAGGCCGAGCAGCACGCGGATCGCCGTCGTCTTGCCGGCGCCGTTCGGACCCAGCAGGCCGTGGATCTCGCCGACCCTGACCTCGAGGTCGAGGCCGTCCAGCGCCCGTGTGCCTCCGAACGACTTGCTCAGCTTCTCGATCGCCACCGCCGCGTCCATGGTGCACCGTCGCTATCTGTCGAAGATACGTTCCCTGGACAATCTACACCGAGGACGGGCCTCGGGAGTCACCCGGCGCTCGCGGCTCATTGAGGCGTTCTTCGGCCGATTGTCATCCTTGACGTCGGGCCATGTCCAAAGAATCATCGGGCCCAGGATGACGGAGCACATCCGTGGAGGCGGGGATGGCTCATTGGCACAACCCCGCCGTCCTCGTCGTGCTCCCCGACTCAGCGCTCGCTCACCTGGGGCTGATCGTCAACCACGGGGGCGCGGACGGCCCGCTCGCTCGCCTGTCCAAACTCGAATCTACGACCCAGCCAAGAACGAGCGCAACAAGGCGGAGCGTGGCTTGGCCTTCGACCTCGCCGAGGAGCTCGACTGGAGCTCGGCGCTGATCGTCGAGGACAGGCGCAAGGATCACGAAGAACGCCGCTTCCAGGCGCTGGGATCGATCGGCGAGCATCTGCACGTGCTGGTGTTCACGCCGCGGCGCAGTGCACGTGATCAGCCTGCGCAGGGCGAACCAACGCGAAAGGACGCGCTATGCCACGCAAGCCAGACCCAGAGCTGATTGACGAGGACGCGCCCGAAGCCACCGACGAGTGGTTCGACGAAGCGCGGGCGGCGAAGGACGTTCTGCCCAGGCTGGTCGGCATCGACGCCGCGCAAGAGCTGCTCAAGCCCAAACGCGGCCGGCCACGCTTGGCGAACCCGAAGGAGCACGTGAACATCCGCCTGGACGCCGACGCGGTGCACGCGTTCAGGAGCACCGGTAGAGGCTGGCAGACGCGCCTGAACAACGCCCTCCGTGACTGGCTGAATGCGCACGCGCCGGCGCGCTGACGCCCGAGCAGAGGCCGACTCCAAACGGCTCGGCCTCTGCACCTCCACCTACCGCCTGGTCCTCGGCGAGGGCTCGCGCGCAGGTCCGCCGCCCGGCCCCGGACGCTCCGCAAGGCGGCCTCGGACGCTCCGCAAGGCGGCCCCGGACGCTCCGCAAGGCGGCCGCTGACGTACTTGTGGAGCACGCCGGCGATCAGGGTCTGGCAGGGAACGCCCTCCTCGAGCGCTTTGGCCTGGACGTCGCTCAGGTCGCCCGACGACAAGGTCCGCCGCTCACACCCCGGCCTGCGCCTCCAGCTTGCCGTCGGCGATCGCCTGCTTGAGCGCCTCCCAGTCCGCCGTCGTCTGGACGGCGTAGGCGGTCGCGAACGCGGCGATCGCCTTGTCGAAGCTTGTTCCGGCTCCGAGGTACGCGGCGATAGCCACAGGGTCGCCGGAGCGGGCGTGCGCGTTGGCGAGGCGCCAGGCGCAGGCGTCGATGTACTGCGTGAACGCCTCGGCGCCGAGCATGCCGATCTCGGCCGAGGCCTTCATGTCCTTGAGCTGGCGCCAGTAGAAGTGCTGGTCGTCGGGCAGCGAGCTCCAGCCCAGGAAGAGGTCGCTCTCGAGCTGCACGAGGCGCTGGCCGTTGACCACCCGCGCCCCGCGATGGCGGTAGGCGCTGCGCCCGGCGTACGGTTCCAGCACCGAGCGGTCCGCCTCCTTGAACTGGAGCACCAGCGGGTCGTCCGTGTCGCGGCCGACGAGGAGGACGATGAAGCAGCGCGTGCCGACGCTGCCCACGCCCACGACCTTGCGCGCGATGTCGATGATGCGGAAGCGGTCGAGCAGGAGGCGTCGCTCCGGGGTGAGGCTCGCGCGATACGCCGCGAAGCCCCGCGCGATCAGGTCACGCGTTCCGGCGGCCTCACCGGGGTCGGCGATGAGCTCGTGCAGCGGCGTGACGAGCGGCGGCAGGCTCTTGAAGCGCAGCTCGCCGTCCACGACCTCGGCCAGCTTGCCCACCACCTGCCGGCTGGTGCGGCTGCGGATCTTGCTCACCATCTTGTCGAGGCGCGCGCGGTCCTTCTGCTTCGCGGCCGACGCCACGATGTCCTCGACGTCGAGGTGTGCACACCAGACGTCGAGGGTGGCGTCGGCGGCGAACCTGCGCATCGAGACGCGGTAGGCGGCGGCGGCTCGCTGCGCCGACGCCGCCGCGGCCGCCGTGTCCGCGCCGTTCTCGCCGGCCGCCACGACGACACTGGCGGTGAGACGCTTGACATCCCACTCCCACGGGCCGGGCAAGGTCTCGTCGAAGTCGTTGACGTCGAAGACGAGCCGGCGATCGGGGCTCGCGAACACGCCGAAGTTGGAGATGTGCGCGTCGCCGATGGCCTGCACGCGCAGGCCGCTGACCGGCGACGCCGCGAAGTCGGCCGCCATGACCGCCGCGGCGCCGCGCAGAAAGGCGAAAGGCGACGCCGCCATCCTGCCGTAGCGGATGGGCAGCAGGTCCTGCTGCCGGCTCGCCGCCTGGGCGACGAGGATGGCCACCGGGTCGCGCCCCGCGGCCGGCGTGTGCGCGGCGAGGGCGGCGCGCGGCGCGGTGGCGCGCGGCGCGCGGCCTACCGCCGCGCGCTCCTCGGCCGACAGGCGCCTCACGGTCGCGCGCGCTGCTGCGTTGTCCATCGGCTCAGACCTCCATGCGTGTGGTCGTGTCCGTTTGCGCCTGTTCTCACTGCCGCGCCGGCTCCTCATGGATCATAAGCCGGATGGTGGCGTGGGTGAAAAGCACGCCATGACCATCCCCGTCGCTTAGGGCCTATCCCGATAGGTCTGCACGCACGGATGCGCCCGTGGACACATCGCGGATGCGGCCCCTCCCCGATCCCCACGTAGCTCGGCTACGAGGGAACCGTCTCGGAACCGCCCCGCTCGGTCCACGAACGCCCCGCACGCACATCCCTAACGGGATAGGCCCTTAGGCGCCGGTGAACCACATATGGGGCCCCGGTGGGCGCATGGCCGGCAGCGCCTCCGCCGGGCGCGCCCGGCGGCCGCGCGGGCGGCCGCGGCGACCCGGCGGCTCCGGCGCGGGGTGGTACGAAAAGGGAAGACAAGGATTCCTTGACTGTCGGGTCGCGCACGGCCGTTCGCAGGCTCGGCTGCCGGAGGGAAGATAAGGATTCGCCCGGATTCCTTATCTTCCCTCACAGTACTACCCCGCCGCGGCGGCTCCCGCGGCTGCCACGGCTGCGGCGCGCCATCTCCGCCTTCTAGCCGCTCGTCGATCCGGAGGCCCAACGCGCAACCGGAGAGAAGGGGATGGTCACGAAGCACGCCTACAGGCCGCGGCGAAAGCTCGAACATGATGGTCATGGCGGATCTGGCCAGACAGCCCTGGAGCTCGCGCGACGAGGTCGCGCGTCTGCCTGGCGTTCCCGACCCGCCGGAGTAGCCGGCCAACTCACAGCGGGTCAGCCCCCTCGGCGCCACCTACGGCGTCACGATGTCGAACCGGCACTCGAACTGGTTCGGCAGGCCCATGAGCTCGGCCACCAGGACGCCGGGTTCTGGTCAGCCGTCGAACGCCGACTTCGCGACGAGGCGCAATACCTCGACCAGGGCCGCCTCGATCTCCTCTGCGGGACGGTCGTCAAGGTCGACCGCACGCCGGACGAACTCGCCGAACAGCGCGTAGCCCATCGTGGCCGACGCCAGGCAGAGAACGACGATGCGCGGATCGCGGGGCGCGGCGCCCGGACGCCTTGCGAGCTCGTCCTCGAAGCGCTGCAGGAGCCCGCGCATGGCCGGGTTCTCCGGCAGGAGATCGTCGACGTCGCCGTCAAGCATCATGCGGGCGATAGCCGTGACGAACTGCCTCTCGCGCAGTGAGGCGTGGACGACCGCCGTGGCTCCCTCGACGACGTTCGGCATCTCGTCGACGACGTGCGCGATGTTCTGTTGCGCCTGCCGCATGGCCGCCTGCATCAGCGTGCGCTTGGAGCCGAAGTAGCGGCCCACGTAGGTGGGGTTCACGCCGGCCGCGGCGGCGATGGCGCGCACCGTGACGCGGCCCGCGCTGCGCTCGGCGAGAAGAGCGGCGGCGGCATCGATCAGGTCCTGGCTGGCCTCCTCGCGCGAGCGCCGGGTCCGCTTGGGCGTGGTCGGTGGTCGCTCGTCCCCTGAGTCCATGGTCGGTTCCGCGTCGGTTTCGCTGAAGCGCCGGTCTGGCACCTGGCATGATAGCACGCGTGAGTGTAATGTACTCATGCGTATACGTTCGTGTCGCGACGGCCGCTCCACGGGTGTGCGAAAGGTGAGGTGCACGGAGATGAACGAGCAGGGCGCTCTTCTCGGATGGAGCGACGGACCGGCAAGATCCGCGGTCCTCGACTTCATACGGTCGGTGACGACACCCGGAGCCTCCTTCGTGCCTCCCCCCGAACGCATCGCGACCTTCGACAACGACGGCACCCTCTGGTGCGAAAAGCCCCTCTACGTCCAGGCCGATTTCCTCTTCCGTCGCTTCATGGCGATGGTCCGGGAGGACCCTCAGCTTGCGAACGAGCAGCCCTACAAGGCCGTCGTCGAGGGCGACCGCGAGTGGCTGATGGACATCTACGCGCACATCCCCGAGTTGCTCAAGGGCGTGACCGAGGCGTACGGAGGCATCACCGTCGAAGCCTTCGAGGCGGCCGCCCGCGACTTCTTTGCGTCCGCACGCCACCCGACCCTGGGCGTGCCCTACACCGAGGTCACGTACCGGCCGATGCGCGAGCTGATCGCGTTGCTGGCGGCCCACGACTTCCAGGTCTACGTCTGCTCGGCCGGCGGCCGCGACTTCGTGCGACCGGTCTCGGAACAGCTCTACGGCATCCCGCGGGACCGCGTCATCGGCTCGGCGACCACGCTCGAGTACCGCGACGGCGACCTGTATAGGGCGGCCGGCGTGGAGCAGCCCATCGCCGACGGACCCGGCAAGCCGGTGCACATCTGGACGCGCACCGGACGCAAGCCGCTGCTCGCCGGCGGCAACGCCGACGGCGACGTCGCGATGCTCGAGACCGCTCGCTTCGCGCTCCTCGTGCATCACGACGACGCAGAGCGCGAGCTCGCTTACGACGAGGGCGCCGAGAAGGCACTCGCCGCCGCCAGAGCCCATGGCTGGACCGTGGTCAGCATGAAGGAGGACTTCAAGACGGTGTTCTGACCGGCACGCGCGACGTGAGCTTCGCAGCGATGCTCACGCACGAACACGGAAGGAGTGGGGGAGACATGAGTGAACCGTTCAAAGGCGTGATCAGCGTCGACATCCGCGATTCGACGCCTGACTGGGCGCCGTTCGAGCCGCCGAAGGCTCCGGACGGGGCGCCCAACGTCGTGTACATCGTGCTCGACGACGTCGGCTTCTCGGCGATGTCGAGCTACGGCGGACCTATCGAGACACCGAACATCGAACGCATCGCGGCCGAGGGCGTGCGCTACACGCAGTGGCACACCACGGCGCTCTGCTCGCCGACACGGGCGTGCCTGCTGACCGGCCGCAACCACACGCGCAACAGCATGGCCTGCATCACCGAGGCCTGCATCGGGTTCCCCAACGGCAGCGGCACGATCCCGCCCGAGAACGGCATGCTCTCCGAGGTCCTCGGCGAGATCGGCTGGAACACCTACATGGTGGGCAAGTGGCACCTGTGCCCGACCGACGAGATGAACCTCGCCGCGCCGCGGCGCAACTGGCCGAGCGGCCGCGGTTTCGAGCGCTGGTACGGGTTCCTCGGCGCCGAGACCAACCAGTGGTATCCGGACCTGTTCTACGACAACCACCCGGTGGACCAGCCGAAGCTCCCGGAAGAGGGCTACCACCTCACGGAGGACATCACCGACAAAGCGCTGCAGTTCATCCAGGACGCCAAGGCGATCGCGCCGCAGAAGCCGTTCTTCCTCTACTACGCGCCGGGCGCCTGCCACGCGCCGCACCACGCGCCGAAGGAGTGGATCGAGAAGTACAAGGGGCACTTCGACGCCGGCTACGAGGCCATGCGCCTGGAGACGCTCGCCCGGCAAAAGGAGATGGGGCTCGTCCCGGCGGACACAGAACTGCCGCCCATCAACCCGATCGGCACGTCGACCACCCGCAAGGGACCCAAGGGCCAGCCGTTCCCGCCGGCCGACGACACCCTGCCATGGGACACGCTGCCGGATGACGAGAAGCGGCTCTTCGCGCGCATGGCCGAGGTGTACGCCGGGTTCCTCTCGCACGCCGACCACCACATCGGGAGGCTGCTCGACTACCTTGAGCAGGCCGGGCTGCGCGAGAACACCCTGGTCATCGTGGTGTCCGACAACGGCGCCAGTCCCGAGGGCGGCCCCGTCGGGTCTGTCAACGAGTGTCTGTTCCTGAACGGCGTGCCCGACGATCTGCAGGCCAACCTGGCGATGCTCGACGATCTCGGCGGGCCGAAGACGTACGGCCACTATCCGAACGGCTGGGCGATGGCGTTCAACACGCCGTTCAAGATGTGGAAGGGCTACGAGTTCAACGGAGGCACCGCCGACCCATGCATCATCTCCTGGCCGGCGGGGAGCAAGGCCAAGGGCGAGATCCGCGAGCAGTACCACCACGCGGTCGACATCGTCCCGACGATCCTCGACTGCCTCGGCGTCCAGGCTCCGGAGACGATCAAAGGGCACTCTCAGAGCGACATCGACGGCGTCAGCATGCGCTACAGCTTCGATGACGCCTCCGCTCAAGGGAGCCGAAAGACGCAGTTCTACTCGATGCTGGGCACGCGGGCCATCTGGCACGAGGGCTGGAAGGCCGTCACCACCCACCCGAGGCTCGGTGGCTGGGGCGAGTACACGCTCGACGAGTGGCAGCTGTATCACACCGACGTCGACCGCGCCGAGCTCCGCGACCTGGCGACCGAGCAGCCGGAGAAGCTGGAGGAGATGATCCATCTCTGGTTCGCCGAAGCCGGCCGCAACCAGGCCTTCCCGCTCGACGACCGCACCGTCATCGAGATCGCGCTCACCGAGCGTCCCCGGCTCTCAGAGCCACGCGACGAGTACGTCTACTACCCGGGCGGGGCCGACGTCCCCGAGGAGCAGGCGGTGAACACCTGCAACCGCTCCTTCACCATCGGAGCGCTCGTCGACATCCCGGGCCCTGGAGCCGAGGGCGTGCTGTTCGCTCACGGCGCGCGCTTCGGCGGGCACGCCCTGTACATCAAGGACGACCGCCTGCACTACGTGAACAGCTTCATCGGCATGGTGGAGCAGAAGATCGACGCGACCGAGAGCATTCCCACCGGTGAGAACCAGATCCTCTCGGCCTCTTTCGCGAAGGAGGGCGAGGACCTGCCCGGCGTCGCCGCCGGCACGCTCTCCCTCTACTACGGCGACCGAAAGGTGGGCGAGGGTCGCATCAAGACCCAGCCGGGCAAGTTCGGGCTCGGCGGCGAGGGGCTCTGCGTCGGCAAAGACACGGGCGCGCCGGTCACCGACGACTACCCCGGCGAGCACCCCTTCTTCTTCACCGGCGGCACCATCAAGCGGTTGGCCGTCAACGTGAGCGGCGAGCCGTACCTCAACATCGAGCGCGAGGCGGTGGCGATGCTGATGCGCGAATGAACGGCCCGTACGCTCGGGCCTGAGCGGATCGACGAAGGTGAGTCGGGAGCAGACGTCGGGCGGCACGGCGCGCGTGGGGAGACGCCTCGCGCGCGCCGTGCCTGTCCGCGACACGGGCCGACGGCCCGGGCGCCCCGACCAGGGCGCCCTGTCACGGACCACCCGGCAGCGCTCCGGAGCCGCGACGTGAGCCCGCGGAGTCACGCGCAGTCGCTCGCCGGGCCGCGGCAGAGGCGGCCGCTGCTGGAGAGGCTGCTGCCGGCGGCCGCCTGGTTGCCCCACTACCGGCGAAGTTGGCTGTCGGGCGACGTGCTCGCCGCCCTGACGGTCTGGGCGCTGCTCGTCCCCGAGGCGCTGGCCTACGCCGGGATCGCCGGCGTGCCCCCGCAGTACGGTCTGTACGCCGCGCCTCTGGCCCTGGTCGCCTACGCCCTCTTCGGCGGGTCCCGGCACCTCATGGTCGGACCGAGCTCGACGGTGGCCCTCCTCTCGGCGGCCGCGGTGGCGCCGCTCGCCGCGTCGGGCGGCGACCAGCGTTACCTCGCGCTCACGATCGCCTTGGCGCTGCTCGCCGGCGGCATCCTCGTGCTCGCCGGCCTGGCCCGGCTCGGCCTGGTCGCCAAGTTCCTCGCCAAGCCGGTCCTGGACGGCTTCATCATGGGGCTCGCCTTCACCATCGCCGTCGGACAGGCCGGCAAGCTCGTGGGCGTACACCTGTCCGGCGACACCGCGCTCCAGAAGACGGTGGGCCTCTTCAGCCAGATCGGCGCGTGGAGCCGGCTGCCGCTCGTCGTCGGCGTCGGCAGCGCAGCGCTGATCCTCGTCCTCGCGCGCTACCTTCCGAGGGTTCCGGCCGGCATCGTGGCCGTCGCCGCCGCCACGCTGCTGGCCTACCTGCTCGATCTCGGCGGTCACGGCCTCGCCCTCGTCGGTCACATCCCCGGCGGCCTGCCCGGCTGGCAGCTCACCGGCCTGAGCTGGGAGGACGTCTACCACCTGCTGCCCGGCGCCCTCGCCGTGGCCCTGGTCGGCTACACCGAGTCCATCGCGGTGGCGAAGGCGGAGGCGGCGCGGCTCGACTACGAGGTCGACGCCGATCAGGAGATGATCGCGAGCGGTCTGGCCAACCTCGGCGCCGGTCTGCTGCAGGGCTTCGCCGTCAACGGCAGCCTGTCGAAGAGCGCCGCGGACGAGGCCGGCGGCGGCAAGACCCAGGTCGTCGCGCTGCTTTGCGCCGGGCTGACGCTCGCGACCGTGCTCTTCCTCACCGGGCTCTTCGCCTACCTGCCGGAGGCCGCCCTCGCAGCCGTGGTGATCGTCGCCCTGCGCAACTACTTCTCGCCGGCCGGCCTCGTGCGCCTCTACCGGGTGCGGCGGGCGGACTTCGTCCTCGCCGCTTGCGCACTCGTCGGCGTCCTGCTCTTCGGCGTGCTGCCCGGCGTGGTCCTCGGCGTGGTGCTCTCGCTGGCGCTGCTCATCATGCATGTGAGCAGCCCCACTTCGGTCGTCCTCGGCCGGCGCCCAGATGGCGACGACTTCGCCGATCTGGTCACCCACCCGGACTACCAGACGATCCCCGGCCTGCTCATCTACCGCTTCGACGGCCCGCTCGTCTTCCCCAACGCCGAACGTTTCGCGCACGAGGTGCGAGCGCTCATCAGAGCGGGCAGCCGGCCGGTGGCGGGAGCGGCCGACGACCCGGCCGGCAAGGCGGACGCACCACGCGCCGTCGCAGGCGCAAGCGAGCCGGTACGGGCGCTGATCATCGACCTGGAAGCCACCGCCGACATGGATACGACAGCCGCCGACCAGTTCGTCGCCCTCGTGGCCGCGCTGCGCCGATCCGGCGTGCGGGTCATGCTTGCACGGTTGCACGGAGCCCTTCGCGATTTCATGAGGAGAGACGGCATCATCGAGACGATCGGGGAAGCTGCGATCTTCCCGCGGGTGCTCGACGCGGTCAGGAGCTTCGAGGCCGACGCCGGCGACTGATGGACCGTGGGCAGGAGAAGGCTGCCGCGATCGGGCAGACGACAGGGTAGGGGGGTCCGGCTGTTTGCAGGGAAGAACGTTGTCGTCTTGGCAACGTGGTGGGACCAGCGGAACTCGAACCTGCGACCGGCCGACGCCTGGGCCAGCCGCAGTCTGTCTCACAAGTCCTCGGGATGGAGTCCGCTGTGCTTTGCCCGGCCGGGCAAGCATCCGCGGGCCGATCTCCTCGTCATCGGTGGCCCCGTGCGCGAGAACGCCGGGAAGCTCGACGACTTCCGCGAGCCAGCGTCCGTCCGTCTCGCATTCGACTTCGATCCTGAAGACGACCGACATGTCATGCCTCCGTCGATCGCTGTCTGGCGATAGTACGACGTCCGCGACCTCCTGGGGTAGCGCCGGCCGGCATCGTCAACCGACGACGGCGCGATTCCGTCCGGTGGCCATCACGACAGGATCGCCCGCTCCGGCCACAGGTCGCGCCGCGACGAACCCCAGAGCGTGCTGACGAGCTCGATGGAGAGCAGGTCCTCACACGCGTGCAGCCAGAAGGCGCCGCTGTCCGACAGGGTGATCCGCTCGCCGTCGTCTCTCATTGCTGACGTGAACCTGCAGAACGGCCGGTTCGTCTCGGCGGGACCGCATCTCGAGTGGGACGATTTCGTGGCCTCCTCCGCGGAGCTCTTGACCGACTGTCTCAAGACGTTGCAGCCCGTCGGTGTGGCAGTCATCTATGGCGACCTCAAGCTCTACTCTCCTGCGCAGAGCTTCGATTCCGTGCGGGACGCAATCGCATCTGAGCCTCTCGGAGGCCAGTACAAGCGCCCTCCAGCCAACCTCGCGGTCTTCGAAGACCTGTCCGTCGCATTGGTGTTCAAACAGGACCAAACCCATATCCACACGATGCTGGGGCCAATGAGGCGGCACGAGCTCGACCCCCTCATTGACGGCGAGCCGGATCTTGAGGCGTATCCGCAGACGCTGCTCTTTGTGCATCGTCGGTATGAGATCCGGCCGGGTGGTAGCCCCGAAAAGGCTCGTTTCGACCCGGAGACGGGCCGCGATCCGTCTTCGTCCAAAGTCGCCAATGCCTGGGCCACTCGGCTCCGTTGAGCCATATCTGCCCGTGCAGTGAAGGGGCGTCGTACTCCAGAAGAACGAACCGCGCGGACTCAAGCAGAGCGAGGCGCTCACGCAGGTGCGGCAGCAGGCGCCAGAGCTCCCGGTGCTCATCAAACCACAGGCACGCGGTGGCGCGTTTCTCATGCGCGAAGCGCTGGTCGATCTGGTCGATGAGCGTTTCGAGCAGCGTCAGACGACCTTGACGCGTCGCAGGACCGCGGCTTTCTGCAGCGGCGCGATGTTCACCTTGACGCCATCGTCGATATCGGGATCCCAGCCGCTTGGCCTGGCGTGCGCGGGTTTCCAGGGCGCGAGTATGCGGAAGTCGCGGTCGCCGCCTTCCGGACCCTCGCGCCGGCCCTCCTGGACCCATTGCAGACGTGTGTCGAGCTCAGCCGACTCCTCCGCCTTGGCCTGCCACTCGCGCCGCTCGTCGGTCAGACCTGCCTTTTCCGCGAGAGCCGCCTCGCGGCGGAAGGCGCCGAGAGCGTCCCTGACGTAGCGGGCGCGCAGCTTGGCCATGCGGTCGGCGTCGAAGCGGTGGTAGTGCAGGACTGCGCCAAAGGCGGCGGGGCCGACCCCCTGCGCCGACGCCACGTGCCACAGGATCGGCCTGTTCTTGTACAGAGAGCAGTGGTGGTCGAAGAACACGTCCTCGAGCCAGTCGGCGATGCCGGAGACCCGCCGATACCCCTTCACATCCGTCTTCAGCTCGTTGGCGATGTCCACTTCGACCTGGCCGACGTCGAGCCGCGGGAATGCCCGCGCAAGCTCATCGTGGACTCGCTCCACCAGGCTGGCTTCGCCGGCGGTCGCGAGCAGTGGGGCGATGCCGTCCTGGTCCGCGTCCACGACCGCTCTGACCAGGTGACTGAGCAAGCGGTACACGTGCTCCATGCGCTTCTGTTCGGCCGTCTTGCCCTCCATCTGCGGCCAGAGCACTTCGGGTGGCCGCTCGCCCAGCATCTCCTCGATGGTCGCGCGGGTCTCTTGCGAGAAGCCGTAGAGGCGAAAGACCTGGTCGTCGAGATCCGCATAGAGCGCCTGGATGCGCGCTTGCTCCTCGGCCTCATGCTCCGCAAGGAGGTCGAGCCGAGCGGGCAGAGGCAGGGTCTGGTCCATCAGTCCGTCACGGAGCAGCCACGGCCGGCTGAAGCGGGTGGAGACCTCGTTGCCCTCATCCCAGGCCATCTTGGCCTGATAGATCGCCTCCGCCAGATCGCTGACGGACTTGTGTTGTCGCGCCGTGGGCTGGGGCACAGGGAGTCGCTTGACGACGCCGACCTGCCACGAACCGAACGACGTGAGTCCGCGGAGGAGATACTCGGCCGCCGTCGAGCTCCCCACGCCGAGGATGAAGGAGTGGTCGCCCTCCCGCGTCGGCAGCAACACCGGCCCCATGTCCGCGAAGATACAGCCCGCCGACATGACCCTCAGATTGAAACCACGTTGAGTTCTCCTCGGCCACGTCAGGCCCGGCTGGTAGTACTTCTGCTCGTTGCGGATGTACGAATCAGAGAACTTGCGGATCGCCTCGCCGTCGTCGCGCCAGAAGACGACAAGGTACACGTCCGCATAGAAGCGGCCGAACTCGCCGCCCTTGGCGAATGGCGCCCAGTCGCGCCCCTTGCCGATACGGTCGCGCGGCAATTCCCACCAGTGGCGCACGAAACGCTCATCGGCTGATGTCTGAAGCCCAACGACCGCCTCGGCCCACGCCGGATCGAGCGCCGGAGCATCTCGGAAGATGTGAGCCACCAGGCCGACACGGCGGTACGCGAGCGGCGCGCTCTCGATCGCGGCGAAGTCGCGGCGGGGCACGTCGAAGCGCACGTCATCTGTGGACCCTGCAAGCGATCGGGCGAAGGCGTCCTCGCGGCGGTCGGCTCGTGAGCCGGCGCCGCCGAAGCGCGCGAGATCGAAGAACGCCGACCGCTCTCCCTCGGTCACGACACAGTGTGCACGTTCTGCCTGCTCAGTCGTGGTCTCGATGCCCTCACGGGCCTGCGTTGCCTGGATGGTCGGCGCCATGAGCCGGCGACGCAGGTCTGGATCGGCCAGAATGGCTCGCACGTCTATGCGGCGTCTGCTGGTCATCGCGAGAGCCCCACTGCGCCGGCGCGGCGTCTTCCCACTCCCCGAGGAGTGTCGCCGGCAGGAAGTCGCTCACGACGAAGGCCAACACCCGCTCGTCGTCGTACACGTGGGGCCAGCGAGAGAAGACCTCGCGTTCGATCACGTCCATGAGCGGGGGCGCCCCGCCTGGCGGCAAAGGCCATTTGGTGGGCACGTCTCCCTTGTGTAGGGCGCCCCTGCGTCACGGATGCTGGCGCGTCACGGGACACGAGCGCCGCCACCAGCTCCATGGCGCGTTGCACGCCTTCATCCTCACGGCGCTCCACCTCTTGCCGCTCCAGGCAGCCAGCCCAGCTCAGGCACAGGCCGTCGTCAGTGACCACCCAGTCCCAGTCGCGGGCGTAGTCGCGCCAGGGGTCGGGAACAACGGTCATCGCGACGGGCTTCGTGGCCAGCGCGACCAGGTCGTCAGCATGCTCCTTCGTCAGCTTGCGCCGCTGAGCAGGCACTACGTAGAACTGGCCGGCCTCGCGCGCCTGGTAGCACTCCGTCGCCTGTCGTCCCTTGCCACGCCGGAATCGGCGCCCAAGATCCTTCTCGTCCCATCTCCAGACGACGCGGCTCATTGGGCGGCCCCCCGAAGGACCATCGCCGCGGTCTCCACGGTCGCGTCGTCGAGAATGCCGCCGCCCAAGTCCAGCATCAGGATGAGAGGATCGCGCTTGAGCAGTATCTCGGTGCGCAGCTTCTCGAAGCTCTTCAGGTTCACGAACGAAGACGAGACAAGCGCGCCAACGTACCCCTCCGGCTCGACGAGCTGCGTGCCGCGATCGATGAACGCCGCGTAGATGTTGTTGGCGGTGAGCGGATAGTGCTCGCGCACGAGCTCCTTGACAGACGGCACGAACGCCCCATAAGGCGGGTTCATGACCACAACGTCGTAGCTGCGCGAGAGGAGCTGGAGCAGATGCAGGCCCCGCGCGGTGTCCTCGGCGAAGATGCGCGCGCCGGCGTCATCGTCGTCGTCGCTCGCGCTCGCCTCAAGAGCTCCCAGGAGCTGCCGCTCAAACTGACCAGCTTGCTGCTCCAGCAGCCGATGCTGCGACTCGAGCCGCGAGGCTGTGTCGCGGTCCATATCATCGACAAAGCCAAACGCGGTCTGCCCGGCAAGGCGCGGGGTCAGCACGGTGAGACCGTCTGCCCGCGCCCGCTCCTCCACCCATGCGCCGAGCACGCGAGAGACGCTCTCGCGCACCTGGACCAGGCTGCCGAGCTCGCCGACGTAGAGCAGGTTGTCCCAGATGGCCGCGAACAGGCGCTCGCGGAGCGCGCGCGCGCCGATGTCGCCGTCCACGTTGTCGACCAGCTCACGCAGTCGCTCCTCCCCCAGGTTCACCGCATTGGCGACCGCGAGATTTGCGCGACGTATGCGCACGTCGAGCGGTGAGTAGCCGAGCTCAAGGGCCATCTCCTTCGCCGTGAGCATCAGCGACAGCGCCGCGATCTGAACGGCGCGGGGGTCGATGTCGATACCGAAGATGTTGTTGGCGACGATGGCTGCCGGGATGTCCCGAGGGTCTTTCACGGACGGTTCGCTTGGCCACCCGGTCTGCCCGGCGTGCTCGATCTCGTCGAGGTACATGCGGCGGAAGACGCCCATGGCGTACTGGCCGAAGTGCATCGTGCCGCAAGCGGGGTCGAGGAGGGTGATCTCGCGCGCCATCTTGAAGGCCTGAGCCTCGCCAGCCTCGGTGAGCCTCGTGTACCGGATCCGCTCTCCGGTGCGCGGTACCAGGTAGTCGGCGCGGGTGCCCGGCTGGTCTGCGGGCGCTTCCGCAGACGCGAACCATCCGGGGGCGAGAGCCGAGTCCGGATGCATCTGCAGCCATAGCCGCCCCAGCGTGTTGTCGACAAGCGCCTTGACCACCCAGGAGGGCGTGTAGAACTGATTGATGACCGCGAGCTCGTGAGACGTTCGCGGTGTGCCGCCGGTCGCCCTGCGCACACGCTCCTTCTCCTCGCGATTGAAGAACTGGTAGACCCAGCCAAGGAAGTCGCGGGCGCGATAGGCGTCTGTCTCAAGGCCGTCGTCGATCATGGCGATCACGGCGCCGAGCGTAGCGTGCGTGGGCCACACACACGCGTACTCGTGTCTGGGATCGAAGAGGACGCCGATCTCGCCGGTCAGATGCTGGAACGCCAGCGTCAGGCCGTCGCGCAGCAGCGCCTCCTCCCCATCGTCCCCGTACTTGTAGCGGTCGCCTCCTGCCGCCCGCAGGTCGCGGAGAAAGCGGGAGTACGCTTGATCGGCGCCTCGCGTGAGGACCTCGGTCAGCTCCGGAGGAGACTCCGGGTGCGCGGGCGATGGGAGATAGAGAAGCCCGCGGGCTTCCATTGCCTTCAGCCCGACCAAACGGTTCAGCAGCGTGTAGGCAAGCTCGCCGACCACTGCGGCTAAACCTCGCTCGGGTGAGCCTTCGGCCATCGTCTCGCGCCTCAGGAGCGCCTCGAGGCGCCGCCGCGCGTCGATGTCGTCGCCTTGCAGGCTCATCGTCTCAAGGTCGTCGTGATTGCCGCTACGCTTGAGCCCGAGCCGCTTGAGCTGCGCCGTGAGCTCGTCCTCAAGCGTCCGCCGGACCTTGGGCGCCCACGCCTTCACCGCGTCCTTCTGCCGGCCTTCAAGCGCCCGCCGGCCGCCCTGGTCATGAGGCACGTCGGTCACTGAGTCAGTCCACTATCACGGTGAAGCCTTCGCGGATCTTCGCCTTCATCTCATCCGCCGCCCTCACCACGTCATCGACGTCTGCCGCTGATGAAAACTGGCGCCCCAGGAGGTGAGAGGCGTGCCAATGATGTACTGGGGCCTCGGCAGTCTGTGGAGACGCCGTCAGCGCGCGGAGGTCCGCCTCAACTTGTAGGCGATACCCCGGCAGCGCCACAAGCGCCTCGCGCAGCGAGGTCAGACTGCGGCGGCTGGAGGCCTCCAGCAGCGCCGCGAGCCTGGACACATCGAGAGCCGGGTAGTGGCATGCGCCCCCCGGCCCGAAGACCCGCGCCACGACATCGTCGCGCTGGTCTTCGGGAGCCCGTGTGTGCGCGTCACCCGCCCGCAGGGAAGCCGTCGTGGCTTCAGCTTCCCCACGCGCGTGCCCGTACGCAGCCGCATAGGCGTCCCGATACGTGGCGAACGCGACGTCGCAGGCGTCGCGATAGTCCTCCCAACGCTCGACCACCCGGCAGGCGTCGATGAGTGCGACCATGTCGCCAAGCGCCTGCTCGAGCTCTGCGACACCCTCTGCGGCGCCGGCCAGCGGATGGTTCGCCGCCAGCTCAGCGAGCCTCCTCGAGAGCTCGTACTCCCGCCACCTGCCCGCCTGCTGAAAGCCAGGCAGCCTGTCGAGATCGTCCCTCATGGCCTGCCATTGATCGCACACGCCGAGGAAAGCGGTCACAGCCGCCACTGGGTCCTTGGCGGTCGCGGCCTCGACAAGCGCCTGGTCGCCGGTCAGCAGGTGCTGTGGTATCGGCAGACTCCGTGCGGCCAGGCCTCTTGCTTCGTCGAGGCCGGTGCGCAGCTTGATCGCCACATCGCGCACGGCCGCCGCGACCGCGTTGCTCGACTCCGCCACGCCACCCATGCCCAGCAAGGCAAGGGCTTTGCCGGCCTGCTTCATCTGCTCCGGAGAGAGGCTCGCCTGAGCCGGGCGGAAGGCGAGCTTCTTGAACAACGTGATCTTCAGGAACGATTCGTCGGCGCCTCGATAGTCATGGACCGGCGCCGGCCCCGCAGCCGACTGTCGCTCGAAGAAGACGGCGCCGGCCCGCGTGCACGCGGCGAGAACCAGACGCACCATCTCGTCGGGCCATGCGTAGGGAGCGAGGCTGAAGCCGCGGAACCCCTTGCTTTCACCGGAGGCGAGCAGACTCGCGCCCGCGGAGTCGCGACCCTCGTCCTCCAGATCGGCGAGCACCTCCAGAACCGGCGCCACGAGCGCCGATTCTCTGTGCAAGTCGCCCTGAGTATCGAAGAGGCCGAGCTCGGGCGCGACTTCGTGCAACCTGGCGTTCGACGGGTTCAGGATCGCCTTCACCTGCCGCGCGAAATCGATGGGCTTGTCGGCTACCGCGAAACGCGGGTACAGATCGGGGATCAGCGCTCGCAGAGCTCGCTCGACGGGTTCCCTGAGGTCCGAGGAGCCATCGAGCTCCATCTCCTGACCAGCGTAGAAAAGGGTCCCCGCAAGGAAGGCCCGCTGAAGATCGCGGGCGAGTGTGGTGCGCAGCTCGTCACGCTCGCGACGCCTGTCGGACAGAGCGACCTGCGTGTCCGCGGAGGCGTCGTCGATGAGACGCTTGTCGGCGGTGATCTTCAGCAGCGCCTCGTACCGTTTGAGTCGGGATTCCACGAGATCGGAGGTGGTCGCCACGAGCCAGACGCAGCGTCCTTTGGCGCCGACGGACTGGTTCTGCTGACGGATCTCGCCCGTCTCCGTCGCGCGAGACGGCGCCAGAGGCGAGGTGAACCGCACCTCCAGCTCCCGCCGTCCCGTGTCGATGGCCTCTCCATCGAGCCACACCGAGTATCCGAACGGTGTCTTTGAGGAGCCGTAGCTGACGGCGAAGTCGGTCAGCTTGTGTTTGGTGATCAGGTCCTCTTTGCAGATCTGCCGCGAGAGCCGGCGAGCCGCGGCGAGGCTGATGCTGGTGGCGCCGCCGGGACGCAACATCTCCTGTATGGCCTGCTCGATCGTGCGCTCGCGGTCATTGAGGAACTTCCACTCGCCGGTGGCCTCGTCGCGGGCCACGTAGCCGGCATCCCGCAGATCGTCGAGGGTGGTCTCGACGCTGGCGCGCAGTGCAGCCAGGTCGGCGTGCAGGTCATCCACCAGGAGCTTGGCGATCGTCTCTGGTACCCTGGGCGCCCACGTGATCTTCTGCAGCAGCCAGAGGACCTTGAGCACGCCGGCGGGCGTCGGATGTCGTCTGGAAACCTCGTTGCCGGCCACGCGATCATCCGACTCGTGGATGGAGCGGACGCCGGACGCCCCCAGATGCTCCTGAGAAAGCAGGTCGTTCTCGACGGCGTCGAAGACCTGGTCGAAGCTCACCAGGACGCCGACATCCTCGTCCGCCACGTCCTGCAATGCATCCATGACCACGGAGATCATGGAGCGCACCCCGCCGGAGATGCGGAAGCCTGACAGCGCTTCGAAGATGTCCTGGGCCAGACGGATCTGATGAGGCAGGAACGGATATGAGTCGATGAAGGATCCTTGCGTCAGCTCGCCCAGGGTGCGGCTGACGTGCACGTCCGCCAACTGGGCGATGCAGCCCTCGTGCTCATCGTAGGCATCCTTCAGCTGGCCCTCGTGCGACGGGTGCTTCTTGAGGATCCTCTGCGCGACTACCTTGTTGACCTCGTCTGAGATGAGTCGCGGCCTGAGCTCGAAACGGGCATTCAGCCGGCCCACCAAGGTGGGCAGGAAGTCGGTGCGATCGACGACCCTCTCAAGGTCCTGCTGGCTGGTGACGATGAGCCAGACCTTGCCCTTGCCCTTGTTACCGATCATCTCGGCAAGGCTGGTGAGCTCGCTGATGCGGTCCTGAGAGTCGCCGATGAACGTGCCCATCTCGTCGATCACGAACACGAGGTGCGCCGCCTTGCCCCCAGTGGTCTTCTGGGCATCGACCCACGCGACCAGCTCGTCGGCGATGCCCTCGGCGGTGATGCGCTCGTGCTGGAACGTGTCCTTGAGCGCTTGCCTGGCCACAGACTCGTCGGGGTACTCGGCGGCATCCACTTGTGGGAGCACTTTGGCCAGCCTCTGGCGCACTGTCATCAGATCGTCGCGGCCCTCGGCGCTGCGCCAGGGCACGCCGTAGGCCGCCTCGTACTCGGCGACCAGACGCTCCAGCAGGCCGCGCCGCTCGAGGCTTCGCTCGATCCTGGCGACAACGAAGTTCTCGGCCAGACCGATGCTGCGATAGAGCTCGGAGAGGAGGATCTCGCCGACCGAATCGGGGTTGTTCAGCGTCTTGCGGCTGTTGATCTCAAAGAAGACGGTCCTGACCTCGGCGTTCGCTTTCAGCTCGCCAAGTCGCAGCCGGATATCCCGCGCCCGAGGCGAGTCTGAAAGGTGCTTCACGAAAGCATCGTGTGACCTCTCGCTGCCCGCTTCGTCGAGAGGCGTGTTCTGCAGCAGATGCCCAAGCACTTTGGCGAAATGGGACTTGCCCGATCCGAAGAAGCCGGAGACCCAGATGCCCATGACGTCCCGCGAGGCAGCGCCGCGGCGCAGCGTCTCGCTGACGTAAGCGAACGTGTCGAAGATGCGTCTGAGCTCCTCCTCGATCTTGTCGGTGACCACGTACTCGCGCATCTCGGCCCCGAGAGTGGCGCGGTCGAACACCTTGACCACACCCTCGACCTTGACGCCGATGTCTCTCTGGATGACCTCGCGGACTGTGCTCATGCCGTCAGACTCCAGGTGCGCTTCGTCGCGAGGCCGACCGCGCCGACAGCCGTGAGACGTACGGCGCATCGACATCCACGGCGGGCGCCGGAAGTGCACTTGACGGCGATCTCGTCATGGGTTCGGCGGCACGCCTCTCGTCAGCGCGAGGCGAGACGGTTCTCTCGCCCGCATTTCCCCCAGCACCCGCCGTTCGCGACGTTGTGGAGCAACCTCAATGGCCCGCGGCGCCCGGTCGACATGGTGGCCACTCGAAGGCTATCAGAGCGCGGGGACGGCATGAAGGGCGGTCTGGCGCTTCGGTGCTCCCAGTAGCCGGCCTTGCTGAAGCTCGACAAGGGCCTGTTCGACCGGTGAGCTCGGTCTGACTGACGTGGTTCTACGTTGGCCCCTTCGCGCTGGTGGGCGAGTGCCCTGACTTCCGCAGCTGATAGGCGCACGAAGTGCCCAGAAAGAGGTCGCGTGCAGGAAGAAGGAGCGCACAGTCCGACACCGTGCTGACCCCATCGATCTCGTGGCCCTCCTCGAGTCGATGTCCCCGTCACTGGTCCAGAGATGCAGCGATAGACAGCGTGGGAATCAAGACTACCTGAAGCATCGGCCACGGAGCGGACGCACGAAAGACCCTCATCGACAGCGCGGCCGCCCGGCTGGGGTTGTTGCGGCCCGCTGTCCCGAGCGGGCATCGACATCACTCAGCAAGTACCCACCCAGGCTGGCCACGTGCCGTCATGGCCGCGTGTCCTAATAGGGTCATGGCCGACTTCCGCTTCGTTGACCTCTTCGCCGGTATTGGCGGCATGCGCCTCGGCTTCGAGGCCGCGGGCGGGGAATGCGTGTTCACCAGCGAGTGGAATGACAAGGCCCTGGAGACCTGTCGGGCCAACTCCCCGGCCATGATTCCGCCGGCGACATCACCTGCGTCGATGCCGAAGATATCCCTGCGCATGACCTGCTCCTTGCGGGTCTTCCATGTCGCCGTTCTCGCTCGCCGGTGTCTCGAACAAGAATGCGCTGGGGCGCCCGCATGGGTTCCTTTGTGAGGCCCAGGGGACCCTGTTCTTCGATGTCGCGCGGATCATCGCGCATAGCAGGCCTCGGGCCTTCCTCCTGGAGAATGTCAAGAACCTGCGGTCTCACGATCACGGCAGTACGTTTCGGGTGATCCGCAGCACGCTCGAGAACGACCTCGGCTATTCGATTTCCGCGAGGGTGATGGACGCGAGGGGCTTCGTACCCCAGCATCGAGAGCGCATCTTCATCGCCGGATTCCGCGAAGACATCGGGTTCGACCTGGACGGCATCGATCTTCCTTCGGCGAAGGCTGGTCCCAAGCTCCGGACCATCCTGCATCCCGCAGACCACCATCTCAGGCACGCCGCCCAGGAAGCCGAAGGCGCGCGCGTGGGAAGCCGTCCAGTCGGCCAGCCCCTGGCTGCGCGTGGCCTCGGCGTAGGTGTAGCTTGAGGCCCCCGGGACGGCCACGAAGATCTGCGCCTCGCTGACCTCGCCGCTCTCTTCGTCGACCAGCGGCACGGTCTGCCCGGCGTAGTCGATGAAGAGCTTCTCGCCGGCCTTCACGAAGGGCCCGCAGAGGCGCGGGAGGCGAAGGCTCTACGGGCAGCCCGCCGCAGGCAATGACCAGAGGGCGGCCGTCAGTACGCGGTCAGAGATCCCGCGGGAAGCTGTTTCTCGACAGGCTCCTGGTAGTGCTGCGGCCTCGACTACTCGCCCGACCTCATCGCCAGGAACCTGCTCGCACTGCTCACCGTCTGAGCCACCGACGGCCGCAACGGTGAGCCGGCGCCGCCCGCGGGGAACCATGCGGGTACGGAGGAAGGAGAGGAGATGTCCCACACCATCGTGCTCGGCTACAACGGCTCGCCGTGCTCCACGGCGGCCCTCGACGAGGCGGTCGCGCTCGCGCGCGGCCGCGGCCACAGCGAGGTCGTCATCGTCTACTGTCACGAACCGCCACCCGGCCTGAGCTGCGAGCTGGATCCCGCCTGCGCCGCGGCCAAGGAGCTGCGCGACTACGAACGCGGCGTGGAAGAGGACGTCCAGCCCATGCTCCACGCCGCAGCGGAACGCGTGCGTGACGCCGGCGTGCAGACCGAAGCGCTGCTGGTGTGGGACGACCCGGCGCGTGCCCTCATCAGGATCGCCGTCGAGCGCGGCTCGCGAGTGATCGTCGTGGGCTCTCACGGCGAGGGCCCGCTCTCCGGCGCGCTGCACCACTGCACGCCCTACGAGCTGCTGCACCGCAGCTCCATCCCGGTGCTCGTGGCGCCGCACCGGCACTGACGCGCGGGCGCCGCCCCCAGGCGCCGGCGTGCCTCGGCGGCCGCGCGCTCTACGTGGCGCGGCCGGCGAGGTCGAGCACGCAGGCCACCGCGGCGCGCCACCCGGCGAGCAGCGCCTCGCGGTCGGCGGTCGGGTCGGGGGCGAAGGTGCGCGCGGCGCGCCACAGGGCGGCGGTCTCGGCCTCATCGCTCCACAGCCCGACGGCGAGCCCGGCGAGCAGGGCCGCGCCCAGCGCCGTGGACTCCGTCTGCGCGGCGCGCGTGACCGGCACGCCGAGCACGTCGGCCTGGAACTGCAGCAGCAGGTCGTTGTGCGAGGCTCCGCCGTCGGCGCGTACGTCGGCCGGCGTCACGCCGGCGTCGGCGGCCACGGCGCCCACGAGGTCGGCCGCCTGGAAGGCGATGCCCTCGAGCGTGGCGCGCGCGATGTGCGCCGCTGTGCTGCCGCGCGTGAGCCCGAGGATGGCGCCGCGGGCGCGCGGCTCCCAGTACGGCGCCCCGAGCCCGGCGAGCGCGGGCACGAAGTACACGCCGTCGCTGGCCGGCACGCGCGCCGCCAGAGCCTCCGAATCGCGCGCCTCGGCGATGATCCCGAGGCCGTCGCGGAGCCACTGGATAGCGGCGCCGCCGATGAACACGCTGCCCTCGAGCGCGTAGGTGCGGCGCCCCCCGCGCTGCAGGGCGACGGTGCTCAGCAGACCGCTCTGCGACTCCACGGGCTGCTCGCCGGTGTTCATCAGCAGGAAGCAGCCCGTGCCGTAGGTGACCTTGGTCATGCCGCGCGCCGTGCAGGCCTGGCCGAAGAGGGCGGCCTGCTGATCGCCGACCATGGCCGCCAAGGGCAGCGGCGCGCCGAAGACCGCGGCGTCGGTCTGCCCCACCACGCCGCTGGTGTCGCACACCCTCGGCAGCAGCGCCCGCGGCACGCCGAAGAGCTCGAGCAGCTCGTCGTCCCAGTCGCCGGCGCGCAGGTCGTAGAGCAGCGTCCGCGAGGCGTTGGTGGCGTCGGTCACGTGCAGGCGACCGCCGCTGAGCCGCCACGCCAGCCAGCTGTCCACCGTGCCGAAGGCCAGCTCCCCGCCGTCCGCCCTCTCGCGGGCGCCGGGCACGTTGTCGAGCAGCCAGTGGATCTTGGTCGCCGAGAAGTAGGGGTCGAGCACGAGGCCGGTCTTGCGCTTCACCAGCGCCTCGTGGCCCGCGCGGCGCAGCTCCTCGCAGCGCTCCGCGGTGCGCCGGTCCTGCCAGACAATGGCCGGCGCGATCGGCAGAGACGTGGCTCTGTCCCACACGATCGTGGTCTCGCGCTGGTTGGTGATGCCGATGCCGGCCACGTCGGTCACGGCGACGCCGCTGCTCCGCAGCGCCTCGACAGCGGTCTCGTGCTGCGCGGTCCAGATCTCCAGCGGGTCCTGCTCCACCCATCCGGCCTTCGGGAAGCTCAGGCGGATCTCGCGTTGCGCGAGCGCAAGGACGCCACCATCGGCGGCGAAGACGATCGCTCGCGAGCTGGTCGTGCCCTGATCGAGGGCGAGGATCACGCGCCCATCCTTCGTTTCGCCAGCCATCGTGCCCTCCTGTACGGTCCGCAATCGGCGCCTCCATCATAGCCTCAGGCGGCGCCAGGCCGCTCGCGGACGCGGGCGAGGAGCTTCACGAGGTCAGGCGGCGTGCCTGCGGCGCGCCGCCCCCGGCTCAACCCCGACATGCTTGGCTCGCCGAGCTCCATGACATACTGTGGTCGTCAGACCATTCGACGCGCAGCGGAGGGGGCGTGTGAGTCTCGGTCGACAGGTACGCAGTAGGACGAGAGGGGCGCCTGAGGTGGCATCGCCGCGCGCGTCCGCTGAACGCTCGTGAGTGACACGCCACATCAGCGCCGATCCGCGTGGCCGCTCATCGTCGGCTTCGCCGCGCTCGCCGTGCTCATCGCCGCGGCCGGCTACTGGGCCTGGCGCCAGCAGGCGCAATCCATGCAGCGCCACGCCGAGCGCTCCCTGGTCGCCGTCGGCGAGCTCAAGGCCGGCCAGATCACCTCCTGGATGAAGGAACGCCAGGCTGACGCCGAGATGCTCCGCGACGATCCCCTGCTCTCGGCCGCCGTAGAGGACATGCTCGCCGGACGCGACGCCGGCGATGCGACGACCAGCGTCCAGACCTATCTCGACAACTACCAGCGCAACTACGACTACAGGGACGTCGTGATGACGTCGCCGAAGGGGGCCGTCCTCCTCTCTGCCCCGAAGGCGGCTTCAGGCCCTCTGGACGGGGAGACCAGGATCCTCGTGACGAAGGCGGCAGCGACAGGTCGCGTGGAATCCTCCGACCTCTACCAGGACGCCGAAGGCAACGCGCTGCTCGAGCTGGCGGCCCCGGTCCTCCAGGCGGACAGCGGCGTCATCGCCACGGTGATCCTGCGCAGCGACCTCGACCACGTGCTCTACCCCCTCATCCAGCGCTGGCCGCTGCCGAGCAAGTCGGGCGAGACCCTGCTCGTGGAGCGGCGCGGCGACCAGGTCGTCTACCTCAACGAGCTGCGCCACCGCAAGAACACGGCGTTCAAACTGACCGTGCCTCTGAGCAAGACGGACGTGCCGGCCGTGATGGCTGTGCGCGGCCGCCGCGGCATCGTTCAGGGCGTCGACTACCGCGGCGTCCCCGTGCTGTCGGCCGTCCAGCCGGTGCCGGGCACGCCCTGGTTCATCGTCGCCAAAGAGGACACCGCCGAGGTCCTGGGGGCCATCCGCACGCGCGGCTGGCTCACGGCGGGGTTCGCCCTCCTCCTTGTCGGCCTTGCCGGCGTCGGGGCATTATTCCTGTGGCGCTCGCGCGAAGCGCGGGCCTCGACCGAGATCCTCGAGAGCGAGGGGAAGTTCCGCACGCTGTTCGAGAACATGACCGAGGGCGTGGCCCTGCACGAGCTCGTGGTCGACGCGGGCGGCGCGCCGCTCGACTACCGTATCCTCGACCTGAACCCGGCTTACGAGGCGCAGACCGGCGTGAGCGCCGCGCAGGCCCGCGGCAAGCTCTCCGGCGACGCCTACGGGACCGCGGAGCCGCCCTACCTCGCCGAGTTCGCGCACACGGCGCAGACAGGGGAGTCGCACCGCTTCGAGACCTACTTCGAGCCCTTGGCCAAACACTTCGACATCACCGTCGTCGCCCAGGGCGAAGGCCGCTTCGCCACCGTGTTCGAGGACATCACCGAGCGCAAGCAGTCCGAGGAGGATTTGCGGGAGAGCGAAGCGAAGTTCCGCACGCTACTCGAGAACCTCCCCGTCGGCGTGGTGGTCCACGCCCCCGATACGACGATCCTGCTCTCGAATCCGCTGGCTTCCGAGCTGCTCGGCCTGACCGCGGACCAGATGCAGGGCAAGACCGCCATGGACCCTGAGTGGCGCTTCCTCGGCGAGGACGGCGGCGCGCTGCCCCTCGAGGACTACCCGGTCAACCAGGTCTTGTCCTCGGGCCGGGCTCTCAGCAGCCTGTTCATAGGGGTCCGTCGCCCAGGCCATGCCGAACCGGTGTGGCTGCTGTGCAACGCCTACCCGGTCCGCGACGCGAGCGGCGATCTGCTGCAGGTCGTCGTCACCTTCATCGACGTCACCGAGCGCAAACGCGCCGAGGACGAGATCCGCCGCCTCAACGCCGAGCTGGAGCAGCGCGTCCTCGACCGCACCGCGCAGCTGGGCGCCGCCAACAAGGAGCTTGAGGCCTTCGCCTACTCGGTGTCGCACGACCTGCGCGCGCCGTTGCGCCACATCAGCGGCTTCTCCGAGCTGCTGGCGGCGCGCTCCGCCGACGTGCTCGACGACAGGGGGCGTCACTACCTCGAGACGATCACCACCTCGGTGCGCGAGATGGGCGTGCTCATCGACGACCTGCTGCAGTTCTCGCGCACGGGGCGCACCGAGTTGCAGATCGCCGAGGTCGACATGGAGGCGGCGCTGCGCGAGGCGCTCGAGCCGTTGCGGCGCGAGACCGAGGGCCGCGAGATCGAGTGGTCCATCGGCGCGCTGCCGCGCGTCGTCGGCGACCACGCGCTGCTGCGTCAGGTGTGGGCCAACCTGCTCAGCAACGCCGCCAAGTACTCGCGCGGCAGGACGCCGGCGCGCATCGAGGTCGGCGTGCGCGACGGCGACGGGGAGCGCGAAGACGTCTTCTACGTGCGTGACAACGGAGTAGGATTCGACATGCAGTACGCGCACAAGCTCTTCGGCGTGTTCCAGCGCCTGCACAGCGCCACTGAGTTTGAAGGCACGGGCATCGGCCTGGCGAACGTGCAACGGATCATCGACCGACTCGGTGGGCGCGTGTGGGCCGAGGCCGAGCTCGATAACGGAGCGACCTTCTACTTCTCGCTGCCGCGACGAAAGGAGACCCCATCGTGATGACCGACGTCCCCGCCATCCTGATCGCCGAGGACGACCCCAACGACGTGGAGCTCACCATCGAGGCGCTCGACCGGCGCCACCTCGCCAACCGGGTCATCGTCACCCACGACGGGGTGGAAGCCATGGAGTACCTGCGCCGCGAAGGCGCCTTCAGTGCACGCGAGCCCGGCGACCCCGCCG
>Ga0247842_10000582_pt1 | contig 73937 bp, 71 predicted proteins | sample LaCruzMarch2015__3_FD_192411 | JGI IMG/M metagenome (GOLD analysis project Ga0247842, IMG submission 192411) | Freshwater microbial communities from meromictic Lake La Cruz, Castile-La Mancha, Spain - LaCruzMarch2015_19m | ecosystem: Environmental > Aquatic > Freshwater > Lake | place: Spain... | reverse complement strand
CTGTCAGCTCGTTTGTGAATGCTTACGAAGAAGTTTATAGGAAAGCCGTATGCGGGAAAACCGCACGTACGGTTTGACGAGGGGGCAGGGAAGGTGTTTTTATCCTTCCCGCTCTACTCTACTGGATTTTCTTAGCGGCTCTCTGCGGTTAAATTTTTTACTTTTGATACGGCCTCGTGCTCCGGTTATGTCTATAATTTCATAAATCTCATCTCAACCCTTCTGTTTCTGGCACGGTTTGCCTCCGTGTCGTTAGGTGCAACCGGTCTGTCGGGACCATAACCAATTACTATTATCCGGCCTGAATCTATTCCTTGTTGCAACACATAATCTTTACAGGCCTTTACTCTTTTGTAGGATAATGAACGGTTCAGGTTTGCCTCCCCCTCTGATGAAGTATGCCCTGACAATTCAATTTCAGCATTTGCATTCGCCTGCAAAAATAAAATAACCTTATCCAGCTCGCCCTTCGACTCATTTTTAAGTTCTGCCTTACCCTGATCAAACAGAATATTGTTCAGGTATATAGTTTCACCTGCCGATACTTTCTTATTGTTGAACTGAGCACTGTTTTTGTTTTTCTCGAGATATATAACTACTTCGGGGTTCTCGTTCCCCCGGCCAATATCTGCGGCAGTACTGCCATCTGTGTATCCAATTGATGATGCGCTTATTATTTCGTATCCAGAGGGTATATCCCTGATCATAAACTCCCCGTTGCCATTTGTAGTCTCACTCCTGTGGTCAGCCAGCCATACCTTCGCGTTTGCCACCGGCATTTCGGAATTTTTGTCAAGAACTTTTCCTATGATATCCCCTTTACAGATGTTTTCCCGGTTGCGGTTCACGAGCAGCCGAATGAAATCCACCGCGAAACCGTCTGCAGAACCGGTACTTTCATCAATTTTGAAACTTAAAAAGTTATTTGTAACCAAAGAATTGTAAAACTCTTCAGGTAATGGAATTGTTAGCAGTTTTCCAACCGGACCAGTCTGGTCAATGGAATTCAATAATTTCTCTCCTTCTGCAAAACGGGTTCCATTGATCAGCAACTGAAATTTGGAACAAAGTGAGGGTGCCTGAAAATCATCAATAAAGATCTGAATAAAGGCATTCTTTATTTCAACACCCCGTAGTATACCTGTTGGAAGGTTCCATGTAACCGGTTTATAAAGGTTTTGATTTTCGGGATTGTAACTTGCTGAATATCCATCACCTCCACAGGGACGCTCGCTATCCGGTTTAAATTTTGATGACAGGAGGATACGGTCAAAACCATCCAAATCCTCGGTTCTTGCATCCCAGGGGTATCCGTGCGACTCGGTCATACGACTACAAAAAGGGTCGAATCCTTCTGCCCAGCCAAAATTAAGATTATCAATATCACCGATTCGTATAATATAGTCAGCCTCTAAAGTATTCTTTAAGGTAACTGTTTGACCAGACCAATTGGCATCGGAAGAAACGGTACTAACCTGTCCCTTCATGTGTAAAACTGGAATTACCATGAAAAGGGAAAAAAACAGGAGTGATAAGATCTTGTTCATAATAATCATGTTTTAAGTTAATTTAATAGTTAACCCAAATATACTTATAATTTTGAAATTTTGTATATTTACCATTCAAACAGGAATGTAAAAACTGATGCTATGGCTCACCATACGCTCAAAACAGCATATTCTGATTTAGTTGAACGGCTCAACCGCTTCCCTCAGGGTGCGCCTGCATCGGAGCTGCTTAATAAAATCCTGAAGGTATTATTCAGTGAACAGGAAGCGCAACTGGTCTCTCTGTTGCCCATAAAACCATTTACGGCCAAAAAAGCAAGTATTATATGGGAAATGGATATAACCTCTACCCGAAAGATCCTTGACAAGCTGGCAGACCGTGCATTGCTGGTTGATATCGATCAAAACGGTGAGCAGGAATATGCATTGCCACCACCAATGGCCGGGTTCTTTGAGTTTTCGATGATGCGTGTTCGCAACGATATCGATCAGAAAGCCCTGGCTGAACTGTTTTACCAGTACCTTAATGTAGAAGAAGATTTTATCCGGGAACTCTTTACCAAAGGTGAAAGCCAGCTCGGAAGGGTGTTCGTGAATGAAGCCGCCTTACCGGTTGACAATGGACTACTTGTGCTCGATTATGAACGGGCGACTGAAGTAATCAAAACGGCTACCCACATTGGAGTCGGTATGTGCTATTGCCGGCATAAAATGAAACACCTCGGCAAAGCGTGCAATGCCGCGATGGATATATGTATGACTTTCAATACGACTGCAGCCTCACTTACAAAGCACGGACATGCCAGGGAAATTGAGGTCACAGAATGTCTTGACCTATTGCAACAGGCACAAGATCAAAACCTTGTGCAATTTGGCGAAAATGTACGCAATGAAGTAAATTTTATCTGTAATTGCTGCGGTTGTTGCTGTGAAGCGATGATTGCCGCACGTCGCTTTGCCATATTAAATCCTGTACATACAACCAACTTTATTCCTGTCGTCAGCAATCCGCAATGCAACGGCTGCGGCAAATGTGTCAATGTATGTCCTGTTGAGGCAATGACACTCGTCTCTGCCAACGATCCTCATCACCCAAACCTCAAAAAGGCCTCACTAAACGAAGATCGTTGCCTGGGTTGTGGTATCTGTGTTCGCACCTGCGCTTTTAAAAGTATAATTTTAAAATCGCGTCCCGGAAGAATTTTAACACCTTTGAACGGTGTACATAAAGCGGTTATAATGGCCATCGAACGGGGTCAGCTGCAACACCTTATTTTTGATAACCGTGTATTGTTCAGTCACAGGGCATTGGCCGCAGTCATGGGAGTATTGCTCAAACTGCCGCCCATCAAACAGGCACTGGCCAGCCGGCAGATTAAGTCACGTTTCTTTGAGCATATGATAAAAAAGTTTGCTTAGAAATATAATTCAACAGTGAAACGCTTTTCCCGGAGCGGGATCCCTTCCAACGGATTTTATCCAGGTACTTGATTCAAGAGTTTGATTTTTTGATTTTATGAAATCCTTTTAATATCTTTAGCCTAAATAAATGGGCAATGATTCAGCGATTTATCCACTATATCAATGATAACCACCTATTCAGAATGACCGACACTATTCTTGTCGGGGTGAGTGGCGGCATCGATTCTGTAGTCTTACTTGATCTCCTCGATAAGGCAGGATACTCACTGGCCATTGCTCACTGTAATTTCCGGTTGCGTGGGGATGAATCGGATAAAGATGATGACATGGTGAGTAATCTCGCTAAAAAATATGATGTCCAATTGTTTAAAACATCCTTCGACACAGTTGATTACGCACAGGAAAATAAGATTTCTATCGAGATGGCTGCCCGCGAATTACGCTACCGGTGGTTCGAACTTATCCGGACCGCACACCATTTTGATTGTATCGCCGTGGCTCATCACAGGGACGATCAACTGGAAACTTTCTTTCTTAACCTTGCCAGGGGAACGGGTTTAGCAGGATTGACCGGAATGCGGCCTGCAAATGGTAAAATAGTAAGGCCTCTGCTTTTTGCTTCCCGCGGTGAGATAGAACAATACCGTCTCGAAAACTTCCTCGATTATCGTGAAGATTCTTCAAATAAAAGTACATATTATCAGAGAAATTTAATCCGGCATTCCTTATTGCCTGTTATGGAGACGCTTAACCCTTCATTTCGCGAAGGGCTTATTAAAACTATGAGCTATCTCGAAGATATCTCAAAAATCTGTGACCAGGCGATACTTCAGAACTGGGAGAGGGTTGTACTTCGAAAAGGTGATGAATACCTGATTTCAATTGCCGAATTAAAGATGCTTGACCCTTTGCAAACCTTTCTTTTCGGGTTCCTAAAACCTTTTGGCTTTAACAGCAGTGTTACCGGGGATATTGTTACATCGCTCAACGGCATTTCAGGTAAGCAGTTTGTCTCGCAGTCCCATCGACTGGTGCGTGATCGTGATTCGCTTATATTAAAACCGCTTGTATCCGATAAAAGGCAGCAATTCTATCTTGATGAAGGGATGGATAAATTAGTTTTTCCGGTTCATCTGAAAATTTCGGTTATACTGAAGAAAGATAAATCAAAAATACCTGATTCGCGTTATGTTGCCTGCATCGATCGTGATAAGGTCCAATTTCCATTGCTGATCAGAAAATGGCAACAGGGCGATTATTTTAAGCCGTTGGGAATGAATGGCTACAAGAAAATAAGCGATTTTTTCATTGATTCAAAATTAAGTATTCCCGAAAAGGAAAATGTCTGGATTCTGGCAAATGGCGAACAAGTTATTTGGATTATTGGACACCGCCTGGACGATCGTTACAAAATCACTCCCCAAACACAACATGTTTTGAGACTCGATATTGTACCTTGATTTGAAGGACCACCTTCAGTTTGTGACTCTCAAATATATTGGCCTGCAATCATTTCATACTAAAATAATCATAAAGTCTAAAAATCAGGATACATGTCGCTTTAAGCGTGGGTCATTTATGATAAACAAGGGTGAGCAGATTAACACAACGACTGAAACCGAAGCAATTGCTATTCCAAGTCCAAAAAGATCGGCAAAGATACCCAGCATTGCAGATAGAATGGCAGCGAAAAGAGTTTCAAACTGTGAAGCAGTCGAAAGAACTGTTGCCAGAATATCTGAGTCCAGTTGATTTGCAGTTTCACTTATCGCAATGGGCTTTCGCAGATTCTCTATAAGATATATGATTATATAGAAAGCAACAGCCATGGCCGGATAACCGGCATAATAGGTAATTCCGCAGATTGTTCCTGCTACAAGCCCGGTCAGCAGTGAAAGGGAGAGTGCTTGCTGAAGATTCCTGGCCTTCTTCGAAAATGCAGATGATTTTCGTGATGCATAGCTGGTTGCCTGATAAATTAAAAAGTACACTATCCCTACGACAAGAGCACTGCGTTGTTCATCCGAATAACTGATCATCAACGGTAAACTAAGTGCCAAAGCAGCGAGGATTGGTTGCAGAAAGTCCTTTACCCCTTTATAATATCCCGAATAGATTGAATTGTTGATTGTAGTTTTAAGCAATCCCGGTTTTTTAAAGGAAAAGAAGAACTCTTTAAGGTTCCGGTAATAATTGACTCTGATCTCAGACAAGTGAAAACCCGTTTTCGAACCGTCGAGTGATTTAGGATAAGTAGCAATCAGAATAAAATCGGCAATATAAGGTATTGCTGAGATAATAAAGATAATCCTGTAATCGTGTGAAGTAATCACAAAAAATGATGCCAGTAAAGCGGAAATGGCTGATCCCCTTTGCGACCACGCTCTTGTAATGCCATAATAGGCAACCTTTTCCGATTGCCACCCATTGAATTTCAAATAATCGAAAATCATGGCTTTATGAGTGCCCGTGCGAAGAGCTTCCCCTAAGGCAAATAAGAACATTGCAATTGTAAAACCGGTTATGCCAAAACTGAAAAAAAAGAAAATAAAAGCAGTAATATAGAATGCAAAGGATGCCATGAGGGTGCGACGACGGCCCATCGAATCGGCAAGAATCCCGGAAGGGATCTCAAGTATGTTTTGCGTAATTAATTGAAAACTAATCAGTAACCCAATTTGAGTGAAACTTAACTTAGCTTCGCGCAGAAATAGTATCAGAAACGGTTCAAAAAAAAGAAGATTTTTCAGAAACCCGTAGGCACAAAATTTACGGAATTGACTGTTGCGGGCAAATGTCATTCGGAATTTAATTAACTCTTGCTACCCATCCGCCATTATTGGCCAGTTTAATTTTTATTGTATCCCCCTGTTTAACTTTCTGTGTCGAAATTTTCAGATTCTTTGGTGCTGTATTTGCATCCTTTCCATCTGCCCAAATCTCCATCACATGATCTCCGGATGTAATAAAATCAAGTTTGATAAGTATCTCCTTCTCCCTGCTGTTGTTCATAACACCAATAAACCAGTCATGACCTGTTCTTTTGGCAATCGCCACATATTCACCCGGATAACCGTCCATAAAATGGATATCGTCCCAGGTAGTGGGAACAAGCTTCAGAAAATCGGATCCCGGTTGATTAAGGATATTATCGGGATGATCACAAACAACCGTCAGGGGACTCTCGTAAATCACAAATTTTGAAAGTTCTGCTGCACGTGTATTCCAAACAACAGCCGGTAGCTGGTTCTTAAATTGTTCTTTGGTAACATTCAGAAAACCACCGGGGGTATAGTCCATCTGACCTGCAAGCATGCGTGTAAAAGCCAGTTTTACATTGTGTTCAGGAGACATTTTATCAGAGAACTTATAATATTCGTTACCCATAACCCCTTCCCGGGTTATCATGTTAGGATATGTCCGCATTATTCCGTCTGGTTTGTAAGCTCCGTGAAAATCTACCAACAAATGGTTATCAGCGGTACATTTGATAATTTCGCGGTACCAGTTCACCATATCCTGATCGTCGCGATCCATAAAATCAATTTTCACACCGGCAATACCCCATTTGCGGTACAACGGGAACGCTTTTTTGTAAGCTGAATTACGGTTTACATCGCTATTAAATAACCAGACAATAATTTTTACATTTTTTGATTTAGCGTAGCTTATTATTTCAGGCATATCAATCTGGGGTGCCCATTTGGTAATGTCGGCTTCGGGTGAATTGAATTTACCATACCATTGCCAGTCAACCAACATATAAGGCCATCCCATTTGTGAAGCAAAATCTATATATTGCTTAATAACAGGCATCTCCATTTTTACTTCGCCACTCCACCAATGATCCCAGGCACATTTACCAGGTTTGATCCAATTTGGGTCGTCAATGGCACAAGGAGCATTAAGATTTTGAATAATCTCAGATTCTATGAGTTTTCCAGGTGTTTCTCCAATCATTAATACTCTCCACGGTGTGTATACCTCGTCGCTGAAGCGAGCTTTTACACCGGTTTCTTCCTCTCCCGGAAGGGGAACCAGCTTGGTTGTGAGAACATTGTTTGTACCATTGGTCCCGATATAAAAAGCAGGGTAATTATCAATATCAGCCTCTGTTATTGCCAGCCAACACTTGTCACCGTAATCCATCAGAAAAGGTAAACCTGCTATTGTTTTATTGGTTACATAGCTTAACTGATGTTCAAAAAACTCAGATTCATTTGAACTTGAATAACTACCATATTCAACCACCCATGCCCTGGGGTTCCCGGGAATTGTAAATGAAGTCAGTTCTTTTGTGATTTGCCGGTGACCATTTCTTTCGCTTCGGTAAAGTTTAGTTCTAAAAGCAACCCCATCGTTAAAAGCACGGAAAGTTAACTGCATCTGACGCATTGGACCTGATTTTTCTTTAATCTGCATTTCCAATTCATTACAATTATTGACCACCACGGAATGTTTTGAATTCACTACTGGCTTCCAAGTTTCATTAATGGCCTGTTCCTTTCGGTTAGTCACTATAAACCCCTTGTTCATAGCTGGTTCGGCTTTAAGTTCGAAGCCAAGGACCGATTCCAGTATTATTGGTCTGCCGTTAAATGTAACTGAATAACTTAATTGATCGCCGTTTTTTATTGTAACATTGATTTTTTTATCAGGAGAAGCGACCTGAAAATCCTGAGCTCCGGAAAAGGAAACAACAAGCAGGAATAGAATGCTTAATTTAAACTTATTAAAATTCATATACAGAGTTTATAATTTATATGTGATTTATCTTAGAATACATTTATCGTCATGGATTTCTTAAAGGTACAAATCCCTTTTTCCACTCAGGATCTCACTATATTCACTGCGGAATTTTTGCAACAGATGTGGCTTATTCCTAAAGTATTCCATTGACTCAATTTCGCGGATCTCTTTCAGAATCAATGGCTCTCCGATCTCGCGCGTTTCGAGTGAGGCATAATCGCTCAGGTATTCACGAAAAGTCAAAACTGCGTTCAGCTTACAGAATTTGGCTTCTTCGCAATGGCTCAGCATTCCCATGATGGTTCCTCCGGTCCTTCCGCAACGATATCCTGCCGTACAGAATGAAGCAATATAGCCCATTTTGCCAACTTCCTGAATTACATCGTCAAGATCGCGCGGATCGCCGATCGTAAATTGTTTTTTATCGAGGTCGTCCTCTGTTTTCTGATCACTGTAAGCACCTATTCCTATTCGCGTTGATGCATCTGTTTGTGTACATCCCAACTTAATGACTTCCCTTTTGATTTCAGGTTTTTCTCTCGCAGTAATGATCATTCCGGCTGTTGGGACAGCGAGTCTCAATACAGCAACCAATTTCCGGAAATCCGTATCGGAAACATGGTAAGGGGAGTTTGAACTCAAACTTGAGCCGGAAGCAGGTGTCATGCGCGGAAATGAAATTGTATGGGGACCAATGCCAAATATTCTCTCAAGATCAAGTGTATGATACAACAATCCCATAACTTCAAAGCGCCAGTCGTACAATCCGAACAGGGCACCTATTGCTACATCATCCAGACCTGAATCTATAGCCCGGTGGAGAGCATACAACCGCCATTTATAATCACCTTTAAGTGTATTTGCCGGATGCACAGTCTGATATGTTTTATGATGATAAGTTTCCTGAAAGACCTGATAAGTCCCGATGCCCGCCTGTTTAAGAATTTTCAGATTGGAAATACTCATTGGGGCTGCGTTGATATTGACCCTTCGTATTGAAGAGGGACGACCCGATACCGGAGCTGGTTCTTCAACGCTGTAAACAGTTTTTACTGCCTCTGCCATATATCCGACATCTGATAACTGATGTTCCCCGAAGACCAGGATTAATCTTTTATGACCCTCTTTAAGGACAGAGCTTGTTTCACGCTTAATTTCATCAGTAGTCAGAATGCGTCTGACCTCGAGACTGTTAGCCTCACGAAAACCACAATAGGCACAGTTATTAACGCAAAGATTTGAGCAATAAAGGGGTGCAAAAAAAACTATCCGGTTATCGTAAACTTTTTTCTTAACCTCCAGCGCAGCCTGGAAAATTTCTTCCCACACTTCTTCAGAAGTCACGTTTAGCAATGATGCTGTTTCGTCCGGATTAAGGGTTTTAACTGAAAGTGATTTTTGAATGATATCATGGATACGTTTCGAATCTGGATTTTCATTTTTTTTCAATTGGTCAAAGATATTATCTTCATTGATAAAATCTTTACCATCAACCATATATTTGTCTATTTCATTCCTGATAATGACATTCCTGACCCACTTGCTGGTAGATTCCTTTTCCATTATTGTAAATTCTTTGTGATACAAATATAACCAAATCGTCAACCCTTTATCAATCTTTAACCAGAATAATCAATTATTGGTCACCGGAAGAATTCTTACCGGGCAAAGGCACAATACCATGATTAGCTTTCTTGACCAGTTTTATTCTGAATGGAATTGTATTCAGTTTTGATTAATTTTATTGGTATCCATATTTCTTCTTCAGATTCCGGATCTTCATTCTTATACCTTTTTCCGAGGATTTCAAAATGAGGTCTGTTATCTAAATTATATTCAGAGTTTGGTAACCAGTCGGTTAAAATATAACTGAATGTTTTGGCTGCCATGCTTGCAACTCCTTTATATAAAAAAACGGCATAAAGTCCATTTATCAAATTAAATGTTTCCATCTTATCAGGAACCATATTAAAGTCTGTCACTTCAATTGTCGCCCATTTTTCAAATTGGGTATGCGGATTAAAATTGTCAAAGAATAAAGGAGGATAAATCTGAACTGAATAAAGATCTGTGCCAATATTGTTTTGAATTTCCTTCAGTCCTGGCATAAAACTTCTCCACAGATCAACCGTTTTATTATTGGCAAAGGTCATTTTCATCCTTTTCCCAATTAATTTTTTTTTGGTTAAAGTTTCTATCCTATGTTCCATATTAAAGGGTGAGGTCAATATCAATATCATATTTACCTAAAAGTCCAACTATTCCAGTCAAAGAAAATTTAGCTTTCTTTATTTTGTCAAATGTTTTGTCTGACTCGTCCTGAATTTTGTTTACAGTTTTTGTGTTAATACTTCATTTACTTTTTTTATTTTTTCCTCCTATTCCATTTGATTCTCCTTTCATGGCGAAGATTCGATTTGCGGCGCATACAGCTGTGCTATTTCAATTAACCTTTGCGGATGCGCCTTTATCATAGGGATCATTTCTTACCCAGGGTTGCGTTCGCTTCGCTCTCTTACCCTGGGCTACCAATATAATGCCCTGACAGGGCAAAAAAAAATTGCATTGTCAGATTGTCGTCTGTAAACCGATGGGTCGTTTCCGATTATTCCCGACCAAATTGCCTCTTTCATAAATTTGTTCCATACTATCAACTTATCAACTTATCAACTTATCAACTTATCAACTTATCAACTTATAAACTTTTATACTTTTCAGGCAGATTTTCTACAGCGCAGGTTAGATCCTGATACCACTGCTTGCCATATTTGCGAATCAGCGGTTCCTTCAGATAGCTCCATAATGGTATTCCATTATTTTTACCACATATGATACCTGGTTCACAGATATCTAATTGCTGATAATTTACTGCGTCAAATCGTTTATATTCAGTCACACGGATTGGAAAGAGATGGCAGGATACAGGTTTCCTGAAGGATGTCTGTTTTTCAAAATATGCTTTTTCGATCGCACATTTTGTAATTCCATCCGGATCAACGAAGGTAAAGACACACTCATTGTTCCCGATAATCGGGGTTACCAGGTCCCCGTCAGGGTCTGTGACTGAGAAACCCTGTCTTTTTATCTCAGCTTTGTTTTGTTTTGAAAGATACTCCTCAAAATCCGGGTATACCTTTTCAATAAGGCCGGCTTCATCAGGCTTAAGAGGAGCCCCGCTGTCTCCTGCCACACAACAGGACCCTTTGCATTTATCCAGATCACAGCAAAATTCTTTTTGAATGATATCGAGGCTGATGATGGTATTTCCTATCTGAAGCATATTATTTCTCAATCAGTACCTTACCAGTCATATCTGATGGAATGGCCAAACCCATAATCGTCAGAAGGGTAGGGGCAACGTCAGCCAGAATTCCATCAATTATCCTGGTATTGACATTATCTGTTACCCAGATAAAGGGTACGGGATTTAATGAATGGGCCGTATTCTCACTGCCATCCGGATTTATGGCAAAGTCGGCATTGCCATGGTCTGCGATAATTACCACATCGTATCCATTGGCACGCGCAGCCCCAACAACCTCTTTCACACATTGATCAATTGCTTTGACTGCTGCCTGGATTGCACTGTAAACCCCTGTATGCCCTACCATGTCTCCATTGGCAAAGTTCAGGCAAATGAATTCAGCACTCTTGGCATTTAATTCAGCTACAATAGAATCCTTTACAAGAAATGCTGACATTTCAGGCTGAAGATCATAAGTGGCAACTTTGGGTGAAGGGATAAGAATACGTTTTTCACCCGGGAATTCAATTTCACGTCCTCCTGAAAAAAAGAATGTTACATGAGGGTATTTCTCTGTTTCAGCAATTCTAATCTGTTTCAGTCCGGCTTTCGACACAGTTTCGCCCATAGTATTCTGAACATTGTCTTTGCTGAAAATCACGTTTATACCTTTGAATGATGATTTGTAATTAGTCATTGTGTACCACTGCAGCGGAATTGTTGCCATTCCCTGTTCATGATGATTCTCCTGAGTAAAGACTATCGTTAATTCGCGCAACCTGTCTGTACGATAGTTGAAACATATAACCACATCACCCTCCCGGATGGTGGTAAGTGGCTGTCCACATTTATCAGTAAAGACGATCGGGTTAATAAATTCGTCAGTTACCCCTTCGTCATACGATTCCTGAATTGCAGCAAGGATATCCGAACGTTTTCTACCAGTAGCTTTTGTAAGCAGGTCATAAGCTAGTTTTATACGGTTCCAGTTTGTATCCCTGTCCATGCCCCAATATCGTCCAATGAGTGATGCAAATCTGGCATTGGTCTTTTCAAGGGCTTTAAGGTCGTCCCTTACAAACTCAATTGCTGACCGGGGGTCAGTGTCGCGTCCATCTGTAAGCCCGTGGATAAAAATCTTTTGCAGTCCGCATTCAGTTGCGATCTGAGCCAGGGCAATCATGTGTAAACTAAGGGCATGGACTCCGCCCGGTCCGATCAGGCCAATCAGATGTACTTGCTTATTGCCCACTTTTGCATATTTATAAGCTTTCAGAATTTGTGGATTATTCCACAATGTTTTTTCCCTGATCGCCTTGTTGATTTTAACAAGATCCTGATAAAGTACCCGTCCGGCTCCAATATTCAGATGTCCAACCTCAGAGTTACCCATCTGCCCATCGGGTAAGCCAACATTCTCACCACTTGTAAGCAACTGGCTGTGCGGATATTTTTCGTATAATGAATCGATAAAAGGGGTTGGAGTAGAATAGATTACATCTGATGCTGTTTTATCGCCTATTCCCCATCCATCAAGTATCATCAGTATTGTTTTTTGAATGTCTGCCATATATATCTGTCTTTATAATCGGTTTTAAAATTCTGGCAAAGGTAGACAATTTCAATGCATGGGAAATGACTTTATAATAAAGAGGTTGTCAAAAGTCATTTTTAACCATAATGGTCAATTTTTACTTTTGACAACCTCATTCGTTAAAGCAGCACCCTGATCATTTTGGTGCAGTAGCAGGAGCTGCTGGGGCTGCTGGGGCTGCAGGAGCTGGCGGCGGGGTCGGATTTGGGTTTGGTAATACATTCCCTTTGATCTGCAAAACTACCGGATTCGGATCGGCATTGGTTGTAACAGTTACCGTTTTGGTGAATACCCCTTGGGCTGCGGCATTATAAGTTGCAGAAACTACTGAGCTTTTACCTGGCAGAATAGGTTCCTGAGAGTATTTCAGATTAGTACAACCACATGAAGCCCTCGCTGCACTAATAATTAATGGTTCTTTTCCGGCATTTGTCAATGTAAATTCAGCCGTTTTTGGTACACCAAATGCAATATCCCCAAAGTCATTTACCATTTTATCCCATTTTGCAATAGGTGCATTCGGATTTACAGTTGCCGGTGCTGTTGCCGGAGTAGCTGTTTGAGAGAAGTTCTGTAACGCAGCTACAAAAAGAAGAACTGAAAGAAAGATTAATTTTTTCATCTTTTTAATATTTATATTATTAGACCTTGCAAAATTGTAATAATTATTTCATATTCACGTAATTAAAATGTAAAACTAAGCAAATGAAATGTAAAAGTGTGTTAACGAAATGTAAAAGGTAGAAGCACTCCGGTAATTTTCTTAATTTTATCCGGTGTTTATACCAGATGTGTTTAACTTTAGATTCTTATACTTCAGGATTTTTAATGCGTCATAAACAAATTCGGTTTGTAGTCTTGCTCGGGGCTTTTGCAATTATCGGGATTATCTCGATACAGGTTTATTTTCTCCAGAATATGTGGAATATTAAGGAAAAACAGTTTGTTCAGAGTGTGATGATCGGCTTGAGGGATGTTGCTGAACAAATGAGCAAATACAACCAGACCGCGCTTCCACATGTCTATCCGATACGGCAGCTCTCTTCCAACTATTTTGTTGTGGACATCAACAGCGTGATTGATGCCAATATACTCGAGTTTTACCTGAAAGCTGAATTTGACAAACTGAATCTTCAGACCGATTTTGAATATGCTATCTACAATTGCCAGACCGACAAGATGGAGTATGGTAATTATCTCACAAAAAGCGGCACTGCAAAACCAAATGTACTGACTGCCAACCTGCCAAAGTATGATCAGTATACCTATTATTTTGGGGTCAACTTTCCATCATTGAGAAACAATATCATTGGCGACATGACCATCTGGTTTTTTTTTATGGCCCTCCTGCTGGTAGCTATTATTTTCTTTGTTTATGCAATTTTTGTAATTCTGCATCAGAAACGGTTGTCTGAAATGCAAAAGGATTTTATCAATAACATGACCCACGAATTTAAAACTCCGATATCGAGTATCAATATCTCGGCTGATGTGATAATGAGCCCGGATATCATAAATGATCCGGCACGCCTGTTTACCTATGGTTCAGTTATTAAACAGGAAAATAGCAGGCTGAACCAGCAGGTTGATAAGGTACTTCAGATAGCAAGAATTGAAAGTCATAGTTTCCACCTTAATAGAGAGCTACTTGATCTCAATGCGCTGATCTTAAAAGTAGTTGAGAACTGCAAAGCTAATTCAAACCGCCTTCTGACTGTAAATACTGATCTTGGAGATTCAGTTGACAAAATTGAAGCCGATTCACTTCACCTGACAAATCTGTTTCACAATCTGCTTGATAATGCTTCAAAATATTCAGGAAAAGAACCTGTTATCACTATTAAAACCTCATGCACCGCCAAACTGGTGGTGATTCATTTTAGCGACAATGGTCCCGGAATAAGGCCTGAATTCCAAAATCGTGTATTTCAGAAATTTTACCGGATACCGACCGGCAACCTGCACGATGTTAAAGGATTCGGACTCGGATTGTATTATGTGAAAACTATTTGTGATTATCATCAATGGCAAATCAGCTTAATTAGCGATCAGGGTAAAGGGGTCACTTTTGTAATTGAAATACCGCGCAAGAAAAAAGGAAGATGAAAAGAGTTAGAATTTTATATGTGGAAGATGATCTTACATTGTCGTTTGTTACTCGCGACAATCTTGAGATGAGGGGATATTCTGTCGATTTCTGTGAAGACGGACTTACTGCCCTCGAAAAAATGCTGACTCAATCTTATGACGTATGTATCCTCGACGTGATGCTTCCAAAGATGGACGGTTTCACCCTTTCGCGAAAAATCAGGGAGTTTAACCAGGACATACCAATTATTTTTCTGACAGCCAGATCGACCCGTGATGATAAGATTTATGGATTACAACAAGGTGGGGACGACTATATTACTAAACCATTTAGTATTGAGGAGCTGGTTCTGAAAATTGAAGTATTTTTGAAAAGGAGCAAAATTCAATTCCGCCAGGTTTCGAAGAATGAGTTGATACAGATTGGACACTTTTCTTTCTCTCCCGGAAATCTCAGGCTTACCTCCGGGGAATTTCACCAGGATTTGACCCACAGGGAAGCTTTTTTGCTTTCCTTTCTCCTCGAACATCGCGACAAAGTACTGCGGCGTGAGGATATTTTGAATGTGGTGTGGGGTAACGATCATTTCTTTTCGAGCCGCAGTATGGACGTATTTATCTCACGGTTACGAAAATTGCTTAAATCAGATCCTTCCGTAAAAATTGAAAGCGTTCATAATGTGGGATACAGGTTGACAGTAAACGAATCAACAGATTGAAATCAGTTTGGAATTTTAAATATTAAAAATGAAGTTTATGAATTTTTTTGGAAAAATTGGATTTGCAATAGTTGTGTTTATCACAATCTCATTTTCTAAAGAGAAGAAAGGATCATCCGGGATAACTGTGAATGAACTTAAAAAGCATGTCAGCTATCTGGCGTCTGACGCTCTGAAAGGCCGGCTTACAGGCAGCGAGGGCGATAGCCTTGCAGCAGTCTATATCAGGACCAGTTTAAGCGAGAGTGGATTAATCCCTTTGTATGATAAAGGTTTTCAGCGGTTCAGGGTAACGGATAAAATCATAAACGGACCATCCAATAACCTTATCATTAATGGCAATAAATTGAAAGTCGATACTGATTTTGCTCCTTTTGCCTTTTCGCAAAACAACTCTTTCAGCGGAGAAGTAGTCTTTGCGGGTTATGGTTTTGATATAAATGAAGATAGCCTGAAATGGAATGATTATGCCGGAAATGATGTAAAAGGTAAAGTGGTGATGGTTCTGCGAGCAGATCCTGAAATTGAAAAGGTCATGAGCCCATTCATCAAATACAGTCGCGACAGGGATAAGGCTCTTGAGGCCAAAGATATGGGAGCTTCGGCAGTGTTACTTGTTTCCGGTAAGGTTTTTGACCCTGAGGATAAATTTGAACCAATGGCAAAAGGAGATCAGTCTGTTGGAATACCGGCATTTAGAATTTCCAGAAAAATTGCAAATCAGCTGCTTGAATCAAAAAAATATCTTATTGAAGACCTTGAAAAGACTTTAAATGAAAATCTGAGACCATCAGGTTTTAGTACCGGTCTGGTGATTTCAGGTCAGTCTGATGTCATTCAGACAACAGTTCCTACGCGGAATGTAGTTATGGAAATCGAGGGCACTGATAAGTTGCTGAAAAACGAATTTGTGGTTCTTGGTGCTCATTTCGATCATCTTGGTCTGGGTGGTAAAGGTTCCGGCAGCCGTGTTCCTGATTCTGTGGCAGTCCATCACGGAGCCGACGATAATGCTTCGGGCGTGGCAATAATCCTTGAGCTGGCACAGAAGCTGGCTGCTTCACCCGAAAGTCATAAAAGAAGTATTTTGGTTGTCGCCTTCTCAGGCGAGGAGGAGGGACTGCTTGGTTCAAAACAGTTTGTTGACAATCCGGGAATTGACCTGAAAAAAGTCAATGCCATGTTTAATATTGATATGGTTGGCCGGCTGACAGACAGTACAAAGTTACAATTAGGCGGGGTTGGTACCGCCGATCAGTTTGTTCAGATGGTTCACAGCACAATCGACACTACCGTGACAAAACTTTCATTAAGCCAGGAGGGTTACGGGCCATCCGATCACGCATCGTTTTACGGGAAAAATATTCCGGTACTGTTTGTAACATCGGGGGCCCACCTCGATTATCATACTCCGGCAGATACCTGGGATAAGATCAATTATAAAGGAATGGTTATGATTTCGGATTTGGTTTACCCGATTATTTGTGATCTGGCGAATATGGATACAAGACTGAACTTTAAGGAGGCGGGACCAAAAGTTGAAACAGGACGTGGCACCAGAAGGAAAGGTATAACCCTGGGGATAATGCCTGACTTTGCCGGGAATGTAAAGAACGGACTTCGGGCTGATCTTGTTACCCCGGGAAAACCAGCTGCACTTGGAGGAATGAAAAAAGGAGACATCATAACTTCCATAAACGGGAAACCTGTAAACAATATTCAGGACTATATGTTCAGGCTTAATCAACTCAGGCGTGGCGAAACAATCAGCGTTGAAGTGTTGCGCGATTCCCGGAAAGTTGTTCTTATAATTCAGTTATAACAAATTAACCCTCTTTGTTTTCTTAATATTGATTTTTATGGATAATGAATCACGATTTCTGGCACTTAACCTTGTTTTGCCCCCGGCACCTAAACCATTAGGGGTCTATACACCGCTTCTCCAGGTCGGCAGGCTTATATACCTGTCGGGTCATCTGCCGGTAAATACCGATGGGACTTTACAACGCGGAAAGATTGGAAAAGATATTGATCCTGAAGCAGGAAAACTTGCTGCACGACAGGCGGGACTTACTATTCTGGCCACCCTTATTGCCGGAATTGGGTCGCTTAACCGGATTAAGCGTGTAATCAAAGTGTTCGGAATGGTAAACGCAACCACCGATTTTGAGAAACAACCGTATATCATTAACGGATGCAGTGAATTGCTTGTTGAAGTTTTCGGAGCTGTTAATGGCATTGGTGTACGTAGTGCGTTGGGTGTTGGAAGCCTTCCCGAAAATGTCCCGGTCGAGATTGAAGCAATATTTGAGCTTACCGATGAACCTTAAATACCTGTTCTTTATATCATAATTCCTAATAAGGCCAAAAGAAATTGGCGGTTGATTAAAAATAGATCCTTCCCTGCTTTTTTTTGATAGTGGGCAAACGTTACTTTGACCTGTAACGTTGCCAGTGCCAAAACCTGCAGCACGATAAAGAAAACAGGGATAGATTTTATGAAATTTAAATAAATCAGGATTATGAAAGAGTTAAACGAAAGAGAATTAAGGAATATTGAAGGTGGATTTATCATATGGGCGGTAGTTTGTGGTGCAATGCTAGTTGCATCATTTTCAGAAGTTATCGGAGATTGGAATAATTTTGAAAGAGGATTAACCGGTCAATCATATAAAGAAAAGTAAGATGAAAGAGTTAAATTATCTGGAACTCAGAGAAATAAATGGAGGGGTTTCGTCATTCGCTTATCGGGTGGGACAGGCCATACGTGGAATGTTTATGATTGGAACTCCGGCTGGTCTTTGGCAGTTTATCGGAGAAGTTTATTATAATGAACAGTGTCCCAATGGATAAGATAGTTTAGTAATTTGAAAATGGGGTTAAAATTGCTTTCCCCATTTTTTATTTTTCCTATTTAAAGCATAGCAAAATGAAAAGAGTATCTGGTTCACCAAAAAAAGAGGTGTTGTTATTTTTAATTGTTGTTGTAATATCATATCTGATTTTTCATAATTGGATTAGCATTGAAAGATTTGTCATTCAGTTGTTTAGATGAGTAGTATCCGATTGTTAAGAGTGATTTCAAACCAGAATGTATTTTTAAACCAGGCAGTTATAACAGCGATTTCAGAAATATCAAAATAATGATAAATTTAACTAAATCCCACCCTGTGTACAATGTGCCGGTAAGCAGAACAACGGTAAAAACAAAGTTCGGTTTTGCCGAACGTTGGGTGCCATAAAACGGCTGCGAAATTTTCTAAGCTACTTGCATTGAATTTTAAGTATAGTAATTTTGCTATTATTTTTTATTATTATGGGGGATTGTTAATTTTTAATTATTAGGATATGAAAGAAAAATATAGAAAGCTACTAATAATGCAGGGATTCTGTTCCCGCGATCTTGATAACGTACCAAAAATAAGCAGATTGGCCCGCTGGACACCATTAAGTTGTGCAACATTTGGGGCAACTGGTGTTACAATTGGGATAATTCCTCTTCTATCAATTGTTTGTCCTTGTACAGTATCAGTGATAGCTGGTTTTTGGATTAAAAGTGGCTGGTTTTTTATCATTTTAGGATTGTTAACTTTGACTGGAGGATTGACCAGCCGAAGCATATATGACCGATTATACAATTTAATTTTTAAACATATTATACATTCATCATCTATACCTAAACATGGCGCACCAAGAAGATTCGGGTGTACTATTGGAGGTATAATGTTTATTTTAAGTGGCATAGGCTTTCTAAATAACATTTCCTGGCTTGCATTTAGCCCGGCAATTTTTATGATTGTTTTTGCTTTAATAGCAGGACTTTCACAATGGTGTTTTGCTTCAAGTCTTTATGTTATGATTTTCAAGAAACAACAATTAGTTAAAGAAAATCATACAGCGTGAGACGAAAAAATAGTAAAATTTTAATAACAGCCAGCCACTAATGATTTCTGTGAATTAAAAAAATAAGTATAAACATGACAAAAGAACAAGGAACAAAAGAGAATCCATGGAAGCTAAAGACTCCACCAATGACATCAGACTACGAAATGTACAAAGATGAAAAGGACGGCAAAGAGGTAATTGTCTGTGTGGTTGGCAAGACAACTTTATTATATGACTATCGCTGCATTGCGGACCTTCATGCTATGCTAAAAAAACATGGAGACTGGATGGAACTGGGTAGTTCAGATGAGCAAAAACCTGTAAAGGAAGGAACTGTCGAGGCATGGGGACGTTCAGAAAAAAATCCAATCGGCGGCTGGTATGGACTGAAGAAAGGACTTCGTGGGCGCTTTGGAATGTACGTTCCACCTTTAATGGAAATATTAGGTCTTGCTTACCTGACACATGATGCAAAGGGAAATAAAATGAAAGCTAAATAAAATATTATTGTTGTCCGGTTAAATAAATATTTCGTCCCTAAGGGACTTATTGCAAATTCGTAATTTACTATCTACCAATATATTGTCCCTGCGGGACAGTCCTGTTAGGGACTGCATACCGGTAGAAATAAAAGCAACCCCTGATTTCATTAGTCCCATAGGGACGCAATAAATCAGGACATTAGAATATTTTGTGTCTATTTAACCGGACACCAGTGATAAAATATATAATATCACGAAAAGCAACCAAAAAAATTATTGTTTATGAAAATTAGGTTCATGTGGTCAAAAGGTCTCTTTTCAAATTTGTATAAAATACATTCGGATGGTGAACTTATTGGTAATTTGAGAGACAAATCCTTCTCTCAATCTGCAAAAGGTGTGTTTAAAGGTAAAGAATATATTTTCAAGACAAATGGATTTTTAAAGCAACATACCATAATTATTGATTGTTTTGATAATAAAGTGATTGGGAGAATTGAATATAATAATTGGATGTCAAAAGCGATAATTTCTATTAACAATAAAACAGTAAATTGGAAATATGATAACATTTGGAATACCAAATGGAGTCTTTTTGATTCTGATGGTATAATAATGACTTTCACTGGTTCAACAACAAAAGGACAAATTTATTCTAATGTAGATGATGCATTATTGATACTATCCGGACTTTTTGTTACAAATTATTACTGGCAGATGACCATTGCTGTGTTGGTTGCAGTATTTGTTCCCATTTGGGTAACAGTAATAAATTAGAAATTAAAAAAATCGGGGTATAGCCGGGCAGACTATCCTGAGATGTAGCCACCTCAGGGAGGGTCTCTCGCACCAGTGTAGGTACGGTTCTGGTATACAGTGGTTTATTAAGATGCGGAGCAATTTTTGAGAGTGGGTAAAACTTTTAAAAATAAACACATGAAAGAGGTAATAGCTTTCCATTTAGCTGAAAGCATTGATATTAAAAAATTTTGGAAAGAATATACAGACACCGAAAATTATATGTCGTCGTCTGATATTTTTTATTCCAACGGGCAGGATCAGTATCTGTATTTGTTGGCTTATGGCGTTGTTGTGTTTTCCGGATACAATGAGGTTAAGATGAGTGAGATGATAGACTACCTAAAACCGCATTGCAAAAATTTGTTATCCGAAAAGATACGCGAAGATTTTATTATCAATACAACTACGAATAAAGATGCTTTTGAATACAACGAAATACACATCAGTAAGTCCAGTCCCAATGTTATTCGAATAATCATGTTCAACGTTGCACAATCGGTTGCCCTCGATTATTTTTCGAAACTGGCAGAAGATTTAATGATTGAAACAACCAATTACATCCAACAACTTGAAAAATACGGAAAGATAAATATATCCCTAAAAAAATTGAAAATGTTTATTGGCAAGGTACTAAATATTAAAAATAGAATTGCCGATAATTTTTACATCCTTGATTCACCTGAAGAAACATGGGAAGACGAATACCTAAGCAAAATCGACTTTGGCTTACGAAAAACATTTGATGTAAAAATTCGTTTTCGCGAGATAGATAACCAGTTACAAATAATTCGCGATAACCTCAATTTATTTAAAGATTTAGCACAAAACCGAAACAGTAATATGTTGGAATGGGTTATTATTTTGCTAATTCTGGTTGAGGTTATTAATATGTTTTTTGAGAAACTTTTGTTTTTTAAATATTAGGGGGCATATTCGACTCCGTCATTCCAGGTTAAAACTTTAAAATACTGAATATACATGTACGTTGTGCGTTGTTCCCAATTATAATCAGAATACTATGAAAGGAATTTCACTGATAATTATTACAGTTTTTGTGATACGAGGATCCGGTATAGGACAAAACTACAATATAGGAGAATTAACTTTAAATCTTACGGATAGTACAAGGAACAGGCCCATTAAAACAGAACTTTGGTATCCTGCACAGGATACTGGTTCAACTAATCTGAGAATAACAGAATTACCTTTTATTCTGGAACCGACTATCAGGGATGCAAGGTTTATGAATCAAAGAGTTCCTCTTATTGTTCTTTCACACGGGACGGGTGGCAACAGATTCAGTTTAGCCTGGTTAGCAATTTCTTTGGTAAAACATGGGTATATTGTAGCAGCTCCCGACCATTGGGGAAATACTTTTGATAATAGGATACCGGAATATTTTGTAAGATATTGGGAAAGGCCATTAGATATTAGTTTTATAATTAACCAGATCTTAAAGGATGAAAATTACTCCAGGTATATTGATAATAGTAAAATCGGCGCGGTAGGATTTTCTTTTGGGGGATATGCCACAATTGCTTTAGCGGGTGCTGTAATTAACTGCAATCTGTTAAAGGGCAATGCCAGAACAAAAGAAGGTAAAAAGGAATTTAATATTCCCGAACTTGGCGATTTAAGAAAATTAATAGACAAGTTATCATGTGATGGTTCAAAAGGGATAAATTTAAAAGATAATAGAATAACGGCATTTGTTGCATTAGCACCTGCATTAGGACTTGGATTTGCTTCTAATGAACAGACAAAAAATATTCAATCCCCACTTTTAATAATAGGAAATGAGCATGATCAGATTGCGCCAGTTATATCAAATGCCAGGAATTATAATTCTATTATTGAATCTTCAAAGTATATTGAATTAAAGGGTAAAATTGGCCATTATATTTTTTTAAATGAAGCAAATAAGGATCTGAAGAAAGAAGCAGGAAAGTATTATGCAGATGATAAAGGCGTGAATAGAAAACTAATCCATTTATATGTGGGAAATTTGATTATTGAATTCTTTGATAGCAACTTAAAAAATTACTGAAAACGTTTGTGGCAAGCGTTATGAATGGATGAACCCAATAATGTGTAATTATTATGAAACAGGTTTTTATAGTAGAAAAGACGTTTACTAAAAATGATTTCAAAAAAAATCCACTGACTAAAGGTGAATATGAACAATGCATTTTCAGTAATTGTGATTTTTCAAACTCTGACCTTGAAGTTGTGAGATTCTTAGAATGTGAATTTTTGGATTGCAACTTAAGTAATGCCAATTTGACCAGGACAGCATTTAATGGTGTTAAGTTCAAGGATTGCAAAATGCTGGGACTTGGATTTGAAAACTGCAATCAGTTTGGATTTTCTGTTCAATTCGACAATTGCACTCTTGATCTTTCAACTTTTTATCAGATAAAACTTAAAAGAACATCATTCAAAAACTCGAAGCTTCATGAAGCCGACTTTACTGAGTGTGATTTATCCAATTCAGTTTTTGACAACTGTGACCTGACAAAAGCGACCTTTGAAAATTCAATATTAGAAAATGTCGACTTTCGGACTTCTTTCAACTATTCAATAGACCCCGAGATAAACCGGATTAAAAAATCAAAATTCTCCCTGTCAGGAATTGCCGGACTTTTGGACAAATACGACATTGAAATATTCTAAAACTGGAATCCAGATATTAAGATTGAGGAAATCAATTTTCAAATGGAAAGAATAAAAGGTATTGATTTTACCAGAGGGATAGTAATGATTGTAATGGCATTGGATCATGCCAGGGATCTAATGCACATAAATTCGATTACACAAAATCCCACAGATTTATTAACGACCACCCCCCTTTTATTTTTTACAAGATTTATCACTCATTTTTGTGCCCCGGTTTTTGTTTTCCTTGCCGGGACATCAGCCTATATTTCCCTTATTAACAGAAACAATGTTAATCAAGGCAGAAATTTTATGATAAAACGCGGCTTATGGTTATTACTACTTGAATTTACGATTGTCAACTTTGGTATATATTTCGATTTTGGATTTCATACTTTTCTATTTCAGGTAATTGCAACGATAGGTTCCGGATTTATTATACTTGGCTTATTGATCAGGTTATCTGCAGGGAACATGGCTATAATAGGTTTGACAATTCTCTTTTTTCACAACCTTTTCCCTGTAATCCCTTTTGGAACAGGGTCGCTATTGAAAATTATCCTGACACCTTTATTTGGGATAACCATCTATCCGGTGACGGCACATACAAATTTTATTATGGCTTATCCGCCTGTTCCATGGTTGGGGATTATGCTTCTTGGTTTTGCAGCCGGAAAAATATTTGAACTGGCAGCAGAGAAAAGAAAAAAGATATTTTTGAAAATTGGTTTAGCTGCATTGTTATTTTTTGTGATTATCCGTTTTGTCAATATTTATGGTGACCCTTCCGGGTGGTCTTTACAAAAGGATGGGATCTACACAATTATGTCATTTATTAATGTTACCAAGTATCCTCCTTCACTTTTATTTTGTTCATTAACATTAGGAATAATGTTTTTGGTGTTTGCAATAACTGAAAAGACAAAGAGCAGATTTATGAATGAAGTATCTGTCTTTGGCAAAGTACCCATGTTTTATTTTCTGATCCACTTTTTTCTGATACATATTGTGATGATTACTTTGATGTTTATCCAGGGTTTTGACTGGCAGGCACTTGATTTTGCTTCAGGATCATTTGGCAGGCCAAAAGGTGTACAAAGCGGGGTAGGGCTTTTGGAAATTTATTTAATCTGGATAGGTGTGGTGGCAATTTTATATAAACCTTGCCTTTGGTATGGAAGATATAAAGCAGAACATAAAGGGTGGTGGCTCAGGTATATTTAGGAAGAATTCATCAAAGAACATGATGATACCTGAAGAAACCGTCCTTTTTTTTCGTATATTTAGGCCATTGGGAAAAGTCATTTTTATTCAATTCACAAAAGAACTACCTGCATTCTTCACCAGTTTGTCTCCTCTGATTGTCAAAGGAATGTGTATTGTACACATGGGTGGAAAGGAAACGGGTGAGATTATTGCATTCGACCTGAAAACAGGCAAGAAAAAATGGGAATGTAACAGTGATGGTCCTTCCTATGCATCACTTTCACTGATGACTGTGAACAGCAAAAAGCAAATTGTTGATCTGACTGCAAAAAACCTGGTAGGGATTGATCCTGAGGATGGAAAACTCCTGTGGAAATTTGCTGTACCTGCCCAATGAACCTGTAAAATATATTATGAACAGGTACTCTTTCAAAGCAGTAATTTGTTGCTATTCCTGGCCCTCTTCCCGGTAATAATCCATACCAACACGATTCCAAAAGCAATTAGCACAAAGTGAATCCAGTAGTTGCGGGATATTCCGGGCTGAAGAAATGAAAGGGATTTTAATTCCCTGAAATATATTACTGAAAGAAAGACGAGTCCGTTATGAATCGCATGGCCGGCAATACAGGCAAGGACAGATCCGGTGCGAATCCGAATCCAGCCAAGTATGATTCCAAGGGCAAAGGCTGCCGGAAACTGCCATGGATTGAGGTGAAACAAAGCAAACAGTAACGCAGAAAAAAGTATCGCAAATATGGCATTGTAATTCCGGGTAAAACCGGACATAATTATTCCCCTGAAAATCAATTCTTCTACTATAGGTGCAATTATCACAATCCGGAGAATTCCTCCCCAAACTCCCAGATCGGAATCGAAGAGTCTTGAAAATAGTTCCATAAACCACGGGGGTGGTGTAAGGATTTTTTCAAAATGTATATTAATCTCATTCAGAAAATATTGCAGTCCGGAAAAGATAATCACCATTGCAGGAATAGTCAGCAGGCTAAACAATTTAAAAGAAAATACCTGATTAAAAGATAAGCCCGAAAAAAAATACCCGAGATACAGTATCAATAGTGTTGAACCAAGGAAAACAGGCATCTTAATCCACGGTTGGTACAGCCAGTCGGTACCATGATTATAATCGTAAACGGCCAATGGGAAATCTATCAGTGTTTGAATAAAGATATAAATTACTATCAGATTGGCGGCTTGCCAGAAAGTTGGATAATATATTAACCTTGTGCTTTTCAAAATATGCCCTTTTATTATCATTCAAAATTAATGAAAGAGTTGATGTAACAGTTTGCCTGATGCTTTTTTTAGTCATTAAAGTGGCAATATTGGCTGCCAATTATTTTTGATTAATTGCCATCATGAAATGAGGCCCGGTTTCTCATGGTTCCAGCCATAGTAAAAACTTTGTATCTATCTGATTAATAGCTATAATTGATATTAAATCATCAAAATGGGCCACATCTGATAAAAAAGCAATGAAGTGTTTGATTATTTAAACAAAAAGTCTTTACTTTGCAACCTGTTTGAAAATTGCAGGAATTAAGTTAAAATATACTCAAAATGTCGAGGGTTTGTCAGATAACGGGTAAGAAAGTGATGTTTGGGAACAATGTTTCTCACTCAAAACGGAGAACCAACAGGAAATTCATGGTGAATATCTTCACTAAACGGTTTTATCTTCCTGAAGAGGATAGATGGATTAAACTGAATGTTACGGCCGCGGGGTTGAGAACAATCAGCAAAAACGGATTGGAAGCTACGCTGAAGGTGGCAAAATCCAAAGGTTATTTAGATAATATTTAATAAGCTACTGATCAATGGCAAAAAAGGGTAACAGAGTACAGGTGATCCTGGAGTGTACAGAGCACAAGGCTAGCGGGCAACCCGGAACATCCCGTTACGTAACAAAGAAAAACCGGAAGAATACACCGGAACGCCTGGAACTGAAAAAATTCAATCCGATTTTAAAACGTATTACCGTTCACCGGGAAATTAAATAAATTGAGCTATGGCAAAGAAAGTAGTTGCAACAATTCAGAAAGGGGCCGGTAAATCTTATTCCAAAGTAATCAGAATGATCAAGTCTGATAAAACCGGTGCCTATAAGTTCGTAGAGGAAATTATTCCTAACGATACGGTAAGTGATTATTTTAAAAATAAATAATCCGGATCTTTTGTACAGGAAGAGCTTTCGTCGTAAAGGATGAGAGCTCTTTTTTTATTATCAGCCGTTTTTAGAGATACCTTTTCTCCGGATTAATTTAGTCTTCAGTCGATTATTATCATTTACCTATGGGAATTTTTAGTTTTGGCAGATCAGGGAAAGAGAGCCTGGACAAGGGGCTTGAAAAAACCAAGGAGAGTGTATTTAAGAAACTCTCAAGGGCTATTATTGGCAAGACTTCCGTTGATGAAGAAGTCCTTGATAATCTCGAAGAGATACTTATTTCATCTGATGTTGGTGTAAAGACAACTCTTAAGATAATACAAAGGATAGAAAGAAGGGTAGCTACCGATAAATATATTGGTACATCAGAGTTAAACCGCATATTAAAAGAAGAAATAGTTGCACTGCTCGCTGAGAACAATTCGGACGATATATCAGATTTTGATCTGCCGATAACAGGTCAACCTTATGTAATTATGGTGGTCGGAGTGAATGGTGTCGGCAAAACTACAACGATCGGGAAACTGGCCTATCAGTTTAAAACCGCCGGTAAAAAGGTGGTTTTGGGTGCAGCTGATACATTCAGGGCAGCTGCGATAGAACAGTTGCAGATTTGGGCCGACAGGGTAGGGGTACCACTGGTTTGTCAAAAAATGGGTTCAGATCCTGCATCTGTTGCTTTTGACACCTTACAATCGGCGAAATCAATTAATGCCGATGTAGTCATTATCGATACGGCCGGCCGGTTGCATAATAAGATCAACCTGATGAACGAGCTTTCAAAAATTAAGAAGGTAATGCAAAAAGTCTGTGCCACGGCACCCGATGAGGTATTACTCGTGCTTGACGGTTCGACGGGTCAAAATGCGTTTGAACAGGCAAAGCAATTCACTCTATCTACCGAGGTTACTGCAATGGCACTGACAAAACTCGATGGAACTGCAAAGGGTGGGGTAGTGATCGGTATCTCCGATCAGTTTAAAATCCCTGTAAAATATATTGGCGTAGGTGAGGGAATCGAAGATCTGCAGATCTTCAGACGCAACGAATTCGTTGATTCGTTGTTTAATTGAAGATATGGAGAAGAAGATCAATGTTGTTACTTTGGGATGTTCAAAGAACCTGGTAGATTCGGAACTCTTTTTATCCCAAATGGTGGCGAATGGTTACGAGGTATCACATGATTCAGACGACTCACAGGCCCGGATTGTGGCGATAAATACCTGCGGTTTTATTCTTGATGCCAAAGAGGAGTCGGTAAATACGATCCTGGAATATGCTGATGCTAAAAAGCGGGGCCTGATCGATAAGATATTTGTATTCGGCTGTATGTCAGAACGATATAAAGCTGAATTAATTGCTGAAATTCCTGAGGTTGACGGGTTTTACGGCAAGTTTCAGGTGCGGAAAATGGTTGAGGATCTCGAGGCCGATTATAAATTCTCCTTGTCGCGTCAACGGTATCTGACTACCCCCTCACATTATGCATATCTGAAAATATCTGAAGGTTGCGACCGCACCTGTTCATATTGTGCCATTCCGCGAATGACCGGTGCCCATATTTCCATTCCTGTTGAGGAACTTGTAAAAGAAGCGCGGGGATTGGCTGGAAAAGGTGTTAAGGAGCTGCTTGTTATCGCACAGGATATTTCATTTTATGGCATTGATCTTTATAAGGAAAGCAGGCTGTCTCAACTGGTTTCCCAGTTGTCGGCAATTGAAGGAATTGAATGGATTAAGTTGCATTATGCTTATCCTGCCAACTTCCCTTTCGATTTGCTCACTGTAATGAATCAGAGTTCCAATGTGGCAAAATACCTCGATATTGCACTGCAGCATTGCAGTGATAAAATGCTCCGGCTGATGAAACGCAATACCACCAGGACTGAGACCATCAATCTTATAAAAAGGATTAGAAAGGAGGTTCCGGGAATTCATCTGAGAACGACAATGCTTGTAGGGCATCCGGGTGAAACAGATGAAGATTTTGATGAACTGAAATCGTTTGTCTGCGAGATGCGCTTCGAGAGGTTGGGGGTTTTTTGCTATTCCCATGAAGAAGATACATATGCCGGGGAAAATTACAAAGATTCTGTTCCGCAAGCTGTGAAACAAGCGAGGGCAGATGAGTTGATGGAGATCCAGCAGCAAATTGCATCTGAGATTAATGCCCAAAAGACAGGCCAGATTTTGAAAGTCGTTATCGATCGTCGGGAGGGTGATTACTTCATTGGTCGTACAGAATTCGACTCCCCTGAAGTTGACGGGGAGGTGCTGATAACAACCGATCAGGATCTAATGATCGGGGACTTTTGTCAGGTTAAGATAACTGGTTCAGAAGTTTTTGATCTTTACGGGGAAATAAGTCAGTTATAATTCGGCATTTTAACACTTTTCCAGATTAACTGGTTCTACCAGGATAAACGCTAAGGGCAACTTTCAGACATTCCACTGCCTGTTTCAAATCCTTAATATTCAGAACATAAGCAACCCTTACCTCATTTTTACCAATTCCTTTGGTTGAATAAAAACCCGATGCCGGGGCCATCATTACCGTTTCGTTATTATATTCAAACTCTTCCAACATCCATTGACAGAATTTGTCACTATCGTCTATAGGCAGTCTCACTATTGAATAGAAAGCTCCCATGGGCATAGGGCAGAAAACGCCCGGGATCTCGTTTAAAGCGTTGATAAAATAATTTCTGCGGCTTAGGTATTCTTTGTAAACCTCTTCCATGTATTCCGGAGGAGAGTCAACTGCGGCTTCTGCAACTACCTGTCCCAGCATTGGAGGGCATAGCCGGGCCATCGCCAGTTTAAGTATGGACTTAATAATTGATTTATTCTTTGAAACGACAGAGCCAATCCTGATACCGCACGCACTGAACCGTTTGGATACCGAATCGATCATAATTACATTATCATTAATCCCCTCAAGTTCAAGTACTGAATGGTGCGTTTTACCATCGTATACAAATTCGCTGTATACTTCGTCCGCAATAAGGTAAAGATCGTATTTGATTATCAGTTTGCTCAACTTTTCCAGTTCGTCCTTTGTATAGACATATCCTGTGGGATTATTGGGATTACAGATAAATATTCCTTTAGTGCGATGATTAATTACCTTTTCGAATTCATCAATAGAAGGGAGCCCGAACCCATTTTCAATATATGAGGTAATCGGACGAATAACAACGTCAGTTGCAATGGCAAATGAGAGATAATTGGCATAGAAGGGTTCCGGTACAATAACCTCATCGCCCGGATTGAAGCAAACCATGAATGCGAACGAGATAGCCTCTGAACCACCCGTTGTAATCAGAATTTCCCCCGCATCAACTTCCAGATTGCGATCCCTGTAATATTGGGCCAGCTTTTTACGGTACGAATCGTTACCAAACGAATGGCCATAAGGGATCAGTTCAAAATCAAAATTTCTGATCCGTTCGATGGCATGAGGGGGTGTTTTAATATCGGGCTGACCAATATTAAGGTGATAAACCTTTCTTCCCAGCGCTTTGGCTTTTTCGGAATACGGTACTAATTTTCGGATTGCCGATTCCGGCAATAGTTCTCCCCTGTTCGAAATTTTAGGCATTATTTTAATACATTGTTGAAATTTGGCAAATATACAATTATAATTTTTCACATTTTTGCTGTTAATACTTTCTTTTCATTAAGAAATGGTGATGATTAATTGAAAATGTCATATAAAAAGGATAGTTTAATTTCATTTGCATTTAAGAGTAAAAGTCATTGAATATATGGACTTTAATCATATTTTGACTCCTTTGTTTTTTCTACTTTTGACGCAATTGAAAAAAATATAATATGATTATAGGTGTACCAAAAGAGATTAAAAATAATGAAAACCGCGTAGCACTGACACCTGCAGGTGCGGTCGAACTGGTTAAGCGGGGCAATGAGGTTTACGTTCAGGCAACTGCAGGAAATGGTAGCGGTTTTGCCGACGCTGAATATGTTGTTGCAGGGGCAACAATACTTAACTCAATAGAAGATATCTATTCGATTGCCGAAATGATTATGAAAGTGAAAGAACCTATCGAATCAGAATATGATCTTATTCATGAAGGTCAGCTGGTTTATACTTATTTTCACTTCGCATCATCTGAACCCCTGACCAACGCGATGATCAGGCGCAAAGCAGTTTGTCTTGCCTATGAGACTGTTGAACTTGAAGATCGTTCTCTTCCGTTACTGATTCCAATGTCGGAAGTGGCAGGGCGGATGTCAATTCACGAAGGTGCCAAATACCTTGAGAAGACATTTGGCGGACGCGGAATGTTGCTGGGAGGAGTTCCCGGGGTTCTTCCGGCAAAAGTTTTAATCATTGGCGGTGGCATAGTTGGTACTGAGGCAGCCAAGATGGCTGCAGGTTTAGGAGCTGATGTAACAATTATGGATATTAGCTTACGTCGTCTGAGATACCTTGACGATATTATGCCTCCCAATGTAAAGACCATGATGTCGAACGATTACAATATAAGGTCACAGGTCAAGGTTAGTGATGTGATAGTGGGTGCAGTGCTTATTCCAGGTACGAAGGCTCCTTTCCTGATAACCAGGGATATGCTTAAAACAATGAATCCCGGTACCGTATTAATTGATGTTGCAGTTGATCAGGGCGGTTGTATCGAAACTACTGTTCCAACCACGCACGACCACCCTACCTATGTTATTGATGATGTAATACATTACACAGTTGCCAATATGCCAGGCGCAGTACCGCGCACCTCAACAATTGCATTGACCAATGCAACACTCCCCTACGCGATTCAACTAGCTGCCATAGGGTGGAAAAAGGCTTGCGCTTCAGACAAATCATTAAGAAAAGGGTTGAATGTTGTATATGGAAAAGTTGTTTATAAAGGTGTTGCTGAGGCTTTTGGACTTGCTTACCATGAAGTCAATGAATTTTTGAGGTAATTCCTGATTCATAAAATTAATAAGGCCTTCCGGTTTTGAGTATCCGGAAGGTCTTATTAGCTAAACAACAGTTTGCGGTCATGAATCCAAAAGAATCAGCCTAATGATAATTTTAAAAAAATCAGCCGTTCTTTAAGAATTTTGATTTTTTCTTCAGCATCAGTTTGTTTCTTCCGTTCCAGTTCTATGATAGGAGCCGGTGCACTATTCATAAAACGTTCGTTCCCGGTTTTTTTCTTCACCGACTCCAGAAAACCAGTGGTATATTTTAATTCATCCTCAATCTTTGTTACCTCATCTTCAATATTTACAACTTTTCCAGGTTGAACATAAAAGGCAGAAGAACAGACTCTGAACGACATTGCCCCATCAATTTTTTCATCTGTTTCGTTAAGTTCAGAAAGATTGGCCATTTTCTTTAATACAGGATTGTAATCAGGAATAAATCCTTTTTCACCTGGCACGATATATAACCTGAGCTTCTCTTTATTGGCAATATCCTTTTCTTTACGAATTGCACGAACACCAGCAATAGTCTCTTTGATCAATTCAAATTTTGAGCAAATTTCCTCATTTGGTGCTTTCGGTCTTGGCCACTCCGAAATCATAATTGAATCCCCCAAATCCCTTTCTTTCAGCAATTGCCATATCTCCTCTGAAATGAAGGGCATAAACGGATGAAGCAGCCGGAGCACTTCATCAAACAGTTCGATCACTTCCTGAAAAGTTTTTAAATCGACAGGTTGCTGATAAGCAGGTTTAACTATCTCAAGCAACCAGCCGGAGAACTCATCCCGGATAGTATTGTAAATTGTCATTAAGGCATCATTAAGCCGGTATTTGTTAAAATGATCATCCATCGTCAGGATAACTTCGCTCAGCTTTGCCCTGAACCACTCAACACCGAGCCTTGAATGTTCGGGTTGGGCAATTGCTTGATCTACCTCCCATCCTGTAATCAGACGGAAGGAATTCCATATCTTCGAACTGAAATTACGTCCCTGTTCAGTAAGTGATTCATCAAAAAGTATGTCATTTCCGGCAGGTGAGCAGAGCAGCATACCCACCCTGACCCCGTCGGCACCGTATTTGGCAATCAACTCAAGCGGATCCGGTGAGTTTCCGAGCGATTTTGACATCTTCCGATGCATCTTGTCGCGAACGATACCCGTGAAATAAACGTTTTTAAATGGAAAGTTGTTCCGGTATTCATACCCTGCAATGACCATCCTGGCCACCCAGAAGAAAATGATTTCGGGAGCAGTGACGAGGTCATTGGTAGGATAATAGTAGTTAATATCCGCATTATCCGGATTGTTTATACCATCAAATACTGAGATTGGCCAAAGCCACGACGAAGCCCATGTATCAAGTACATCCTCATCCTGATGCAAATCAGAAATATTAAGTTCATAATTACCAGACATTTGGCGTGCCAGTCCGACAGCTTTTGATTCACTCTCGGCCACTACAAATGAACCGTCTGCAAGATAATAGACTGGAATACGGTGTCCCCACCAGAGCTGTCGTGAAATGCACCAATCCTTAATGTTTTCCATCCAGTGGCGGTAAAGGTTTTTAAATTTTGCAGGATAAAACCTGATTTTATCATCCTCTACTGCACTGGCTGCCGGTTTGGTTATTTCAGCCATTTTCAGGAACCACTGTGCTGAGAGCTTAGGTTCAATCGGAACATTCGTACGTTCCGAATAGCCCACCTTATTGTTGTAATCCTCAATTTTAACCAGATTCCCGGAGGCTTCGAGCAATGGGATAATTTGTTTACGGGCTTCGAACCTGTCGACACCGATAAGTATCCGGGCTTTTTCACTCAGCGTACCATCGTCATTAAATGTATCAATAACCTCCAGATTATGCCTTAGTCCGATCTCGTAGTCGTTGATATCGTGAGCAGGTGTTATCTTAAGGCAACCCGTTCCAAACTCAATATCAACATATTCATCGGAAATTACCGGGACAGGACGGTTAATCAGGGGCACGAGGACCTTTTTGCCAACAAGGTGGCGGAACCGGTCGTCATTCGGATTAACACAAACTGCTGTATCACCAAGAATCGTTTCCGGCCTTGTAGTGGCAACTGTGACATAATGGTCATCAGTTCCCGCGATTTTATACCGAACATAATAGAGCTTTGATTTTTCTTCCTTATGATTGACCTCTTCATCTGACAAGGCGGTTTTGGCAGCCGGATCCCAGTTAACCATCCGCACCCCGCGATATATATACCCCTTATTGTAAAGATCGACAAAAACCTTTATAACCGATTCGGAGCGAATCTTGTCCATAGTGAAACAAGTACGTTCCCAATCGCATGAAGCGCCAAGTTTTTTGAGTTGTTCCAGTATAATTCCACCGTGCTTATCCGTCCATTCCCAGGCATGGCTAAGAAATTCGTTACGGGTAAGACTATCTTTTGAGATTCCCTCCTTGCGTAATTTATCAACAATTTTTGCTTCAGTAGCAATTGAAGCATGGTCGGTTCCCGGAACCCAGCAGGCATTTTTCCCCTGCATCCGTGCACGCCTGACCAATATATCCTGAATTGAGTTGTTCAGCATGTGTCCCATATGTAAAACTCCCGTAACATTAGGAGGTGGGATTACAATCGTATAAGGCTCACGTTCATCGGGTTCAGAATGGAAGAAATTATGTTCCATCCAGTATTTATACCATTTATCTTCTACTGTAGAAGGATCGTATTTGCTCGGAATCTCTATCATCATCTCTGTTTTTCATTCAATGTATTGGTTAAATGAATGACGCCCTGGACTGGTTCACTTAACAAGGGTACAAAAATAGGAAAAACAAGAGAAGCAGCTAACAACACTATGAAAAGATTAACGTGGTCAACACCTTTGAAAGATTTTTTTGTCAGGTTAGATTATTAAGTTTATTAAAATCTTCAACCTTCATCTGAAGGTCTTGTCTGATTATTTTGTTTAGCAGTCCACGGTCTATTTGTTCACCTGTATGATCTGGGATGACAGTTGTCCTTCCATCTTTATGTTTAAAAATTTATTTACCGGTTTAAACTTCATATTTTCCTCCAGATAAAGAGTAATAGCCATTTTGGATTTTAATGTATCACTCTGATCTTCAAAACCTTTTTTTACGGTCGCGATGTTTAAATTCGCCACCGCTGTCAGTTCTGCGAAAGGTTCGTTCGATTCTGCCACCTCTGTCACCTCTGTCACTTCTGTCATTTCTGTCCCCTCTGTCGCTTCTGCCGGTTCGGCCACCTCTGTCCTGACCGGAACTGTTAACTTCGACATCAAAGAATGATCCGCGGAAGTTCATCCCGCGACTATTTTTTAAAAATGCGTTTCCAAAAGAGGATTCAACTTCTACCACAGCGTGCGATTTATACAGATCGATCTTTCCGATCTCAACATTGCGGCGTCCGGTGGCATCGATAACCAGGGTGATGATATCTTTTGGAATTAATCCCTGTGACAATCCAACGTTCACGCGAAAGGAGGTCATTCCTTCAGAGGATATTTTACGTACCTCCCGCCCTTCGCGTCCCTCTCTTCGGCTCCCTTCATGGGTGTCGGGGGCATTCAGATCGGCGGTATTGCCATAGTATTCAAGAAAGCGGTTAAACTCGAGGGATACAACGTGTTTTATGAGATCCTCCTTGGAAAGGGATTCCATTTTTTCATAAACTGACGGAAGGAATGGTGCAATCTCATCTTCATTTATAGTAACTGTCTGTAGTTTGTCGATCAGGTACATAAGTTGCTTTTCGCAAATTACTTTACCAGTTGGAACGGGCATACGGAGAAATTTCTTCCCGATTCCCTTTTCAATCATCCTGATCCTGCCCTGCTCTTTCATATGGATGATCGAAATTGATATACCAGATTTCCCGGCCCGGCCTGTACGTCCACTCCGGTGAGTGTAATTTTCAATATCATCGGGCAGGTTATAATTGACGATGTGGGTAAGATCGTCAACGTCCAGCCCCCGGGCTGCAACGTCAGTGGCAATTAACATCTGTACTCCGCGCGACCGGAATTTATCCATTACAAAATCACGTTGTTGCTGACTAAGGTCACCATGAAGTGCCTCGGCGCTGTAACCATCCTGGATTAACTGAGCTGCGATCTCCTTCGTTTCCATGCGGGTACGGCAAAACACAATCCCATATACCTCCGGTACAAAATCCATTACCCGTTTAAGGGCTGAATACCGGTCCTTGGCATGTACCATGTGGTAGATATGCTCTACATTTTCAGCTCCGCTCCCTTTTCTTCCGACCGCTATTTCGACCGGGTCGGTCATATAGTTTTTTGCAATTGCTGCAACTTCCTTTGGCATTGTTGCCGAAAAAAGAAGGGTATTTTTTGTTCCTGGTGTTTTATCAAGAATCGCATCGACATCCTCCTGAAAACCCATATTCAGCATTTCGTCGGCTTCATCAAGAACAAGTATAACTACACCTGAAAGATCAACTTTATTTTTCCGGATCATGTCGTGCATACGACCGGGAGTGCCAACAATTATATGAACCCCTTTGCGTAAAGCGGTTAACTGTGGTCCTATTTCTGCCCCTCCGTAAATGGGGGTGATCACAATTTCGGGAAGATACTTTGCGTATTCTGAAATTTCTCTTGCAATTTGAACACAAAGTTCACGTGTAGGGCTAAGTATCAGTGCCTGAGGTACTTTGTTTTTTGGATCAATAATTTGCAACATTGGCAGACCAAAAGCCGCAGTTTTTCCGGTTCCGGTCTGGGCAAGTCCAACAATATCCGTAGGTTTTTTCAGGAATAAGGGGATAAACTGTTCCTGGATTGGCGTAGGTTGGTCGAAGCCCATTTCCTGAATCCCCTTTAGGATTCCTGGGTCGAGTCCCATTTCATTAAATTGCATCATCTGTCTTTTGTGGCGGGAGATATAGCTCTTTGATGAACCAATTTACCCGTCTAATTATTATCATAAAGAATCGAATTCCCTGAGGGGGAAAAGTGGCGCAATTTACGAAATTTTTACGGATTATTGTATAAGGTTCTAAATAATTGATATATAATAAACCCTTCAAGGGTTTTAAACCCCTTGAAGGGTATCCCCCTTGAAGGGTATCCCCTCTAAGGGTTTAATCTTACTCCGTCCGCGGACTGATGATTTTCCTGTTCCCTGTTTTATTCCTTTAAGTCCGGATTAAGGTTTCGGATAGTCTTTCATCTGGTAAAGGTTACCTGATATTTCTGCATCTGAAAGTTCATAGTCGCTTAGTTCTCCGCGTAAATATTTGTCATAACCAATCAGGTCCATCATCCCGTTACCGGAAAAATTGAAGACGATGGTTTTTTCTTTCCCTTCAAGGGTTGCTTTATTTGCCTCCCTTATAGTTGCAGCAATAGCATGATTTGTTTCCGGGGCCGGGACTATTCCTTCAGTTTTGGCAAACAACATCCCGGCTGCAAAACATTCTGACTGGTGTATAGCAATAGGTGTGACAAGTTTTTCCCTGACAGCTGCACTCACAAGTGGTGACATTCCATGATAACGTAATCCGCCGGCGTGAATAGGAGCCGGGATAAAATTGTGCCCCAGACTATACATTGGTAACAAGGGAGTCATCCTTGCAATATCTCCATGGTCGTAGATGAAAGAACCTTTTGTGAGAGTGGGGCAGGAGTAGGGTTCAGCTCCGATTATTTCGATGTCAGCCCCGTTAATCTTATCGTAAATGAAAGGGAATGACAATCCTGCAAAGTTACTTCCCCCTCCGCAACAGCCGATAACAATATCTGGTTTCATGATACCGACTAATGCAAGTTGTTTTTTAGTTTCAAGTCCTATAATTGTCTGGTGCAACATAACATGGTTCAAGACAGAGCCAAGTGCATAGCGTGTTTCTCCGGTAGGGTCGGTCACCGCTGCCTCAATAGCTTCTGAGATAGCAATTCCCAGACTTCCCGGTGTATCAGGGAATTCAGCAAGAACTGCACGGCCGGCCGCTGTCTCATTGCTTGGACTTGACACACATTTTCCTCCCCAGGTATTCATCAGCATCTGCCTGAAGGGCTTTTGCTCATAGCTTACTTTTACCATGAATATTTTACATTCAAGACCACCTATCAAAGAGCAGGCAAAGGACAAGGCACTTCCCCATTGGCCTGCCCCGGTTTCGGTAGTAATGCGCTTGATGCCGAATTGCTTGTTATACCAGGCTTGTGGAATAGCTGTATTCGGTTTATGACTGCCGGCAGGAGATACACTTTCGTTTTTATAGAAAATTTTTGCCGGTGTACCAAGTGCTTTCTCCAATTCAAAGGCCCTGATAAGGGGACTTGGACGCCATATTTTCAGAAGACTTTGTACTTCTTCCGGTATATCGATCCATCGATCGGTACTAACTTCCTGTTCTATCAGGTTCATAGGAAAAACAGGAGCAAGCATCTCAGGGGAAATAGGTTTCCCGTCAGGTCCAAGTGGTGGAAGCATTTTAATATCAGCCGCCAGATTGTACCACTGCCTGGGCATCTCTGATTCCTCAAGAAAAATTTTCTTTTGCATAGTAAAAAAGAATTAAAGGTGAATAATTGAAAAATGAGAAGGGGATATGCTGCGTAAACAAACATATCCCCCTGGTATTATTTTTAATGACAGATAAGTCGTTCACACATCCGGTAGAAAGTTCTGCCAACGCCAATTGAAGCCGTTTATATCTGTCATTGTTATCATCCTGTTTATTTAAATTCAACAGCAAAAATAACTATTCATTTAATAATTCAAAATATTTCACACCAAAATATTGGAATAATCTATTTTTGCCTGAAATAGAGTTGGATCGGAATTCCTTTAAAATTAAAATTGCTGCGGATTTTATTCTCAAGGTATCTTTTGTAAGGATCTCTAATGTACTGAGGCAGATTACAGAAGAATGCGAAACTTGGAATTTTTGTGGGAAGCTGGGTTATATATTTTATCTTTATATATTTACCTTTATAGGCGGGAGGCGGAAAAGCTTCAATGACTCCCAGCAGTAATTCATTTAATTTTGATGTAGCTATATGCCGGTTCCGGTTTTCGAAGACCATCATTGCCTCTTCAAGAATTTTAAGGATTCGCTGCTTGGTGAGGGCAGAAGTGAAAACAATTGGGATATCAACGATCGGAGCGAATTTCTCCAGGATATCCCGTTCAAAATTCTGCATTGTATGATTGTCTTTCTCAATCAGATCCCATTTATTTACCACGACGACTATTCCCTTTTTATTTCTGTGGATGAGGTGAAAAATACTAACATCTTGACCTTCAACACCTCTGGTTGCGTCAAGTACAAGAATGCATACATCAGAATCCTCAATTGAACGTACAGACCGCATCACCGAATAGAATTCCACATCTCCGTCAACCTTTGTTTTTTTTCGTAATCCCGCGGTATCAACCAAAATAAAATTGTGACCGAATTTATTATACTTCTGCGCAACAGCATCACGGGTGGTTCCGGCGACTTCAGTGACAATATGACGGTCTTCTCCGACTAATGTGTTGATTATTGAGGATTTACCTACATTGGGCCGCCCTACCACTGCAATTTTTGGTATCTTCTCATCAATGACTTCCACCACCTTTTTGGGAAGAAGATCAACAATCTCATCAAGCAGGTCCCCTGTTCCTGAACCATTGATTGATGAAACGCAAAAGAATTTTTCGATTCCCAAAGCATAGAATTCGTTGGCATCAAGACTTCGCTGGTGGTTATCTACTTTATTTACAGCAGTTATTACCGGTTTATCGTTTCTCCGGAGCAGATCGAATACAGCTATATCAAGTTCTGTCAGCCCGCTTTCAACATCGACGAGAAAAACAATGACGTCCGATTCCTGAATGGCCAGATTAGCCTGGCGACGAATCTCTTCTTCGAAAACATCATCCGAGCCTGAAACATAACCACCTGTATCAATGATTGAAAATTCCACACCATTCCAAAGTGATTTTCCATAATTTCTGTCACGTGTTACCCCGGGCGTGTCATCCACAATAGCGGCGCGGGATTCGGTCAGACGGTTAAAAAACGTTGACTTTCCTACATTTGGCCTGCCAACAATAGCTACTATATTGCTCATTATCTGTTTCTTCTTTTATTGAATCCCGTATCCAAAACTGCGAAGCTGGTTCTCTTTATCACGCCAGTCTTTAGCAACTTTGACATACATTTCTAAAAATACTTTTTTCCCGAAAAACTCTTCAATGTCTAATCTTGCTTCTGTACCCACTCTTTTTAATGCTTTTCCCTGATGTCCGATGATGATCCCTTTTTGAGTATCGCGGGCCACATGAATAACAGCCCTGACACTTAGCAACTTTGGTGTATCAAGGAATGATTCAACTTCAATTTCAACAGAATAGGGGATTTCCTTGTCGTAAAACAGAAGGATCTTTTCACGAATTATCTCCTGGACGAAAAATCGCTCATTGCGATCAGTCAGTTCATCTTTAGGAAAAAAAGGCTCACCATCGGGCAGGTTGGCGAGAATTCGTTTGAATACATAATCCAGATTGAATTTCTCTTTTGCCGAAATCGGCATCACTTCTGCCCTGGGAATAAGTATTCTCCATTTTTCAACAAGCGAAACAAGTCTTTCCTGATCAGTAAGATCTATCTTATTAATTAGCACAATTACAGGAACTTCAGCAGATTTAATTTTCTCAAGATAATCGGCATTCTTTGAAAAATCTTCCACCACATCAGTTACATACAATAAAATATCTGCATCCACCAAAGCCGTATTAACAAAACCCAGCATCGATTCCTGAAGTTTATAAGCTGGTTTTAAAATGCCCGGAGTGTCGGAGTAAACGATTTGAAACTCTTCTCCATTAACAATCCCTTTGATGCGATGCCTGGTAGTCTGCATTTTAGATGTAATAATCGACAGTTTCTCACCTACCATTGCATTCATCAAAGTCGATTTCCCAACATTTGGATTGCCTATAATGTTGACAAATCCTGATTTATGTGCCATTATTACTGAAATTAATCCTCAATTTTTTGCAAAGATAGCAATTTCGATTATAAGTCTCTTTTGACTATTTTTGGCATTTGGAAATTACTAAGATGATTATGATGATCAGGGAAAAATTTGTTTTTTATATATTTTACATAGCGATGTTGTTCAGTTCAGGAAATCTTCATGCAGGAAATGTAAGCAATCACTTTCTCCTGAAAGAAAAGGTTCCCGGGAACAATCATGCTGATTCTTTAAAATGGAGTATTGATTTTCTGAATAAAATTCTTTATTCACCCGGAGAATGGTATCTAAATGACAATTATTACCTTAAGCCGATTCAGAGTGTGTTAAGTTATGCAAAAAGTGATCCATTGGATACTGTGGTTATTGATTTACGGAAATTACTGAACGATAGGAGAGTAGTTAATCTGATAGACAGACGTCCACAGGATATCAGAGATTTCAGGGACATTCCTGATTATCTTACCGAGGAGGAGATTGAAACAGGGATCGAAACTATCAGGAAAAATGTATTTGATAGTTTGAATATAAGTAATATAGTAGTCCCAATGGTTATTTTGGAGAATGAACTTTTGAAAGCACCCTATGTCCCTGAAGGAATTCCTGAGGTTTTAATGGGAACAAATCAGAAAGATGTGCCGGTAGAATTTGTGACAAATCTGAAAAACAAGATATCTGCATTGCGGTTTCCTGCAACTATGAACGGGAGTTCAATGGATTCGACGATTCATCAGCTATTCATTTTCTACCGCAAAGAATTTAACGATTCAGTCTTAAACATTTGGCGGGAAAGGATAAATTTTTCGTATCGGAGCAAATATATCTCCGAGCTGTATGATTCAAGAATAAAGGCATACAGAAGATCTGTCGCAGAGAAAAACTTTAAAATTTTAACCTCATATAACGATCAAATAGTAAGCAGCATAAATGATTCCCTTAAGATTGCCATTCAATATCTTACCGCTCATGCCGAGGCTGACTCGTCCCTAATACGCCTGGCTAATCTTAAAGACGAAAAAACAGAGTTGTGGACAGCAAACCGTGAAATGAAACCTATCCGGATGTTTCTCAAAAATGCTCAGAACGATTCACTTAGTGTAGTGCTGATCAATAACGGCAAAGGGGAATTAAAACTTATAATTGATGATGGGGTAAAACTGACAAGGTTCACGGAATCCAAGAATAGGTCAATTACCTTTAAAACCAAAGCCCCGGATAAAAAGTTGCAGAAAGTAAATCTTAAAACTATAGAATTGCCACCCTGGACCCTGATCGGAAACGGTTCAGTAGGATTTACCCAGACATCTCTGTCTAACTGGGCAAAGGGGGGGGAAAGTTCGCTTGCTCTTCTGATAATGAGCAAGTACAATGCCAATTATTCAAAAAATAAGGTCAGGTGGGAGAATAGCGGTGAATTTCGTTACGGGATTAGTCAGAACAATTCTAGAGGTTTGGAAAAAAACGAGGATAAAATAGAGCTACAAAGTCGCTTTGGTTATTCAGCTTTTAAAAAATGGTATTATTCCGGCGAGTCTAACTTCAGAACCCAGATCGCCAGGGGATATAAATTTCCTGATAAGACGAATCCAATTTCCGCGTTTATGTCTCCCGGGTATTTAACATTGTCATTAGGTATGGATTATAAACCTAATAAGAATTTTTCTCTTTTTCTCTCTCCTTTTACTTCTAAAACGACCTATATCAATGATACAGCCTTGATTGCACCTACAAAATACGGATTGGAAGCCGGGAAAAAGAAACTGTGGGAACCCGGGATCATCGTAAAGGCAAACTGGCATCGAAACCTTTCCGAGAATATTACATATGACACCAAGAGCGAGTTTTTCAATAATTATATGTACACTTTTAAGAAATTTGCATTTGAATGGGAGCAAGTACTCAATATGCAAATGAACCGCCGTATTAATGTTACAGTGCTGACCCAGCTGATTTACGATTACAATACAAAATTTCCTATACTGGATGATACAGGGAAAGAAATTGGCCGGAAACCCAAGTGGCAGTTTAAAGAACTGTTTACAATTGGTTTCAGGTATAAATTTTAATAACTGCCTAATTCAGGTATAATGATGCAATTACGAAAATTGCGAAAATGACGCTCGCGATTCCGTTTGTTGTTCCGAAAGCGAGGTTGACCCTGCCCAGGTCGTCAGGCTTGATAATCAAATGCTGATAGCCGAGAAGCCCGATAAAAACTGACGCACCAATCCAGTAGGGCCACCCTGAATGGAGAAGGATACCTGCCAAAATAACAAATATTACAGTGATAAAATGTGCAATTATTGATAATCGCAAGGCATTTTTAATACCTGTAACTGCCGGTATACTTTTTAACCGGTAAGCCCTGTCGAAATCTATATCCTGGCTGGCATAGATTATATCGAAGCCGCTTACCCAGAAGAAAACCATCATTGAAAAGAGCAGCGGAGCAATATCGAACCGGGCTGCAACAGCCAGATAAGCGCCTATAGGTGCGAGTGCCAAACCTGCACTCAGAATAAAATGACAAAAGGGTGTTATCCTTTTAGTATAACTATAACCCAAAATAATCAACAGGGCAACAGGCGAAAGGTAAAAGCACATATCATTGATCATAAGGCTCATCAGGATAAAAACCAATGCATTCACGATTACGAACAGCAAAGCTCCAGCAGGTGCAATTATACCCATCGGTATTTCACGGGTTAAGGTCCGGGGATTGGCAGCATCGAACGAGCGGTCGAGGTACCGGTTGAATCCCATCGCTGAATTTCGTGCAAAAACCATGCAGCCAAGAACTTTAAATAACAAGATGAGTGAGGGTTCGGCAGAGTAGTGTACAACGGCAAGAAAAAATCCGATAAGTGCGAAAGGCAATGCAAAGATTGTATGCTCAAATTTGACAAGACGCATATAACTGCGCAGAATGTTCTTCATATAGTTTTTGTAATCCGACTGGCGAAAATAGTAAAAAATATTAAGCGACTGGCAAATGGCAACTGGCAGCCAGCAGCCAACAACCGGAAACCGGCAAGTGGTAACCGGGATTCAGTCAATTGTATTATACTTGCGATGGAATATTTTTTTAATCATACATTTCCTTTTTGCACCGGATTTATCTATTTTTGAATTCAAAGAATCAAGATGCGAGATGAGAGAATTTAAGAAATACTTTAAGTTGGATGCGTCACCGGCCGATCTGTACAATGCCCTTACCAATCCTGCTATGATTGAGATATGGACTGGCGAAACTGCCATTATGGGTACTGAGCCCGGAAGTGAATTTTCGATTTGGGATGGTGAAATTTCTGGTCGAAACATTGAGTTTGTTCCAGACCGGAAAATTGTTCAGCATTGGTTTTTCGGAGAAGAATCTGACTCTGTAGTAACGATTAAACTACATCCCGATAAGAATGGAACTAACGTTGAAGTCCATCAAACCAATATTCCGGACGAGGCTTATGATAATATTGCGGGAGGCTGGGAATCAGACTACATTGGCAGTCTGAAAGAATTGTTTGATTAGCCCTTTGAGGGGTTGCAAACCCTCAAAGGGCTATGAATGGTTATGCTAAGGGGATGAATGGTTATGCAAAGGGGTTGCAAACCCTCAAAGGGCTATGTGATGGTTAACCGTTAATCTCCAGCCTCATCTTAAAGTCATCCATAACAAAACCGGCACCGATATCAGCGACAATATTTCCGACGTTGGTAAACCCCATCTTTTCATAGGCTTTAATACTGGTGATATTGTTTTTGTTAACAGTTAATGTAACATCTGCAGCCCCAAGGTCTTTTGCCCTTCGGATGATAAAATCTAACCCTTCTTTTCCCAGTCCTATACCTCTTTTTTCCTTTAAAACATAGAATTTGCTTATAAACAATTCGTTGTCGAGGTGCTTAATAGCAACGTATCCAGATGGTTCAGAAAGATGGTAAATGATATAATATTCAAAATTCTCGCTATTAATTTGTTTTTCAACAGAATCTGCAGATTGAAATGTATTTAGCATATAATTAACCTGTGCCTGGCCGATAATAGGTACATAATGTTCATTCCAGATAATGGAGGCCAGTTTAGCAACAATTTGGATCGCTTTTAACGATTCAACTCTTTTAATTATCATTTTATTGTATAATAAACGGTTATAAATGCTGAAGTTTTCCTCATCAAAGCAACAAAATATAACTTGTTCTATTTCAGGATATTCTATTAAGAAATTTTCAACTGTCCCGATTGCTATTATAGCTGCTTCCTCTTTTGGAAAGCTGTAAATTCCAGTGCTTATATTGGGGAAGGAGATAGTTTTAATACTATTTTCGGAAGCTATCCTGAGACTTTGTCTGTAACATGATGCAAGAAGCTCCTTCTCGTTATACTTTCCACTATTCCATACCGGACCTACTGTGTGGATCACATACCTGGCAGGTAAGCTAAACCCGGGGGTGATTTTTGCATCACCGGTATTACATCCGTTAAGCAATTCACAAGCCTTCAGAAGTTCAGGACCGGCTGCCCTGTGAATAGCCCCGTCTACCCCGCCACCCCCCAAAAGCGAACGGTTAGCCGCGTTTACAATTGCGTCAACTTTTAATAGGGTGATGTTGTCCCTTATGATTTCAATTTTTGCCATAATTAAAAGATTACAATTGTTATCATGACCTTAAACCCTCAAAATTTCAAAAACCTTGAGGGTTTGATAAATCCTTTTTCTCCATTATCCTTACCAGTAAATGAAAATAATTTTTCATTTACACCCAGGAATAAGTATCGGCTACAGGTGAAATATGCTTATCGTACAAGCCGAGGAAGTAATCATGGTTAACATCTTCCCGAAATAGATCGCAACTATTTATCCCCCTGTTGTATATATGGTAGAATTTTCCGCAAGTAAGAAATTCAAAAAGTTGCAAGGGTACTTATTTCATTAAAATGTTATTTAATTATAATGCCTTTAAATTATTCTCAATAATTGAGACTTTTTAATCGGTTTGGCAATGTAATCATTACATCCGGCCAGTAATGCTTTTATAATCTCCCTGCCAAATCTTCTGATGACCATAGTCAGAAATTTTTCAGAATCACCGTCGTCTTCTGCAATTAGTATTTTTAGCCCGGAGGCTTCGGTTTTATTATGTATTTCAGCACCATCAACATCCGCATTCAGCCCTGACAGGGTTTAAAACCCTGTCAGGGCTACTTGTTGAGGTAAAGTAACAGAGAATACTGAACCTTTCCCTTCTTCGCTTTCAACCCAAATTTTCCCACCATGTTTTTCAACAAATTCTTTACAAAGAAGCAATCCTAATCCTGTACTGGGTTCTCCTTCAGTTCCTTTTCTTCTGGTTTGAACATCAATCCGGAATAAGTTTTCAATTAATTCACTACTCATTCCAATGCCGGAATCCTTGACTGATATTTCAACACATTTATCCGTTGTGGTTTTAGCCGAAAGGTATATTTTACCTCCCTGGGGGGTAAATTTCACGGCATTTGTAATAAGGTTCCGGATCACTGTCTGAATAATGTTGTTGTCGGCATAGATCTCTAAGTCATCCGGAATATCATAAACAAGTTCAATCTTCTTGTTTTTGGCAGGTTCCAGAACCATTTCTATACTTTCATGAAAAGTCGGAAGTAAAAGCAGATTCTGAGGATTGAAAGGAATCAATCCTTGTTGCGCTCTTGCCCAATGCAGCAGGTTTTCGATAAGCCTGTATAGATTAGTAGCGGTATCTTTCATACTTATCGCGATATTCTGTATCTCGTCATTGGATAAACTTGGCAATTCTTCGGCAATTAATCGTGTCAGTCCAAGGAAGCCAGTGAATGGACTTCTCAGGTCGTGTGCAATAATTGAGAAGAACTTGTCTTTTTCGGCATTAATCTTTCGAAGTTCTTCGTTTTTCAGTTTAATTTCGTGTTCTGCTTGTATACGTTTGGTGATATTTTGTCCCTGGGCTATGGTTGCTATCGGTGTTTTGCCATCGGCAGCAAACAGAGTTGCCGAATTCCAGAGCACAGTTTGTATTGATTTGTCCTGGTGTTGAATTTGAATTTCTACTGTTTTCCATCTCTCTCCGGTTGAGGTCTTGCGAATTAGTGCCATCGAATTTTCGGCAAGTACAGAAGGGAAAAGTATTCTCAACGATTTACCTAAAACTTCAGCCTCGCTGCGGCCGGTCAGGGATTCAAAGGCACGATTGAAGCGCGTAATGTGGAAGTTTGGATCCCATACAATAATAGGTGCGTTTGCATAGTTGATCAGGTTCTGAAGGTATTCATTTGACTCTTTTAACGCTTTTTCGGCTTGTTTCCGGGCAGTAATGTCAACCATTGTTACAAGGCAAAGTTTTCCATTTCGGGTGGAGATGCCGGTAAGGTGAACATTTATTGGTAAACTGCTGTTTCCTGATAATTCCACCTCGCACGATTCTTTGGAATTATTGCTAAATATATTATCGAGAAATTGATTGAAAACCGGTTTTGTATTGTCGGAAACAAAAAACCCAAACCTGCTGTTTTTTAATCCCGAGCGCTCTTTGCCAAGCATTATCGATCCGGCGAGGTTTAGCCTGATGATTTCACCGTCGTTTGTGAGGGTAAAATAACCGGAAGGGGCAAAATCGTATAAGTCAATAGCATCCTGTTCAGAGGCTCTTGCCTGCCGGAGTTCCTCATTCTGCATTTCCAGCTCTATCTCGTGTACCTGAAGTTCGTGAATTAGCTTTAAGACATCGGTCTCCGACATAATGAAAGGCTGATTAGCAGATGGGTTGGCAGGCTGGTAGATTGACAGGTTGACGGGTAAATCAGTTGACAGGTTGATAGATTGATAGGAAGGGATGACAGGTTGGAAAGCACCCGGTCGTTTTATAACTTCCTGCTTATGCTTTCTGCCTGATATCTTATGATTCATAACATCTTCCGCCTTTTGGCGAAGCTGGGAAAAACTTGTAGTGGCTGCTTTTTTCATAGTATTCACCTTGGATTTGTTAAACATACTATACCACATATTTGATGTGATAAAATTACTTTAAATAAGTTCAATTTTTGTTATTAATGACATTGCATTTATTATATTTTTATTAATCAGGGTCCGGCATTAGCCCTCAAAGGGTTTTAAACCCTTTGAGGGCTGTTTTGCTGTGGTAACGAAAAAGAAAAGACTGAGCCTTTCCCTTCCTCACTTTCAACCCATATTTTCCCTCCATGCTTGTCAATGAATTCTTTACATATTAATAAACCAAGTCCTGTGCTGGGTTCGCCATCTGTCCCTTTTCTGTTGGTTTGAACATCGAGACGGAATAAATTTTCAACCATCTTTGTGCTCATTCCGATACCCGTGTCTTTTATTTTTATTTCAACACTTCTGTCTTTTGTGGTTTTACCCGAAATACTTATTTTACCCTCTTTAGGAGTGAATTTTAAAGCATTAAAGAGGAGGTTCCTGATTATTGCCTGAAGAATGTTTATGTCAGCGTAAACCATTAAACCCTCCGGAATATTGTATGATATTTCAATTCCCTTGTTGCCGGCCGGTTCAGTCATAATTGCTAAACTTTCTTCTACCAATGGGATCAGATCCATAATTTCAGGATTGAAAGGAATTAGTCCCTGCTGTATGGTTGACCAATCCAGAAGGTTTTCGAGTAACCGGTAAAGGTTGGTGGCAGAGTTTCTCATTGTCAGTGCAATCTTTTGAATCTCATCGAGTCTCATAGAAGGGAGGTCTTCGACCATCATTCGTGTAAAGCCCAGTAATACGTTGAAAGGGCTTCGCAGGTCGTGGGCAATTATGGAGAAAAATTTATCTTTTTCGTAATTTATTTTACGCAGTTCTTCATTTATGGATATGATTTCTTCTTCCGCCTGCTTACGGTCCGAAATATTGCGGCCAATGCCTACCATGCCTGTTATATTTCCAAATGTATTTTTCAAAGGAAGTTTTGTTGTAAGCTGCCATTGCTTTTGTCCGTTCTTGTCAAACAAATATTCTTCCCTGTTAATCAATGGATGGCCCGACTGCAATACCGATTGATCATCGGCAAAGAACCTTTCTGCAAGTTCTTTCGGGAAAAGATCAAAGTCTGTTTTCCCTATAACTTCTGATTCCGATTTTGCCCCCGAGTTACTTATTGCTGATGGGTTGGCAAGTGTTTTGCGGGTTGCAGTATCCTTGCAATAAATTGAATCGGGTATATTGTCAATAACTGTACGTAATAATAACCGTTCATTTCGCAGGGCTTCTTCTGATAGCCTGCGTTCAGTAATATCTGTCAGAAAGTTTAATGTGGCCGGTTTACCATGCCATTCAATTTTAACTCCGCTGATTTCAATCCATTTAATGTCTTTATCTTTGGTCAATAGCCTGAAATGATATCTCCGGTCAGCCGTTTCACTATTCATCCGTTTCCGGGAATTGTTCATAACCAGCTCCCAATCATCGTGATGGATAAATTCTTTAAACGGCCTCGATAGAAGTTCTTCTTCGGTATAACCCGTAATTTCCTGAAAAAGCGGATTAACGAACTTCAACATTTTATCCTGGGCAACCAGAATACCCTCATTTGCCGATTCAATAAGAAGACGGTATTGATACGCGCTGTCAATCAGTGCTTTAGCAGATCGCTTTCTCTCGCTTATATCTTTTACAAAAGCAACTAATTTTCCTCCTTCTTCCGGATTATACTGAACACTCATTTCGACATCAAACGTAGTTCCATCCTTGCGAACGTGCCTTGACTCGAAACGCCCTTCTCCCAGTGTAATTATCTTTTCCAGATGAATTTCAATATTGTCAGCCATTTCAAAATCTTCAAGATCGGAAATATACATGGTCAATAGTTCCGGCATATTATAACCACTCATTGCGCAATAGGCCTGATTGACTTCCAGGAACCTGCCTTTCTTGTCGGTCTGCCAGAACCCATCCATGGCAGTCTGCAGGATTGAGCGGTGACGTTCATTAGCCTTCCTTTGATTCTCTTCTGCCTTCTTACGCTCAGTAATGTCGCGGAATACACCATAGGTTCCGGTGAAAACCCCGTTTTTATCGTGCTGCGGAACGGCAGTGACTATAATTATCCGTTTTTCGCCGGTTGGTTGAATGATATCAATTTCATAAGTGCTTCTATTTCCCTGAACCCGTTGTGTGGTCTCATTCCGGATTAAATTATATTGCTCCTTCGATACAAACTGATAAAGATTCTTTCCGGGCAATCCGCCAGGATCAACGCCGAAAATCTCCTCCGCAGACCTGTTGGCGAATACAAATTCCTCTTCAGGGTTCATATAGCCGATTCCTTCACCAATGTTCTCAATCATTGTGCGGTATTTGTCCTCGCTTTCGATTAATGCAGCTTCAGCAAGCTTGCGCACTGTTATATCGTTTATAATTCCCACCAGAAATTTATTGCCTGAAGCATCGGTAAACAAAGACTTCTTTGTGATAATTGTTTTTATTTTTCCGTGCACGTCAGTTAGAAATTCTTCATTTGTATTTTCCTGGCCCGAAGTGAAAACATCTTTGTCTTTTGCTATAAATACTTCCATTTCTTCTTTTGGAAAATGTTCATAGCCGGTGAGGCCAATAAATTCATCGGCTTGCATGTCAAGTAGTTTGCAAAATGCATCATTTACAAGAATGAATTTGTGGTTGATATCTTTAACAAAGATGGGAGATGCAACAGCGTTTATGATCTTATCGAGATAATTTTTTGATGATTGCAGTGCTTCTTCCGCCTTCCTGCGTACGGTTATGTCTTTATCAGCTCCCCTGTATCCTTTTATATTGCCTGTTTCATCAAATATCGGAAACCCATTTGTCAACAGGCAAACTTTATGTCCGTCTTTATGTAAGTTCCAATTTTCCAGATCAACAATTGCCCCTTTTGTTTCTACTATGTTGTGAAAAATTGCCCCAACCCGTTCTCTTTCAACAGGAGGCATCAGATCCAATGGTGACTTGCCAATGATTTCATCAGCGGTAAATCCAAGGATATGTTCAACATTTTCTGAACAATAGCAATATTTGCCATATGCATCTATTTCCCAAATCCAATCGGATGTACACTGAATAATAGCCTGATTGCGCTCTTCAATTTCCTGCAAAGCCTTTTTTGATTCTATTTCTCTTAAATTTTTCAGGCCCATACCCGCAATTATTTCGATAAGCCCATTAATAAAAGCAAGATATTGATCAAGCTTTTCTTTTGTCCAGACAGGAACTTCCTTTACCGCCCTAAGATATTCCTTTACATTAAAACCATAAATTTTTGCTTGTTTTTTGAAGAAATCCAGATCTGGTTTTTCAAGAAAAAATTGTCCTGTAAAGAAATTTCCCAAATGCTTTCCTTCAATAAAGATAGGAGTTGCGGTGTCAATCAGGCCGTGGGGGCATTGATAGCTCACATTGGGACTTGCCTCATTCAGATGCCCTAATATGTATTTGTCACTTTTAATGCACTCTTTTTCGCATTGAGGATTTTTTCTGTGAAATCTTGTGCATATATCCTGCCAGGCCGAAGCAGAAAGGATTTTGCCATCAAGATCAATGATTGCAGATGGGAAAGTAAGAATTTTGTTCAACTTATCCTGTAAATTCTGTAACAAAGAAATGTCAATAATATCTTCTAATCTGTAATCCATTACGGCTGATTTTTATTATATATATATGCGAATTAAGAACTAGGATTTATTGAGGCTGTAAACTTGTTATTCAACCTTATTATTAATTGCCCGCCGCCTCAAATGTTACCGAACCAAAATACTTTTTCATCAATTCTACAAGTTTATCTTTATTGATAGGTTTTGTGATGTAATCATTACATCCTGTTTTTAATGCTTTTTCACGGTCGCCTGTCATCGCATAGGCAGTTTGGGCGATTATCACCACATTTGGGTTAAATTGCCTTATTTGTCTGGTTGCTTCGTGTCCATCCATACCTGGCATTTTAATATCCATTAAAACAAGATCAATATCCGGGTTATTTCTGCACGATTCAATGGCTTTATTTCCGTCAGTTACTTTTATTAATTCCCTTGTAAAAAACCTGACTGCCATTTCCAGAAGTAATGCTGAACCTTCATCGTCTTCGACAATTAATATTTTGAGCCCTGAAACCCTGCTATTAACCTCCACTTTTCGTGCCTGGTCAGCAACAATGTCACTACTAACAATAATTTCTTCCTGTTTAAAATTGAATGGAATAGCAAGATGAAAAACAGATCCTGCCTGTCCCGATATCATTTCGGGATTGTTTTCTGCCCAAATTTTTCCGCCAAGCATGTCTGAATAAGCTTTCGCTATTGAAAGGCCTAACCCGGAACCTTCAAAATCCCTGGTATTTGAAACATCGGCCTGTCTGAACCGTTCAAAGATTATTTGTTGTTTGTCTGCCGGAATTCCAATCCCGGTATCTTTAACATAAAATTCTATATATTCATTAATATTATCAACCAATAAACCTTTAAATCTATCAGTCTTATCATTGTTTAAATCCTCAGGCCCATTGGTCAGTTTGATTCCAAATTCAACTGATCCCGCTTTTGTAAATTTTAAAGCATTACTTATCATAATAGAAAGTATTGTATATAGTTTTATCCTGTCAGTGGTTATAAATTTGATATGCCCGGGTAAGTCATAGTTGAGGATGAATTCCAGATTATTACTTTCAGCGTCAGCAATAAAGCGATCGCAAAGTTCGCCGACCAGATTGCGCATATTAATCTGAGAAGGGGTCAGAATTATTTGTCCTGCCTGAATCTGTGAAACTTCAACAATATCATTGATGGTATTCATGAGCCGGTAAGCGCTTTTATTGATTATATCAATATATTCATCTCTTTCATTATCAGTAATATTACCATTCTGTATTATCTCCAGGAATCCTAGTATGCCGTTAAACGGGGTCCGTATCTCGTGAGAGATATTGTTAAGAAAAGATGTTTTGAGGTTATCGCTCTCTTCTGCACGTTCCTTGGCCTGGATGAGATCCTGTAACATAATTTTCTTCTCGGTAATATCGGTGATAATACCATACCACAATGTACTTCCGTCTTCCAGCAGATGTGGCCTGGCATCGCACATTCTCCAGCGCACCCCCTGTTCAGGTAATACGACACGAAATTCACTATGGTAAATAGTCTGGTTTCGTGCTGATTCAGTTATAGTTTCAACCACAGAATCGAAATCTTCCGGATGGATTCTGTAAAAGACGGCTGAAGCATCTTCGCGTACCTCTTCTGATGTTACCTCGTAAATTTCGTACATTCCCTGGCTCGAATAAGGAAAAGCAGATCTTCCGTCGGGATATAACCGATACTGATAAACCACACCTGGAACCTGGTCTGAAAGGTTATTCAGGAGATTGTAGCTTTCCAGGAGCCTCTTCTCTGTCTGTCGGCGTACTGTAATATCCTGAAATATTTCGAGCATTGCTTTTTTACCATTGAACATCATTCCAATATGGTTTATCTCGAAAATTTTTCCACCCAAAACGCCTGAAGATTCGAGGATATCTGTTTCTCCTATATTTATTCCTTTGAATAAAGGGCAATCAATGCACTGCTTTTTATCATCGCGGTACAATTTCCAGCATTTTTTTCCAATGGCTTCTTTACCAAACATCCTCGTGAAAATTTCACTCTGGAAAAGAATATGCCCATCCTCATCGATGATATCCATTCCGAAAGGTATTGCTTTTAAAAGGGATATGTTGAATTCATTAATTTCCTTCAGTATTTCCTCACTTTTCTTTCTCGCTTCATTCTCTTTTCTTAAATCTTCCAGAAGGTTTAGAGTAGTTATGTGGGTGTTTTTCAGTTCGAGGGTCCGCTCTTCGACTAATTCTGCCAGCCTTTCCTTTTCGATATGTTTTTCAATGTTGGCTTTTTTTATTTTCAGCATTGCACGTATCTGGGCGGTAAGTTCGCTTTCGTCGATAGGTTTTGAAATAAAGGCTTCTGCCCCGCATTCAAGGGCATGGATGCGGCTTTCTTTATCACGTTTGGTTGCCGTAAGGAAAACCACAGGGATTTCGCAAATTCTTTTGTCGCTTTTAATTCTTCTGCAAACTTCAAAACCATCCATAACGGGCATTACAACATCGAGTAATATCACATCTGGATCTTCGGCAACTGCCAGTTCCAGTCCTTGTTTGCCTGTTAATGAGGCAAAGACCAAAGCATCCGGAAACACATCCTTAAGCAGGGCTTTTATGATGACCAGATTATCCTGGTTATCGTCGATTGCCAGTATTTTTATCATTTGAGTAATTTTTATTCGTTACAAGCAGGTCGCTTCTACGCAGCTGATGATTGCCATTGTATTGTTTTGATACAAGCAGGTCGCTGCTACGCGGCTGATGATAATGCCGTTTTTTAGAGGTCCGGGCCAAGCCGCATAGCGGCGCTCTATTTGTAGAAACCGCAATCCGGACAGGGACCAAGCCGCATAGCGGCGCTCTATTTGTAGAAACCGCAATCCGGACGGGGGCCAAGCCGCATAGCGGCGACCTAAGGTTATTCGATCCAACCAAACAGGTATTTTTCATCGTATTCAATTACAAATAGGTCGCCGCTATGCGGCTTTGAAATTATTGTCATCATTTGTTCTACAAATAGGTCGCCGCTACGCGGCTGGTGATTACCATTGTATTGTTTTGATACAAGCAGGTCGCTGCTATGCGGCGGGTGATAATGCCGTTTTTTAGAGGTCCGGGCCAAGCCGCATAGCGGCGCTCTATTTGTAGAAACCGCAATCCGGACGGGGGCCAAGCCGCATAGCGGCGACCTAAGGTTATTCGATCCAACCAAACAGGTATTTTTCATCGTATTCAATTACAAATTTTTTTAGGAATTCAAGGTACTCATCTTTAAACGTTTGTTTCTTATGATGTTCCTGTTGTTTCGCTATATATTTGATCACATTGTTTATTTGCGAATGGGAATAGGAAAATACACCATATCCCCTCTGCCACTCAAATTTTCCCTTTATCCACCCTTTTTCATTGATGAATTTAGACGATATGGCTTTTACTTCTTCCATGAAATCGCTTATCGACATGGTGGTTCCAAACCCTACAAGTAAATGAATATGATCAGGTACATTATTAATTGCAAGCATTTTTTGTTTTCTGTTTTGTATTATACCTGTTATGTATTTTTGTAATTCATAGTTGCAATTAAGGGGAATTAAACATTGCCTGCCTTTCACTGCAAATACAAATTGCAGATAAACCTGACTGTATGTGTTTGCCATAATTTGTTTTTATAGGTCGCCGCTACGCGGCTTTGAAATTATTGTCATCATTTGTTCTACAAATAGGTCGCCGCTACGCGGCTGGTGATTGCCATTGTATTGTTTTGATACAAACAGGTCGCCGCTATGCGGCTACTTTCCATATAGTACGCTATTTATCGTTTTAAATAATATTTCTTCATCAATTGGCTTAGTGATGAAGGCTTCCATTCCGTATGACAGGATAGTTTCCTGGTCGGAAATCATTGCGCTTGCCGTAAGGGCGATAACAGGAATATGTTGCAATCCGGCACTCTGCCGTATGACTTTAAACGCTTCAATGCCATTCATTCCAGGAAGTCCAATATCCATCATTATAAGATCTGGCTTTTGTTTCTTAGCAATCTCAATTCCGGAGATCGCATCAGATGCTTCCAGTACCGTATGATTATCAGAAAGGATTGCTTTCACTGAAATCATATTATCGGGATTATCTTCGACAACCAGCACAACAGGTTTACCTTCGAAAGTCTTTAATTCAACTCGATTTCCAACCGGATCAACGGTCTTTTTTAATACCATGGCGGCCACTGCGCTCTGTAGGTCGTTGCGGTTCACATCCCCTTTCTGGATCAACTGATGGATGTTATTTCGTGTTAAAAATCTGAGTTCTTCCCTGGTGATCTGTTTTGCTGTGAGTATAAGGACCGGAATAGCAGCTGTTGGTTCAATATCACGAAGGGTTTTCAGTACTTCAAACCCGTCAATACCAGGCATCATCAGGTCTAGTATCATTGCATCGGGAATCGTTTGTTCGACTATTTTAAGTGCCTCAATCCCATCATGCGCTACGAGTAACTGATATCCGCTTTCTTCAAGTATGTCTTTTAACTGAACGACTGCGGGTTCACTGTCTTCGACCAGTAATATGGTTTTGCGGGATAAGCCGGGAACAGATTCGCTGGTTATTTGGCTGACCGGATGTTTGAATCCGATTATGTTTTTTTCTCGTGCAATAATCTTTTCCGGTCTGTGCCTTAACGGGAGTGTAAGTGTGAATTTGGATCCTGTCCCTATTGAGCTTATTACTGAGATGGTTCCCCCAACCAGGTTTGCATATTTTTTAGCGATAGCCAGACCTAATCCGGAACCTCCAAACCTTCGTGAGGTACCACTATCAACCTGTCGGAACTCATTGAAAATATGGGGCAGGTGTTCTTCTGAAATACCAATACCCGAGTCGGTTACAGTAATCTCAATGTTATCCTGGATTTGGCGGGCCATGACGCTTACCTCTCCTTCTTCAGTAAACTTCACAGCATTGCCTATCAGGTTCTGCAAAATATGATGGCATTTATCGACATCACTGAAAATCGATAAATCAGAACTGGCATCATTGTGAAGGAGTCGAATGTTTCTTTGTTCCGCCTGGGGATGGATCATGGCAACAACTTCAGCAATCAGATCGTTTATCTTAAACTCTTCAAAATATGTCTCTTCCTTTCCGGCTTCAATGCGCGAAATATCGAGAATATCATTGATAAGTGAGAGCAGCTGTTTCCCGTTTCGCTCAATCACTTCAAGATAGCTGTATTCCTCTGCAGGAATCTTGCCGGCAAGACGACGGTTAAGGACACCTGAGAGGGCAATCACTGAGTTAAGCGGGGTGCGCAGTTCGTGGCTCATATTTGATAAAAAGTTGGTTTTGAGCTTGCTTGCTTCGCGTAACTGAATTTTTTGCATTTCAAGTTCGGTGTTTTGCTTCTTCAGTTCTCCAGCCTGCGATGACAGTTCAGTTTTCTGACTTTCAAGTTCGCGGTTTTGAAGTTCAAGTTTTTCTGAAAATTCTCTTATCTTATGATAAGCAATTATCCCTTCGACCCGTGCACGCAGTGTATCAAATATGTGATCTATTACCTGAATTGACTGTTTGCTGTATGGGTTTAGATTAGCGAGTGAAATAATGGCAATTACTTCGGAATCGGTAACTATTGGAATTGTAATTATTTCCCGTGGAATAAATTTTCCGCTGACTGTGTTGAATGTAAATTGGGTATTTGATGGTACAGTGCTGATATGCTGAACTTTCATTGAAGAAAGTACCAATCCGAATTCCCCCTCAAAATTCGTGGCGGCAAATGATTGTCTTGCATTTTCATTAAGACCTATTGATTCAAAGAGTTCGAAGGTCTCATGATCTTCACTCAGAAGGTAAACTGCAGCCATTTGGGAGCCTGTATGTGTAATGAGTGCTTTTAATGTTTCTATAAAGAATTCTTTTGCCTCATATTTGCTCAGCATTAAACTTGCGAGCCTTAATACCTTTTTGTCTGATTCAGTCTTTTGCTGAATGTCGTTTACCATGATATTAAATGAACCGGATAAAATGCCAAATTCATTTTTTGAAGCGTATAAACTTCGTGAATTCAAATCGCCCTCATGAAAACGTATTGAAGCCTTGGTCAGTTCAATTAATGGTTTACGTATGTTTCCGGTTAAGATATAATTGATGAGAATAGTAATTAATAATATAGCGGCAGTCAACATCATCAGTTGCCAGTTTAAAGAGTCGATTAATTTAACGGAAATGGAATATAAGGAATCGCCTTTCATTCTGGCGAAATTGTCAATTTTTTTAAGTGCCGCAAGTGTCTTTTCAACATTATAACCGTCTATCCCACCGATTTTTACGCGACTGACTGCTTCCCTGGTTTTCCCCGCACGAAACAACCGGATGGTTTCATCCCTCACGGAGTCCCAGATTATTAATGCTTGCTTTAATGAGTCAACATCCTGACGTGGCCCCAGATAGGAGTCGTAAATATTATCGGTTTCATCAAATGTATTTGCCTTCAATATTTCGATCTGGTTCAGGCAGGAGGCAATTTCCTTATCTTCGGAAGAAATGACCAGCTCCATCATGTTTACACGGATGCTTTGAATATCGGTACTTAATGCACCAATTGCACGTCGCACCTTAACCGGATGGTTATACATCGTATCTGTTTGCTGGTGGATTTGGCCGGATTGCCAGTAGGAGACCATAGCTATAATAATTACGAAAAAAAGTATGGCAGCAAAGGCAAGCTGTATCTGTGTACCTATTTTAAGATTTTTCATATTTTTATTTTTATTGAACGCTGATGAGACGGATTTCCAAACGCGGATAATCGCTGATTTTTTAACAATTTTTCTTATCCGTTTTCATCTGTATTCCATTCTTCATCCGCTATATCTGCGTTCCATTTCTTTCTTGAATTTTCATAGACTTTTCTGACAAACTCAGGTTTTTTGCCATAATTCAACAGCAAGCCAACCTCGATATTAGTACCTCTTAGATAATTAATCAGTTGATATTCAAATTCTTTTACTATGCACTCAGTTGCCTTTAGTTCTAAAATAACCAAATCTTCAACAACAATGTCAGCATAATACTCGCCAACTTCATTTCCTTTGTAGTATACCTTAATTTGCTTTTGAGCTTCTACCTGATATCCTCTTGCCTTCAATTCAAGAAATAAGGAATTTTGATACACTCTTTCAAGAAAGCCATAGCCTAATTCGTTGTATACATCGTAAAATGCGCTAAGTATTTCATCAGTTAACTCCTTGTGTAATAGTTCCATGAGTTACATTTTTACTGAACATCTATTTTTATTGAACGCGGATGACACTGATCTGTCACCCGACGGAACGCTGATTTACACGGATATTTTTTAATAATTATTCTTATCCGTTTTTTCCCGCGTTATTTATATCCGCTTCATCCGCGTTCCATTTTTCATCTGTGTTCCATTCTCCGGAATATTGCCGAATACGGATATACTTCACTAAAGTTTTGTCTCAATAATAATTCCCTTTCTGTTTCCCCGGTAATAAGAAATCCCTCTCCTGACAGGCTGCTACCGGTCTTATGAATAATTTTACTTTGATATTCGGGTTTGTAATAAAACAAAAGGTTGGCGCATACTACCAGGTCGAAGTCGCCAAAGATGCTTGCAGGGGGACTTCCAAATTGCTCATTTAGCAAATCGAACACAGAGAAGTCAATATTTTTTTTCAGCTCCGGCTTAATTGTATATGTTTCACCGTGTTTTGAGAACCATTGCCTAACCCTTTTCAGGCTGAGATTATTCAATGCAGCGGCAGAATATTTCCCTTCCCGCGCATCGTTTATATGCGATTCGCAATGATCGGTAGCAAAAATACGAAACTTAATACTCTCATTATAAGTGTATTGAAGTTCGTTCAACAATATAGCGAGACTGTAGGTTTCCTGACCTGCAGCACAGGCGGCTGACCAGATTCTAATTTCTTTCAATTTGCTATTTCCCTTTTTTACAACGAGTTCCGGCAAAATAATGTGTTCCAAAACGCTAAATGTAAGCGTGTTACGGATAAATTCACTGTAGCCGATATGGAGTGAATCTACGAAAAATCCCCTTTCCTTATTATTTTGCTCAAGAAAGCTGTAATATGAATCGTCCGAACCGCAATGAGTCTCTGCGGCTCTTTTTCTGATAGAATTATTCAGAAAAGAATCCTCATTTTTTGAAATGTCAATGCCATGTGAGTGGAGTAGAAGCTCAGTAATCTGATCCCTTATATTCATGTTCCTTAATTCTTTCATTCTTTCATTCTTTCATTTTCTATCTGTTCCCAAAAATCTGAACCACGTAATTGATATATTTACCTGAAGTGTTGCGTTTATATCCGACCCCTGCTGTTTTATATTTTGGGTTCAGAATAACCAGCCGGTGACCACTATACTTAACACCTTCGTCAATGATTAATATTTTCATAAATTCAATTGCCGCCCCTTCAGCATTAAGCATTGCATTAAAGCTGTTTGGTGTTGCTGCAGCAATGTTCTCCCCAATTGCCGTTCCTGAGTATCCTGCGATAAGTGCCCGGTCCAGGGAAGTACCCTGGAAACAATGACTTAAACTGTCCTTTAATTTCATTACATATTCCGAAGCCGACTTATTAAGTGAATCATTAAAAGATATTGCCCCAACAGCAGTTAACCTTTTCAGATACAGATAACTACCATTATCAGTATTCGTTTCCATCACCGATTTTAACCTGGTTTCAGCGTATACGGCCGGGTTTGTACGTACAAGGTTGATCTCCTTGAGCATAGAGTCCCGGAATATTGTGACACACTGTTTTTCTGTCTCAGCATCGTCAAGCAAAGCGATATCACAACTCCAAAGCAGTATACAAACTAATAATATTTTATTTCCGCCATTTTTCATGGTATTCAATTACATTAATTCCCCTAATGGACCGAGATTGATATTGAGATCCCTGTCGGTGAGATTAAAATGTTTTTTCAACTCTTCCATTTTCATCTCCAGCTTCATCAGGGTTTCTCCCAATCGTTCTATCTCTTCTTCTGATAATAATCCACCATCGACACGCCTCATTGCCTGCTTTTCAATTAGTTTACGAATGAGTTCTATAAGGGTAAGTACCAGTTTTGCGAGTCCTGAACCTGCATTATCGGGAGTAAGCTTTAACCTGGATTCTTCATCTTTTGATACTTTGCTGATCTCATTTGAGAGTCCATCCAGAGAGCCTGTACTAAAAAGTATTTTATTTTCGCTCATGATGATGGTCACTTTATGGTAATTTCAACAAAATTGTATGGAGGCCAGGGCCCAGTCATGACAAATTTCAGCCTGGGATAATGATCTTGTATATCCCCGACTGCCTCAATCAGGTCATCTTTCCGCCATTTATCAAGTAAAAAAACGGAATCAACCATTATTGAGGCCGTTAACATCCTTTTGAATTTATTGATGGCATTTAACCGGTCAAGATTTCGGGTTATGTCTGTAATAACTGAGTCAACATAGCCTAACAGCAGATCCTCAAGCCGATGCTCCTGTAGTTTTTTATTAACATAATCTCTGTATATTGAATTTTTTGTTTCAGAAGAAGTAATGGTAACAGTACTAGTATCTTTCGCTGTAATCGATTGTAATTCTGTTTTTAATGTTTCGGAATTGCAGATTACTTTCAGACCGAATTCAAATTTATTATCAACTTTCTGAAGATTTTTTTGAATTTCGGAATAGTTTCTTTCGAGCATTCTGATAATCGGGCAGGTTGATCCCATAATTGAACCAAACCGCATTGGAATAAGGGTAAATTGCTGGTAAAGGGCTTCAATCACCCCTGCATATTCAATGGCAACGGATTTGTCTGTTATGAAATCAATATTGCCTATATCGCTTACTACTGCGGCAATTTCGTTAAATGTGACAGCATACAGGCCATTGCCCGAAACGCCTTTCATCCCATTCAACACGGTATTTAATTGCCCGGGACCGGTCTTTAAAGCTATAATTGAATATATAATCATCTCCATTTCAACCTATTAACTTATCAACCTATCAACTCCAGTTGCCTTTCCGGCTTTCAACTGTTCCATAGTTTCAACCGAGCTTAACATTAACTTTACCCCTAAGTAAACCAGATCGATATCGGCTACTGAGATTACGATATCCCCGGTAAGAATGACCCCCTTGTTAAGGACCCTGTCCAGCAATTCAAGTATAGTTATCTCTTTTGACTGGTCTATTACATTATAGTCCATTACTGTAATTCTTTAATAGAGATAAAACTGAAAGGGGGCCAGGGACCTGTTGTTTCAATAAGGAAGCCCGATTTTCCGTCTTTCTTGTTCATTAAATCTGCTGAGCGTTTAAAATCAGCCAGTTTATTTTTATTTAAAAGAAAAGCGGCATTAAGAATCATTGTTTCTTCTCTCCCCGTAATCTCTTTTGGGAGCAGGTTATTAAGAATGACTGATTCGCTCAGGTTTTTGAACACATCAAAATACTCCTGACCGTATTGCTTGCAAATCATATCCATCTCATTCCCGATAATATCAGCTTTTTTTCTGTTAAGCAGGAATGCCTTACCTGGTGAGCTTTCCATAATCTGCTTTTCAAGTTCGGCAGCTTCTTCACTCAATTCGTCAATTTTCCCGCTGAGTGTTCTACGATCGCAATATATTTTTACAGACCACTCTTCCTTTCCTTCAATATGAAAGAAATTGTGGTTTAGTGAATCGGAATAATCTGTAATGAATTTTTTCAGGTTGGTTTTATTTTGAAAGATGGTGCCGAATTTAAAAGGGACTACGGTATTATTCATCATAATAATGCCAATTACCCTGATATGTTCCCTTGCATTGGTTTCAAGCCACTTAATATCTGATAAATGTTTCTTAAAGTTTTCCTCGGAAAATTCATTATACTGGACAATTTTTGCGATTACAAAAAAGCCGTTTATCGAAACAGATATTAAGCCCGGGAGCTCATTATTGTGTCCAAGATCAGGCGGACTGTTCGTCAGGCAATAAACATATATCAGATCAATTTTCATTATAACATTTCGTTAATGGTATTAGTCCGAAGTGACATCCATCCCCTCAAAGGAATTAAGTCGTTCGAAGGAGATAATTTCGAGATTTTCATCCATTTTGATCGAATAAAACAGGCGCACTTGTTTAGGGGGAAGGTTCATGGATTTCAAAAATGAATCGTCTTCATAAACTTCTGCCACCGCATTCCAGTTCTCCAATGTTTTTCCAATTTTTATAACGGTTACATCATAGCATTTTATATTCTCTTTCAGGAACTTTACTACCTCTTTTTTAACTTCAATAATGTTGCTCATTGTTTTGTCCTTATTGGTTATTTAATTATATGTTGATAAGTTGATAAGTTGATAAGTTGATAAGTTGATAAGTTGATAAGTTGATAAGTTGATAAGTTGATAAGTTGATAAGTTGATGAGTTTATGAGTTGATAAGTTTATTAGATTATTGGTTTATGGGTTGACTGATAAAGAGCATTCAACATTCTTGCGATATTTTCAATTTTTTCTCTAAGAGTGATTAATTGGATTTCTTGTAAAAATGTTAAGTCAACAGAAAGAATTAGTTGATTCAAACTTTCGATGAGACTACCAAAAGCAATTTCATAAAATCTTGATTGGTCTTTTTTACTCCATCGTGTACTTCCTTCTGCTATATTACTGCTGACAGATACTGAGGATCTTCTAAGCTGGCTGGTTAAACCAAATCTTTCATTGTGTGGAAATGCAGCAGTTATCTGATAAACGTCCTTTACAAGTTCCCTTGACATTTTCCATACTTCCAGATTCTCAAATGAATATTTCATATTCTTTCCTCCTTTAAACCTTTAAACTTATCAACCTTTCAACTTATCAACCATTCAACTTTTCTTCCCGTATATTTACCAGTAATTTCAATAATTCGTCTTCTCTTTTGTCGTATTCTTCTTCGTCAATTTCATCCATCTCAAATTTAAGCTGAAGTGCCATAAGCCTTTCTTTTACAGAACCTTCGTCGGAGGTTTCTTTTTCTAATACCTCATTGATTTTTTCAGCGATAAAAATTATTCCTTTTAACGGTGCCATAAGTATGTCATCCAGTAAAAACATATTAAACTCCTTTCGTATTTATTACAAGGTTGACAAAATTATAGGGTGGTAAAGTCCCGACGTATTTAAAAGTCATTAAGCTGCCAAATTTTTCATCCAATTCGTTGATAGCCTGGTCAAAAGTATGCTCATTTGTGCTTTTAATAAGGAACGCAGCATTCAAAATCATTAAATCGCCGTAGTTGTCGTTAAGTTTCACATCTTCCGAAAGGGGGTTTAAAACGTCAAGGATCCTGTTTTTATAATTTTCAGTCTCGTTTTTGAGTGCTTCTGCAACCATTTCTCCGATTTTCATACGTTGGTAATGAGTTTTATCGACAGGCAGGTTCATCAGTTTTGCCTTGAGCGACCTTATTTCATTATACTTTTCAAGGATACTTTCATAGATAGGGGCTTCGTGTGCAAGTACCTTAAGTCCCAGCTCTTTTTTACCTTCCATCTTATTAAGCATTTCATCGAATTTTTTGTAATCTTTTTCGATGATCCTCATTATACCGTCATCATCGCTGTATTCGGAGATAGTTGAAAACCTGACCGGCAGGACTGCGAACCGTTTCATCACCTCCTCCAGAACTTTTTCGTGGGCTATCATATTTACCCTGCGGGCTTCATAAATGATGATCGGAGAATTACTGACGATGGCTGTAATGTCATTATAGTTTATCCCGTAAACCAAATCTGCCCGTTTCCCCATACCAATCGGACCATATTCTATCGGGTCTGAATGTCTGATAATCCCGTAAATATATTTTCCTTCTTTCGATATTTCGATTTCCTTTTCCATGACGATCCTTTTTCGATTTTGAAATTTTTTGTAATTACTTAGCCTCTGATTAAAGTTTGAAAATTATGCCGTAGATTCGCAGATAAAAGTTTGGAAAATATGCCACAGATTCACAGATAAAAGATTGGAAAAATATGCCACAGATTCACAGATTATTATATTTGATGTTTTGTATCTGACTATATTTTGTGATGGATATTCCGGTTTTAAATTTTTCATATTTTTTACACCTCTCTTTTTTACATTAATCTGTTAATCTGTGGCATATATTCCTAATCATAGTTCCCATTTTTCCGGAAATATTTTCAGATCGATGAAATTAAATATTGGTAATGGTGCAGTGTACACAAAATCGCTCCGGTCTTCGTACTTGTTTCCAAGATCGGCCATTATATTATCGAATTCGACCTCCCTGCCGCTGTTCATAAGAAATGCCGTATTCATGAACATTGCATCCCCGCTGGTTTTATTAAGCTTATACTCGAACACAGATTTGCGAAAAGCATCGATAATTATTCCGGTTTCAATTGTCTTCTTATCCATTAGCACCTGTTCAACAAGATTTCCTGCATCAGCAATTTTCCGGTTTCTTGCTTCTTTATCATCCAATTTATCTATTTCAGCCCTGATTTTCTGAAGTTCCACGTGTTCCCTGTCGATCTCCTTGTAAATCATTCCCATATCCTTCCATGTGCCTCTCACATTAAGTTCCATTTTGTTTTCAAATTGCCTGAGCAATTCCATAAATTCGCTGTAACGACGGTTTAAAAGATTTCTAATTTCATCCGGGGTGGCGGCTATTGTTCCAAACCTGACGGGAAGTACACTTGTGAATTCCTTCATCACTCTTTCGATTACCATTTGGTGGGCCTTCATGTTATCGGGGTTTACAACAAACCTGCTTAAAGGATGATCACTCACTACCATGCACAGGCCGTCAAACCCAATTGTTGAGACTGTGTCGCCCCGTCCCCCAATTCCAATAGGTCCCAGATTAACATCAAAATCAGATGCGATGACGCAATAAATGTATTTACCGTCGCGTTGCATATCAATCTTTTATTTTTATCAGAATTAAATTATTAATCACTTTCTCCCTGGCCAGCGATATTAAATTTCCGGGAGAATATTGTCTTGCCGCCGCTGAATATTCGAGTAGTGTTTTATAGGCATTGCTGATCTTGTTGAAGTTTTTTTCTGCACCGTTTTCAAGCATTGTATCAGGATGAAATAATTTTGCCTTTTCCAGATATGCTTTTTTGATTTCTGGTTCTGTGATTTCCTCCCTGAGACCAAGTTCTTTTTGAGCTTGAGCAATATGTTCCGGATTCAGCTCTTTTACTTCCATAGTATAAAAGCTGTAACAGGACAGGGGCCCTATCAGTTTGAAATTTAAAAAACCTTTGTATTCCTTGTCCAGATTGTCAATAGTGCATTCAAATAATTCTTTATTATTTCTGTTTAAAAGAAAAGCTGAATTTGTGATCATCTGGTCATTCATCAGTTCATGTGTTTTTATATCGATACTCAATGGGGCCAGGGCATCCAGGATATTCAATTCAATCCTGAAGTTTTTTTCCCTTAGTTTTGTCTGAAGCATCATTCCCACTTTAACCTGATCAATATGTAATATTGTGTCCTTCTTTTTCATAATGTCCTCCTTCATTGCAATGATTTCGGGATCATCGGCAATCTGATTCAGTGTAGACGGGAAGTTAGCCCACGACACTGCAATGTCGATTTCAGTGAGGTGTTCAAGCTTTTTCAGAGTTTCGGCAAATAAATCATAACCGTCAGTAAGTATTTTAAGAACCTCATCGATGGATTTTGCAATTGTACCAAGCTTCATAGGGACAATTGTGAGTAACCCTTTCTCCATCAGCCCCTCAATGATATTCTGATGGTTAACCAGCAAACGTCCCAGGGATTCCCTGTCCGAAAAATCAGGGAGTTCCCTTTCCCTGTCAGAAACAATTGCAGAAATGTTTTGATATGGAATGGCATACACACTTGTATTTTCCAAAGATCTGAACATCCCAATACTGCAAAGGTTAGGTATGATCCCATAGATGTAGATTGCTTTTGTTGTCATATTTCCTTGTACTATTTTTTCGTTACATTTTGTCTGAGCACCAGTCCGATCGCTTCTTCAAAATGGGTTTCCAGAATGGAGATATCACCGGTAATATCATCCGGTTTTCCACGTTGTTTTTCAATTAATTCGCGGATTGCAAGCATCGCAGCTTTCCTGCAGATAAATTCGATATCGGATCCTGTAAGATTTTCGGCTTTCAATGCGAGTTTGCCCAGGTTCACCATCTTGCCTAAGGGTTTATTCCGGGTATGGATTTCAAATATTTTCTCCCTTGTCCTCGTATCAGGTGAAGGCAATTCAAATATCAGATCGAACCGGCCACTTCGCAGCAATGCAGGGTCAATCAGATCGATGCGGTTTGTTGCAGCAAGTACAATAACGCCCTTCATATCTTCAATGCCATCCATCTCAGTAAGGAACTGGCCAATCACACGTTCGATAACGCCGGAGCCCGAACTGTCATTTTGCCTTCTGGGGGTGAGACTATCTATTTCATCAAGAAACAATATGGAAGGGGCTGTCTGTTTTGCCAATTTAAAAAGTTCCCTCACCCCTTTTTCCGATTCGCCGATATACCGGCTCAAAATCTGCGGCCCTTTGACAGAGATGAAATTAACCCCGCTTTCGCTTGCAAGTGCTTTGGCGAGATAAGTTTTGCCTGTTCCGGGCTTTCCATGAAGAATAATTCCTTTAGGTGGTTTTGTATCGGCTCTTTTAAACAGGTCGGCATATTTCAAAGGCCATTCCACTGTTTCCTTCAAAGCCTCTTTTATTTCGTCAAGGCCTCCCACATCATCCCATTTAACATCGGGCACCTCTACGAAAACTTCACGGATAGCCGAAGGTTCGACCTCTTTCATCGCGTCCATAAAGTTATCCATGGTCACTTCGAGTGACATCAGGAGTTCGTAGGGGATTTCGGCCATCTCAAAATCAATTTGGGGAAGTATTTTCCGCAAAGCAGTCATAGCAGCTTCCCGGGCTAAGGCTTCAAGATCGGCCCCTACAAATCCGTGTGTGATTTCTGCCAGTTTTTCCATATTAACATCCTTCGACAAGGGAACGCCCCTCGTATGGATATGAAGAATTTCCAGCCTCCCTTTTTTATCAGGAATCGAGATTGAAATTTCGCGGTCAAAACGCCCCGGTCTTCTTAAAGCCGGATCGATGGAATTAGGAATATTTGTTTCGCCTATTACAATGACTTTCCCCCTCGATTCCAAACCGTCCATCAGGGATAACAATTGGGCTACAACACGTTTTTCAACTTGTTTTTCGCCGCCCATATCTTCCCGTTTTGGCGCGATTGCATCTATTTCATCGATAAAAATGATGGAGGGTGCATGTGCCTGGGCCTCTTCAAAAAGTTTCCGTATCCGTCCTTCGCTCTCCCCGTAAAATTTCCCCATAATTTCAGGTCCGGAGATATTAATAAAATATGCATCCGTCTCATGGGCCACTGCTCTGACGATGAGTGTTTTTCCGGTTCCGGGAGGGCCATAAAGGAAAACGCCTTTTGGTGGCTGTACTCCGAGGCGTTCGAATATTTCAGGGTATTTAAGAGGTAATTCTATCATTTCCCGGATACGTTGAACCTGGTTTCCCAGTCCTCCGATGTCCTCATACGAAACCTTACTTTTGATTTCACCCTCCTGCTTTGCCAATTCAAGCTGAAATATGGTATTTGGATGTATCAGTACAACCCCTTCCGGAGCGACGCCTGATATAGTATAATTTACTGCCCGTGAACCAAACAGATTTGCCCTCACTTTGTCGCCTTTTGTAACCGGCAGGCCATTAATCAGTGAGCCAATGTATTTCGCATCATCTGCCTTAAACAATGAACCGGATTTAGTTTCAGGTTTGAGTTTTATTTTTGTGGCCTGGCGGCAGACCGTTGTTAAGATTTTTACTTTTTCATCAATCCCGGCCTGGGTATTTTCCCTGGTGATACCATCAATCTGAATAATACTCTTATCCCTGTCTTCGGGATAGCAAGGCATTATTTTGACAGGTGTGACCCGTTTGCCTTCAATAACAACCACATCACCACTTTCCAGTCCCAGCAGCTTCATGTCTTTAGGATCGATCCTGGCAATAGCCCTTCCAACATCCTTTACCAGGGCTTCTTTCACGCGTAATACTGCTTCGTCTTTCATTTGGGTGAATGGTTTAGGGTTGATGAGTTGAAAGGTTTATGGGTTTATGGGCTGATTGATAAAGGGCATTTAGCATCCTGTCGATCTGGTCAATTTTTGTTCGTAGTTCGGTTAATTGAGCTTCTTGTAAAAATTCTTTTACAAATTCCCTTGATTTTTGCCAAACCTCCAAATTTTCAAATGAATACTTCATATTTCTTTTATCTAACTTTTCAACCCATCAACTTTTCAACATTTCAACATTTGATCGATTCGTTGTAAGTGCATTCAATAATTTCCCCGTACTGTCAATTTTCGTCCTCAGCGCAGCTAATTGATCTTCTTTTAAGTAATTCAAATGAGTAGCAAGTATCAATTGATTTAATACAACAATAAGACTACCAAAAGCAATCTGATAATATTTTGATTGGTCTGTTTTGTTCCATCTTATACTTCCTTCAGTGACATTTGTACTCACTGAGAATAAAGCCATCCTGAGCTGAATTGTTAGTCCGAATTTTTCATCATGTGGAAAGGCAGAAGTTATATGGTGTATTTCCTTTGCCAGTTCCCGCGATGATTGCCAGACTTTCAGATTTTCCAGAGAATAATTCATATTTATCTTTTTTTTAACCTTTCAACCTTTCAACCTTTCAACCTTTCATCCAATCAACATATCAACTTATCAACCGAATATACTCCCCCTCATCTGGTCCAGAGCCCGCAACCCTTTAATTTCTTCAGCAAATATTGGCACTTCAACCTTGTTCAAATTGCTAAAGGAATTACTAATATCTTGTATATAAGGAAGCTGACTGCTCTTTCTCTTTACACAAAAACTACATCCATCCGAGGCCATTACATTATTGATAATGATCTGATGCGGAATTATTCCGGACGTTCCCAAATCTTTAAGCAATCTGCCAGTCTCCATTATCGCCATGGCTTCCGGGATGCAAACCGGGATAAATTCACATTTTGTATTATCCTTAAGGAGATTTTCGATTCTTTTTATCGTTTTTTTTAAGTTCAGCAAGAATATGTCAACCTCATCCTGCTGATAGGACCCCGAAAAACTAGTAATCATATAGCGGTATTTCCATCTCATGCGGGCGGCAACTTTAATCCATTCATCCAGTAATCTGGGAGATGAAATCAGTCTTAATGTATGCCCCGTCGGTGCTGTGTCAACAACGTACTTATCGTATCCGGCTTCCTCTATGAAATCTATGATGGTTTTAAAACTCATTACCTCATCAATTCCAGGTATCGACAAGGTGAGTATTTCATCAATATCATGGTTGTCCAGGTTCGTCGACGTTTCAAGAAGCTTTTTTAATTCGGGCTTATGCTCACTGACAAATTTTAGCAATGCCTCATCAGCAACAACTTCAATAGCCGAAAGGTTGGCCATTCCTTTAACCTTCACGACTTTAAACCCAATTTGCTGTTCCAGGCAATCTGACAATGAATGAGCTGGATCGGTAGATATAAGAAGGGTTTTAAATCTTTTGGAAAGACCTATAGCTGTGGCAATTGCACAGCTGGTTTTTCCAACTCCACCTTTCCCTCCGAAAATAATGAGCTTAAGGTCGCTGCTTTCTAAGCCCGTGAGTACCATGGATTATTTTTTTATTCTGATTTCAAGTATGCCATTAATGAATTTGTGACTCAAATTTTCTGTCCGGACCTTTGCCGGAAGCAGTAGTTCTTTGCGGTAAGTCCTGTTTTTACCTGCAGCCGATATTTCAAGAATATCCCCTTTTAATTCGATTTTCAAGTCTTTATCCTCTATTCCCGGCATTTCTGCAAGAATTACTATCTCGTCAGATTCATCAAAAACGTCGGTTATGGGTTCGCGTTCTTCATCCACTCTTGGACCTTCGGGTGTTTTTCTGATATTCCCGAAAGTTTCCACTTTCGGGGAACCTCCAACGGCAGTGTTTATAGTGAATCCATAAACTCCTTTCATCCCCTTCCTTATATGATCAAAATTGATCTCACCTTCCTTACTAATTCCGCCCTTTTCTTCGAGTTTACCGGCAAGGTCAACCAATTTTTCAATCCCTTTAAACAGGCCTCCAAGTCCGAAAATATCAAAAGCCTCTTCATCCTTTTTTTCTTTGTTTATATCGTTTCCCATTTTGTTATAAGATTTACCTTATCATTATTATTTTAAGACTGTTTGTTCAATAACTCAAGTTTTTCCAGCCGGGCTTCCAGTGTCTCCTGTTGTTGCATCAGCTCTTTTTCCCTGGCTTTTGTGGAGAGATAGGTGTCCTCCTGCCACCAGTTGATTCCCATCTCCATGGCTTTGTCAACTGAGGCAATCAGTAATCTGATTTTAATTGTCAGCAAGTCAATATCTGCAATCTGAATCTTGATATCCCCTGCAATGACTATCCCTTTGTCGAGTACCCTTTCGAGAATATCCGCGAGGCCGGTTGCATTAATTGAATGAATAGGTTCTGCCATACCATATTTTTTTAGTAGTCTATTGACATTGTTTTAAAATTCGATTCCGGCTCTGCGGTTTTCTTTTGATCTGTCTGATGTTCCCCGGGTGTTTGCATCTGTCCCGCTTTCTCATCATAGTAATCCTGAATCTCCTTCAACCTGCCCCGGATGAATTCGAGCCTTTGCAAAATCCTGATTTCTTCACTTTTCAACCGTGTCCGCTCTTTCTCGAACATATACAGTTTTATGAAATCAGAATCCTCCTTGTTGGGTATCCCTGATCTGACAACATTCTGCATGCTTTTGATGCTCTGAAGTCCTTTAATTGCGCTTGATATTGGCATGATGTAATTTTTTTTAATCTGTGAATCTGTGGCATTTTTCTGAATCGTCATCTAAGCATATTTCGCGACCAGTTCGTCGACGATGATCTTAACCTTTTCCTGGTTTGTTTTTGAACCAATACGGCTTGTTTCAGAAGTGAGAATATCCTGGCATATTCTTCTGAATCTATCTTTTGATTCATTCGGAGTAGTGTTAAGGGTTGCCAGTGTTTTTGCGATCATAATGGAACCCCGGATCGTTGGGTCAAATTCGGTTTTCCCCGATTCGCGCAACCCTCTGACAATTTTGACTATTATTTCGGTGTCTTTCAGAGAGAGTTCAGATTTTGCCATTGTAATCTTTAATTCAGTTTCATAATCGAAATGATCAAGATCCATAGTTACCATACGGTCGCGCAATGCATCCTGGGTCCTGTTAACTCCTGCATATTCTTCAGGATTCGAAGTAAAAATGGCCCGGAATTCAGGATGGACCTTCATATAATAATCTTCCTCTTTAGCTGCCGACGTACTTAGCATTCTCTCCTGCAGAATGGGAAGTAAGATATTGTTTGCTTCGGGACGTGAACGTGTAAATTCGTCGTAAATTAGTGTGAATCCGTTTTTTACTGCTATAGTTAAGCGGTTGTTCACCCATTGTTTACTCATATCCTCTTCGTATTTATGGACAGAATGAATAAACTTGTCGTCAAGCTTTTTATATTTATAACCCTGTTCACTTCCTATCAGATCTGAAGTTTTATACTCAGCATCGCCATGAATGATAACTACCGGTCTTCCTATTTTACTTGCCAGATGCATGGCAACAGTGGTTTTACCCGTCCCTGACGGGCCCCTGAAATGTACCGGAAACCCTGCCCTTATATAAGTAAGGCTCCGAGTGGTAATGTCTTTGATATAATCAGTTTCCACAAAATTTGACATTGGTTTCAGCTCCAGAACGGTGTTCATTTCATTGTTGTTACTCATGATTGAAGAGTTGATGGGTTTATAAGTTGATGAGTTGATAAGTTTAAGGGATTAGGGTTTTCATTTTTCATTGATCATATAAGTCTTCAAAATGTTTTGGAGATTATATCAACTTTAGAAGTGAAATTATTTTTCTTCTTTTACTGAGACTACCAGCCTGATCAGACAGATTTAGAAATATACCTCACTTCCAATACCTTATCCCTTATCCCTGATTTCCAAAAGCCTTTGCCTTTGCAACGCGCACAAGGCAGTCCATCGTTCGACTTCCCCTTTCCTTTACATTGAATACACTTTGTATCGGATTCGCAGTACACATTTCCTTTTCCGCCACATACAATGCATGAAACCCTTGCGCCTAAAGGATCCTTACCTGATCCGTCGCAAAAAATACATTTCATTGAGGGATGGACTATCTCAACCAGCCCGGTACCGTTACAAACGATACAATCAGAGATTGAAGAGAGCAATTTATACGGGTCTTTCCCTTTTCCATTGCAAAAAGCACATTTGGTTGTTTCTGATTCGGAAAATGCTGAATGCTTCATCATGATTTAGAGTTATGAACTGCGAATGGAGTAATGAAAATATTTTATAATTAATTGAATGAATAAGTCACCCAAACTCCGCCAATTACCTTGCCGCAATGAACAGATTTAGTTTTTCTCCTTACACGATTATTGCCTGTCCCCCCGCATATTAAGCACGGTACCCAATTAATAACCGGATTTCTTCCTGACCCGGAGCAAAATGTGCATTTTTCAAGGGGTTCTTCCGCTATAATCCTTCCCATGCCGTTACAAACCTTGCATGCCGATTGCGAAGAGTACAAGGTAAAGGGATCCTTTCCCATTCCGTCGCAAAACGCACATTTTATTATTTTTGTCATGACCCACACTGAATTTTGAATGAAGAATCGAAGACCTGACTTAGCCAATTGAGGGCACCCAAATGTTCATCTCATATAAGCCACAGAATCGCAGATTGTTAAATATTGTCTTTATTAATCGGACCTAACTATTTTCAGGAAGCTTAAAAGTGTATTTAAATCTTTGATTCTGTGGCATTTATAATATTTGTTCATTAAATTTCTGTGACTGAATATTATTTAATCGGGAAGTAAACATTGTCCATCTTTTGTACCTTCCCTGCATCCAGCAATGCTTTGGCTATAAACCCTAGTTTCATTCGCGTTTCACTTAGTGGTTGTTCCATTTCAGAAACCTTTACTCCCATTGGATTCCTGTTTATGAAATCCAATACTTTCTCTTCAAGCGTCATCTGAGCTAATACAGGTTTTGTTTCTTTCCTTGTCACAACCTCAGTTGGAACTTTCCTTTTCCCTTCTATATTAATTTCCTCTAATGCTTTGACCGGTATCTCTTTAACAGCAGTTTCAATTTTGGTTTCCTTTACCGATTTAACGGGACTTACTTTAACTGTTTCATACTTTACTGGCTTTGCCGCTGCCTTTTTTTTTTCAGTTTTCCCCGCTTCCTCCTTAGGTGATGTGGCGAGACCGGTTTTGCGTAAGGAAGCAACTGTATTCTGCATTTTGTTCCACTCAGCAGCTCCCTGGCTTCTTTCCCGGGATAAATCTGCAATCATTTCGGAACTTCCTTTCCGGACATCCTGAACTTCTTTGCAGATTTTCTTAATCGAATTATGAATATCCTTCAATAATCCTTTGTAGTGGTTAAGCCTTTCTGATTCACCGTTGGCCAGATCCTGCCGAAGCATCTGCGCCGTTTTTTGATTTTCCTTGCTGATCTCAGACAATCTTTTTCTAAATCCATTTAGCAATGTTCTGGTATACTGTAAGCATTCGGCCTGGTACAGGGTCACTTGACGTTACTACGCACGGATGCACTGGGTCTCCAGGGGGTATTATAGATATCGGTTTGACAGGATTCTATTCTATCGGTTT
>Ga0247842_10000579_pt1 | contig 74129 bp, 86 predicted proteins | sample LaCruzMarch2015__3_FD_192411 | JGI IMG/M metagenome (GOLD analysis project Ga0247842, IMG submission 192411) | Freshwater microbial communities from meromictic Lake La Cruz, Castile-La Mancha, Spain - LaCruzMarch2015_19m | ecosystem: Environmental > Aquatic > Freshwater > Lake | place: Spain... | reverse complement strand
GAGGACGCGGCCTTCTCCACAGGGGTCAGCGTCGCCGCCGCGGATGGCTGCCCGCGGGGAGCGCCGCCGGCGAGGCGTCCGCCGGGAGCGCCGGCGGCGAGGCGTCCGCCGGGAGCGCCGGCGGCGAGGCGTCCGCCGGGAGCGCCGCCGGCGAGGCGTCCGCCGGGAGCGCCGCCGGGGAGGGCTGCCCGCCGGGAGCGCCGTTCGTGGCTCACCGGCGCCTGAGCGACGGGGATGGTCATGCTTCCCTTTTAGCACTACCCCGCGCCCGAGCCGGGGGGGTCGCGGCGGCCGCCCCGCGCCCGCCGGGAGCCCCATTCGTGGCTCACCGGCGCCTGAGCGACGGGGATGGTCATGTGCCCTCGTTGCCGCCCGACAGCGTGGCGATCTGGAAGTCGATGCCGATCGCGTGGCCGGTCGCGTCGATCAGCGGGCCGCCGGAGCTGCCTGGGTCGATGGCGACGTCGGTCTGGATGCCGCCGGTGATCGTGGCGCCGTCTGGCGACCGCAAGTCCCGGTCTGTGCCGGAGACGACGCCCAACGAGAGCGAGGCGTCGAGACCGAGCGGGTTGCCGATAGCGACCACGTCTTCGCCGACGGCGACCTTCGAGGAGTCGCCCAGCGGGATGGGTCGGAGGTCCGGCGCCTGGTTCGCGGCGATGCGGATCAGGGCCACGTCGGTGGGCGCGGCGGCGCGGGCGGGCGCGGCGGCGCGGGCGGGCGCGGCGGCGCGGGCGGGCGCGGCGGCGCGGGCGGGCGCGGCGGCTCCGGCGGGCGCGGCGGCTCCGGCGGGCGCGGCGGCCGCACGCGGGCGCGCCCGGCGGCCGCGGCGACCCCGGCGGACGGGCGCGTGCCGGCCGGCGGGCGCTCGCCGCGGGTCGCGTGGCCGCGCGGGGAGCTCACCGGTGCTATCGGCCGCCGTGACGGCGGTCTTGACCCGGCTCTCACACACCGCCGATGCCATCTGTCCAGGCGCAGTGGTAGCGTCAGACAAGGAGGGGGGCGGTCCGTGCCGCAAGGCGCGTCGGTCTTCGGCGCGCCGACCGCCGCCGCCTCGTCCGGCCGCGTAGCGCTCGAGACCACCGGGTCCGCCCCTGTGCCAAGCGGCGCGCAGCGGGTACGATGCTGCTGAGAGTCCACGGCTCGACGCACCCGGGGGGTGACGATGGCCAGGGAGTGCCCGACTTGCGGCCGCGCCAACGAGAGCGACGCGCGGTTCCGCGCCGGCTGCGGCGGCGAGATCGCCGCCGCCTGCCCCTCCTGCGGTGGCTCCCTGCCCGCCGACGTCGTCTTCTGCAGGACCTGCGGCGCCGTCGTTGCGGCCGCGGCCGTCGCCGCGACCGCGACCGGGGCGGCGCCGGCCGTTCAGGCGGCGGCGCCCACCCAGCGACAACCCGCCGCCGCGCCTCCGCCGCAGGCGAGCCCGGCGAGCCCGGTCGGCCCGGCGCCCCCCACGCCGCCGCCGGCGGGGACGCGCGGCGCCGGCGGACCGCCCCGCAGGGGGCGCGGCCCGGCGCTGCTCGTCACCATCATCGTGCTGGTCATCGCGGCGGCGGTCGCGGCGGCGGTCTACTTCTTCGTCCTGTCGTCCGGCTCGGACGGCACCGTCACCTGGAGCGCGCAGGATTCGGGGAGCGGCGCGGGCCTCATCGGCGTCTCCTTCAGCGACGCCGACCACGGCTGGGCGGTGGGCAGGGGCGGCGTCATCCTCGCCACTACCGACGGCGGCGCCACCTGGAGCGCGCAGATCCCGGAGAGCGGCGCGAGCGCGGGCCTCATCGATGTCGCCTTCGTCGATGCGACGCACGGCTGGGCGGTGGGCGCCGGCGGCGCTATCCTCGCCGCCGCGAAAGGCGACGCCCAGCCATAGTCAGGACGGTCCCTTCACTCCCTCCTCCGCTCGGGCCACTCCGTTCAGATCGAGCTCCCGCGGCTCCGGCTCCGCCGCGTCCGCGGCCTGCCCGGAGGGCGGCTCCGGCTCCGCCGCGTCCGCGGCCTGACCGGAGGGCGGCTCCGGCTCCGCCGCGTCCGCGGCCTGCCCGGAGGGCGGCTCCGGCTCCGCCGCGTCCGCGGCCTGACCGGAGGGCGGCTCCGGCTCCGCCGCGTCCGCAGGCTGGCCGGCGGGCAGCCCGAGGCGCGCCTCGATGGCGGCCAGGCGCGCCGTCACCTGCGCGAGCGCCGCGAACAGATCCTTCTCCTCGGGCTCCTCGCGCTTCTGCATCAGGAACGACGCCAGGGAAGCTGTCACCCAGCTGAAGAGACTGATGCCGACCATCATCAGCAGCACGCCGGCGATCCGGCCCTGCGGCGTGACCGGCACGAGGTCGCCGTACCCGACCGTCATGACCGTGGCCATCGAGTACCACAGGGCGTCGTTCCAGCCGTGGATGTCCGTCCCCCGGTGGATCGCCTCGAAGCGCCAGATCCACACCGAGAGGAAGAACGTGAGCAGAGCTGCCGTCGGGATCACCCAGCGATAGGCCTGGAGCACGAACACGCGCCGCGAGCTGCCGATGAAGCGCGCCGCCTGCACCCCCACGCGCAGGAGCCTGATGGTCTCCGCCACGGTGCGGGCGATCCGACCGACCACGACGAGCCCGCTGGTCAGAAGGAAGAGCACCGGGCCGGAGACGACGATGGCCAGGTCGAGGAGGCACAAAGGACGGCGCGCGTAGGCCCGGCGGTCCGGTGCGAGGAAGACCACACGCCACACGTAGTCGATGAGGAAGACGCTCCAGAACGCGGCGTCGATGCTGACGAACACCCAGCCGACCTGCTCGCCGGGCAGCAGCTCGACGAAGACGAGGCTCACGTAGGCGAGCGAGACGATGAGCAGAAAGAGGTCGTAGCGGCGCTCGTGCGCCGCGAGCGCCTCCCACGACCTCTGCGGCTGTTGCACGCGACTCCCCGGCCGGACGCCTGACGCGCGTCATCCTATCGCAGGTGACGCCTCGACCGGCCGCGCGCAAGGGACCGTCGGAGCGCCCGGGATGAAGCGGCCGCGACTCTGCACTACCATGGTGACGTTTCGTTGTCGGGCAAAGGACCCGTGTGAGACGCACGATCAGCCTCCGCGCCGCGGCGGCCGCGACGGTCGCGGCGGCTCTTGCCGCCGGCCTCGCGGCCTGCGGCGGCGCTCAGATCGTGGCCCAGCAGAAGAGCCCTGAGCCGATCCACATCGGCGCCATCTATAACCTCACGGGCGCGCAGGCGCCGCTGGACGGCCCGTCGCTGGACGGGGCGCGCCTGGCCGTCGACCGCATCAACACCGCCGGCGGCCTGCTCGGCCGCCGCGTGGAGCTGCTGGAGCGCGACGGCCAGACCGACCCCACGCTCATCCGTTACGACGCGGAGAACCTGGCCGCTCTCCGGGTGACGGCGATGATCGGCCTCAGCGACACCGACCAGGTGCTGGCGGCCGCGCCGGTGGCGGCCGCCGCCGGCATCCCCTTCGTCACCAGCGGCGCCACCTCTCCCCTGCTGCCCGCCCAGGTCCCCGACTGGCTCTTTCTCGCCTGCTTCGGCGACAACGTGCAGGCGGCGGCCGGCGCCGAGCTCGCCGCCGATCGGCTCGGCGCCCGCACCGCCGCCATCCTCTTCGACAGGGACATGGACTACACACGCCTGCTACAGCGCTACTTCGGGCGGAGCTTCCGCGCCCAGGGCGGCACGGTCGTCCTGCGCGCCGCCTTCCACTCCGGGGAGCGCGACGTCGCCAAGCTGCTGGCTCCGCTCGCCGGCGAGAACGGCGACGAAAGCGGCGCCTCAGCGGCGGCGCAGCTGCTGTTCGTCGCCGCGGGCCCCGACGACGCCGGGCCGCTGGTGCGCAAGCTGCGCGCGGCCGGTTACAGCCAGCCCATCATGGGCGGCGACAGCTTCGACAGCCCGGAGCTCATCGCGGCGGCCCGGGAGACCGGCGGCGACGTGTACTTCACCACCCACGCCGCCTTCGGCCTGGCGCACAGCACCCGCGCCATGCGCCAGTTCACCACCTGGTACCGCTGGGCCTACGGCCGGCCCCCCGAGAACGCCTTCGCCGGCCTCGGCTTCGACGCCGTCAACCTGGTCGCCGAGGCGATCCTGCGGGCGCAGTCCACGGACCCCGCGAAGGTGCGCGACGCGCTGCTGGAGACGCACGGCTTCGACGGCGTCACGGGCAGCCTGAGCTACGCCGACGGCAGCCTCGTCCCGCGCAAGGCGGTGAGCGTGATCGTGGTGGGCCGCCGCGCCGAGCTGGCCGCCGAGATCACCCCGGCCTTCGTGCCGGAGCCCTGACGACCGGGGGCCCGCAGGGTCCCGCGCCCGGTCGCGGCGTCAGTCGCGGCCGCCGCCGAAGATCGCCAGAAAGTAGAGCAGCTGGGCGACGGAGGCCAGGGCGCCGGCCACGTAGGTCATGGCGGCGGCCGTGAGCGTCTGGCGCACGCCGACCGCCTCCGCGTCGTTCACCAGCCCCAGGTCCTGGAGCTGCGCGGCGGCGCGGCGCGAGGCGTTGAACTCGACCGGCAGCGTCACGAACTGGAAGAGCACGGCGAAGCCGAAGACGATCAGAGCGACCGTGATCAGCCCCGTGAACTGGAAGATGACGCCGGCGATGAGCAGGAAGAACCAGGCCTGCGAGCCGAAGGCCGCCAGCGGCCAGACGGCCGAGCGCAGCGTCATGGGCACGTAGGACTCGGCGTGCTGGATGGCGTGCCCCACCTCGTGGGCGGCGACGGCCGTGGCCGCCACGGAGCGGCCGGCGAACACCGCCTCGCTGAGGAACACGCCCCGCGCTTTGGGGTCGTAGTGGTCGCTGAGAGGCCCTGCCTTCGACGGCTGGACCGGGACGTTCCGCAGGCCGTTGCGGTCGAGGATCTCGCGGGCCACGTCGGCGCCGCTCATGCCGCTGGCCACCGGCTTCTGGCTGTTGACGGCGAACGTCCGGCGCAGCCAGGCCTGCACGGCCAGACCGATGATCAGGGGCACGATGAAGCAGAGGATGTACAGATTGAAGGAGCTCATGGCGGGGACTCACCTCGTCTGCGTCGCGGGGCGGGGCGGGGCGATGTTGATGCGCTGCGACGTACTATACCCCGGCGGGGCGGCGAGCCGTGCCGGGGCGACGGGCCGTGCCGGCCCGCCCGCCGGCCCCTGTTCCGTTTCCCCCCGCTTTCGGGCATGATGCGGGCATGGGCGAACTGCACTTCCCCCGCCACGAGTACTACATGCGCCTGGCGCTGCGCGAGGCGCAGCGCGCCGCCAGGCACGGCGACGTGCCCGTAGGCGCCGTCGTCGTGCTCGACGGCGAGGTCATCGCCGCCGCCGGCAACGAGCGCGAGCTCCGCAAGAGCCCGCTCGCGCACGCCGAGATGCTGGCCATCGAGGAGGCCGCCAGACGCATGAAGAGCTGGCGGCTGCTCAACACCGTGCTCTACGTCACCATGGAGCCCTGCCCCATGTGCGCCGGGGCCATCGTGCAGGCGCGCATCCCGCACCTGGTGTACGGCGCCCCCGACGAAAAGGCCGGCGCCGCCGGCAGCCTCTTCAACGTCTGCCAGGACGAGCGCCTCAACCACTGCCTCGAGATCACCAGCGGCGTGCTCGCCGACGAGTCGGTGGCGCTGCTGCGCGAGTTCTTCCAGGCCAAACGCTGAGCCGCCGTGTACAGCCTTCACGCCTTCGCCGACCCCGCACAGGTCGATGAGGCCGTCGCCGCCCTGCGGGCGCAGGCCGAGGTGCGCCACGTGATGCTCGGCGGCGTCACCGCCGACAGCGGCAAGACCCTCATCCGCGCGGAGATCGGCGCCGAGTCCGTCGATGAGACGTTTGCGGCGCTCCAGCGCCTCGGCATCGCCGCCGCCGACCTTTCGGTGTCGCGCATCGACTTCGCCCGCCCGATGACCGCGGACGGGGTCGTCGAGGACGCCATCGACGATCAGGACTCCCTGGTGTGGGCCGAGGTCGCGGACGCGGCCGCCGAGAACGTCAGCCTGCGCTCGAGCTACCTCGCCTACATGATCGTCGCCGGCGTGATCGCCGCCTTCGGGGTCACGGAGCGCAGCACGATCCTCATCGTCGGCGCCATGGCCGTGAGCCCCGACCTGCTGCCGATGTCGGCGGCCTGCGTGGCCATCGTGGCCCGGCGGCCGCGCCTGATGGGCCGGGCCTTCGGCACGCTCGCGCCCGGCCTCGCCCTGGCGGTGCTCGCCGCCTACGCGCTGACCCTCGCCCTACGGCTCGCCGGCCAGGTCTCGCCGGACATGGACATCCAGCAGGGGGTGATCGGCGCGCTGGCCACGGTGAACGTCGCCACCGTGGGCGTGGCCCTGGCGGCCGGCGTCGCCGGGATGCTGGCCTTCGAGACCAGGGCGAGCTTCGTCGTCGGCGTCGCCATCTCGGTGACGACGATCCCGGCGGCGGCCTACATCGGCGTCGCCGCCGGCCTCGGCCAGTGGAACGGCGCGCTGGGCGCGCTCACCGTGCTCATCGTCAACCTGGCGATGCTGCTCATCTCCGGAACAGTGACCCTCGCCGTGCAGGCGCTGCGCGAGCGCGCCAGGGGCCATCGGGCGCTGCCGCGCGAAGGGCGCGGCCCGGCCGCACGGCAGAGAGCGCGGCCTCCACGCTGAACATCGACGAAGCGCTGCTCGCCGACTTCAAGCAGCTCGCCGCCCGCAGCCACCGCAGCCTCAGCAGCGTGATCCAGGATGCGCTGCGCGAGGCGCTTGCGGCGCGCACGCAGCGCAGGCCCTGCGCGCCGCTCGACTTGCCCGTGTTCCGCGGCGGCGGAGGCGTGCAACCAGGCGTCGATCTCGACAACAACGCCGCTCTGCTCGACCTCATGGACGAGGCCGACGATGCACACGAACGGTACCGCGGCACGCTGCCTGAGGCGCCGTGATCCTCCCCGACGTCAACGTCCTCATCTACGCCTTCCGCGCGGACCAGCCGGACCACAGGCGCTATCGTGAGTGGCTCATCGGAGCCCTCGCCGCCGACGAGCCCGTGGCGCTCCCGGGGCCCGTGCTCTCGGGCTTCATGCGCGTCGTCACCAACCCGCGGGTGTTCACGTGCGCCACGCCTCCCGCGGAGGCTGCGCGGTCCATCGAGGCGCTGCGCGCGGCGGTCACGAGACGGTTCCCTCGTAGCCCAGCTACTTGGGAGCCGGGGAGGGGCCGCATCCGCGACGTGTCCACGGGCGCATCCGTGCGTGCAGACCTATCGGGATAGGTCCTTATCTTGCAGCGCTCGCAATCGAGCTGGACGCCCTGCTCGTGACCACCGACCGCGACTTCGCGCGCTTCCCCGGGCTGCGCTGGCGGCGCCCCTTCGCATGAAGCGCGCCGGGCGCAACCTTGCGGGGGCGCGCCTCCGATGCGCGACGACGCCTGAGGCGCGCCGCCGCAAGGGGCGCGCGCCTGATGCGCGGCATGGGCGGCGTTAGCTATACTGAGCCGGGGTCGCGGCGCGAGGCGTTAGCGCCGCGATGGTCCTGCCGAGACGAGCAGAGGGGGGCTGATGGCCAGTACCGGGGTGACGGCGGACGGCGCCGCCGCCAAGAAGATCAAGGCGGCGCCCGTGCCGTCGGCGAAGACGATCACCTGGCTCACCATGTGTTTCATGACGGTCTCGGCCGTGGCCAGCATCCGTAACACGCCCAGCATGGCCGTCTACGGCCTCGCCTGCATCTTCCTCTACTTGCTGCCGGCGATCGTCTTTCTGCTGCCCACGTCGCTGGTCGCCGCCGAGCTCGCCTCCGGCTGGGACGGCGGCGTCTACAACTGGGTGAGCCAGGGCATCGGCCCGCGAGCCGGTTTCATCGCCATCTGGACGCAGTTCGCGATGACGCTCACCTACTACCCGAGCCTCCTCGCGTACGTGGCCAGCACGCTCGCCTACGTGTTCATGCCGAGCCTCGCCAGCAACGGCGTGTACACGGCCGCGGTGATCGTGATCGTCTACTGGGTCTCGACGCTGGTCAGCATGCGTGGCGTCGGGCTCGTGGCCAAGCTCTCGAGCAGCTCCATGTTGCTCGGCACGGCGATCCCCGGGACGGCGCTCGTCCTGCTCGGGATCATCTACCTCGTGCAGGGCAACCCCAGCGCCGCGCCCATCGAGGCCTCGGCGCTCCTGCCGCAGATCGCCGGCATCGCCGGCCTCGTGCTCATCGTCAACAACTTCCTCTCGTACGCGGGCATGGAGGTCAACGCGGTTCACGTGAAGAGCATGGCGAACCCGGCCAAGGAGTACCCCAAGGCCATGTTCCTCGCCATGGGCCTCGTGGTGGTCATCTTCGTGCTGCCGGCCCTGGCTATCAGCTGGGTCGTGCCATCCAGCGAGCTCACGCTCACCGGTGGCGTGATGCAGGCGTTCACCGCGTTCTTCGACTACTTCCACGTCTCGTGGCTCACGCCGATCCTCGGCATCATGCTCATCACCGCCGCGCTCGGCGGCATGATGGCGTGGCTGGCCGGACCGTCCAAGGGTCTGCTCCTCATCGGCCGCAAGGAGGGCTACCTGCCGCCCTTCTTCCAGAAGGTCAATCCGGCCGGCATCCAGGTCAACATCCTCTTCGCCCAGGGCATCATCGTCACGATCATCGCCCTGCTGTTCGCGCTGGTCCCGGACGTCTCGAGCGTCTACTGGATCTTCTCGGTGATCACCACGCAGGTGTACCTGATCATGTACTTCCTGATGTTCATCTCGGCGATACGCCTGCGCCGCTCGCAGCCCGATCACCCGCGCGGCTACCGGGCGCCGATCCTGCCGGTGCTCGCCACGGTGGGTCTCGTGAGCGCCGCCTGCGCCTTCGCCATCGGCTTCGTGCCCTCGTCGCAGTTCGGCGACGGCAGCACCGCGCTGTACGTTCTGATCGTCGGCGGCGGGCTCGTGTGCCTCGGGCTCCTGGCGCCGTTCCTGCTCCTCTGGCTGCGCAAGCCGGCCTGGAAGAACGCCGTGCCCGCGCCGGACGACGACGAGGGATGAGGGGGTGGCCACGATGCAGGAGAAGTCACATAGCTGGGTCTACATCGTCATCATCGTCGTGATCGCGGCGCTCATGGTCGCCGGCGCCGTCACGTTCGGCGAGGAGAAGGAGAGCCAGGAGGCGCACGCCAAGGCGAAGGAGCTCATCGCGAAGCTGAACGCGGCCGGATTGGCGGCGCCCAGCGAGGCCGCCGCCGTCAGGCTCTTCGGCGCCGACGGCGGCCGCGCCGCGGAGAGGGCCGACAACGCCCTGCTGCACGCGCAGTTCGCGTGGCACCTGGGCACTTCAGGGCCGGCGAGCCGCCCGGTCATCATCGACCCCGACTTCGTGAAGGCCGCCGAGATCTTCCTGTCCGTCTACGCGCCGGGCCAGCTCGCCGGGTTTCGGGACTTCGTCAAGGGGCTGAAGCTCGGCAGCACGACCAAGGACCAGTAGGCGCCGGGAGCGCCCGCGCGCGCGGGCGCTCCCGGCGCCGGGACAAGGAGCGCCCATGGACACCGAGCAGATGCGTACCACCGTCGCCGGCCTCATGCCGACGTTGCGGGCCGACCTCGAGCGCCTCGTACGCCTGCCGTCGGTGGCCTTTGACGACTTCCCCGTGGAACCGGTGAAGCAGGCCGGCGATGCCGTGGCGGAGCTGCTGACAAGGGCCGGCCTGCCTGAGGTGCGCCTGGTCGACGTGACTCGAGCGCCGCAGGCGGTGTTCGGGGCGCGGCCGGCGCAGCCAGGCGCGCCCACCGTGCTGCTGTACGCGCACTACGACGTGCAGCCGGCGGGCCCGGACGACGCGTGGACGAGCCCGCCCTTCGAGCCCACCGAACGCGCCGGCCGCCTGTACGGCCGCGGCGCCTCCGACGACAAGGGGGGCATCATCATGCACGCCGGTGCGCTCCTCGCCCTGGGCGCCGACTGCCCCGTGGGCATCAAGGTGCTGATCGAAGGACAGGAGGAGAACGGCCAGGGCGGCATCGAGGAGCTCGTCAAGGCCAACGCCGAGCTCTTGAAGGCCGACGTCATCGTCATCGCGGACGTCGGCAACTACAGCGTCGGCGTACCGACGCTCACCACGTCGCTGCGCGGCGTGGCCGCCCTCGACGTGGAGGTCGGGACCCTCGAAGGCGCCGTGCACAGCGGCATGTTCGGTGGCCCGGCGCCCGACGCGCTCATCGCCCTCGCGCACATGATCGCCACGTTGCACGACGCCGCCGGCACGGTGGCCGTCGATGGGCTCGATGTCGTCGCCTACGACGGCGCGCCCTACGACGAGGCCGCCTTCCGCACCGACGCCGGCGTGCTCGACGGCGTGGACCTTGCCGGCGCCGGCAGCATCGCCGACCGCCTGTACGGGCGCCCGTCGATCAACGTGATCGGCATCGACGCCCCGGCCGTGGACGGGGCCGCCAACGCGCTGATCCCCAAGGCGCGGGCGCGCGTGAGCGTGCGCCTGGCGCCGGGTCAGGACCCGGCCGAGGCGCACAGCATCGTCGCCAAGCACCTCGAGGCCGTTGCGCCCTGGCACGTCAAGGTCCGGGTCACGCCCTGCAGCGCCGGGGAGGGCTTCCTCGCCAGGACCGACGGGCCTGCCTACGCCGCCGCGGCCGACGCCCTGGCGGCGGCGTTCCGGAGGGAGGTCGTGCACCACGGCGAAGGCGGCTCGATCCCGCTCGTGGCCGCCTTCCTCGAGGCGCAGCCTACCGCGGAGATGATCCTCTGGGGCTGCGAGGAACCACAGTGCAAGATCCACGCGCCCAATGAGAGTGTCGACCTCGCGGAGCTGGAGAGCATGGTGCTCGCCGAGACGCTCTTCCTCGCCGGGCTCGCCGAGAAGATGTGAGGCGCGCGCCGGGGCGGCGGAGGCGGAGGCAGGGGCGGCGGCTCCGCCGCCGCCCTCCCCGCCGCCCCCGCCGCCGCCCTCCCCCGCGCCGCCCTCCTCACCGCCCGGGGCGGCGGCTCCGCCGCCGCCCTCCCCGCCCCCGCCGCCGTTTCGACCCTCCCGTCCCCCTGACGTATACTGTTCATCCGCTCCCCGAGAGTGGGTCGCGGGCCTCGCGGAGAGGTGTCCGAGTCGGCTTAAGGAGCGCGACTGGAAATCGCGTGGGCGGGGTTACCTGCCTCGAGGGTTCGAATCCCTCCCTCTCCGCCATCCACCCCGCAGTCCTCAGCAGCCGCCCCGCCGCCCTCCGCAGCCACCGCCCGCAGGCCCCCCGGCGGTCGCCGCGGCGCCCTTCACAACTTCAGCGTCACCACTTCGATGGTTCTTCACAAGTGCCCCGTAGACTCGTCAGCGACCAGTCGGGGGCCTTTGACGGGCCGCACTTCGAAGGGGGATGGACGATGGCGCCAAAACGAGTGGACAAGAAGACGCGGCGCCGTGCGCGGCGCGTGCGCTGGATCGTGCTCGGGGTGATCCTCGTCGGCGTCACGGCCGTGGTCACCGCGCACCAGCTTGTGTCCGGCCCGGGCAAGTGGGCCGGCATCGACGCCATCTGCCCGTTCGGCGGCCTCGAGACCCTCTTCTCCCTGCTCACCGGGTCGGGCTTCATCAAGCAGACGGCCGCCAGCGCCCTGATCCTGCTGATCGGCATGCTCGTCATGGCCGTCATCTACCGGCGCTCCTTCTGCGGCGCCATCTGCCCCCTCGGCACTCTGCAGGGGATCTTCGGCGCCGCGGGCCGCAGGCTCTTCAAGCACCGCCCCCAGGTCCCGCGCCGGCTCGATACCGCGGCGCGCCTCATCAAGTACGCCGTGCTCGTCCTGTTCGCCGTGTGGACGTGGCAGGCGGCGGAGCTCGTGATGCGCCCCTACGACCCCTGGGTCGCCTGGGCGCACCTCACCTCCGCGGAGCTCTTCACCAGCTTCGGCGTGGGGTTCGCGATCCTCGTCGTCTCACTGGTGGGCTCGCTGGTCTACGACCGCTTCTTCTGCAAGTACCTCTGCCCCACCGGCGCCCTGCTCGGCCTGCTGGCGCGCTTCAGCGTGCTGAACATCCGGCGTGACGCGGCGGCGTGCACCGACTGCGGCATGTGCGACCGCGTCTGCACGATGAACGTCAAGGTCGCGACCGTGGACACGGTGACCTCCAGCGAGTGCATCTCGTGCAACGAGTGCGTCAACGCGTGCCCGGCGGCCGGCGCCCTGCAGGTCGTGGCGCCCAGCGGCAAGCGGATCCCGTCGCTCGTGGCTGTGGGCGTGGTCGTGGCCGTCCTGGTCGCGATCGTGGGCATCACCACCGCGACCGGCACGTTCGCCTGGCAGCAGCCCGGCCTCGCCGCGGCGGCGAGCGGCGGCTCCTTCGACACGACGCAGATCAAGGGCAAGACGTCGATGGCCGAGATCATCGCCGCCACCGACATCACCGCCGCGGAGCTCACCAGCGAGTGGGGCGTGCCAGCCGGCGATCTGGACAGACCGATGAGCGAGATCAAGGACCAGTACGGATTCACGCCTGAGGACGTGAGGGCCTGGGTGGAGACGCGCCTCGCCGAGTGAGGCGCGCCCCGCGGCGTGAGGCGCGCCCCGCGGCGTGAGGCGCGCCCCGCGGCGTAAGACCGCAAGGGGCCGCGGCCGCGTGCTACACTACCGGTCCGCGGCCCCTGCCCTGCGCACAGGGCAGGCCGCCGCCTCGCGGAGAGGTGGCAGAGCGGTTGAATGCGGCGGTCTCGAAAACCGTTAACCGGGTCCTCTCGGTTCGGGGGTTCGAATCCCCCCCTCTCCGCCATTTGCAGGTATTCTTCATGGCTTCCATGCCTCATTCCCGCGGCTCTGCGCCCCATTCTGTGGGCCATCTTGGGCCAAGACGACGCATGATGAGGACCGACCCCGGCCGTCAGAAGCCAGCCAGGCCGCAAAGCGGACCACAGACAGGCGCTGTCTACTCCAGCGCAGAGCCTCACAGGCGCATGTGCGCGGCGGCGCTCGTCGGCAGGCTTGAAACCGCCGAACGGGGTGACTCGCCGGGTCGAGGCCGGACGGCCCCGCGTCGGCGCGCTCCAGGTCTTCACCTCTCTGTCGCTGCCGCTCGTCTTTGGCGGATCGGCTGCCTAGACGGGATTGCGCGACGTAGCCCCACCCACGGCGTCGTTCAGCGCCGTATGCAAGCAGGTGTGCACGCGGTGTACGGCGCGCGGGGCAAGACCGCTTCTTCTGGCGTCGTGCTTGCCTCAAGCGCCAGCATTGCGTAGGGCGTTCGTCTTGCGTTCGCCAGGGTCCTTCCACGGGGATAACCCATCGAGGCACCTGGCGACCGAAGCGGAGGAGAGTCACGGGCACTGAGCAGCAAGGACACACTGTTCGAGTCCGCGAGGCACGGCCTGAAGAAGTCAAGACCGCCGCGCGGGTGGTCGCCGAGGCGTTCCGGGGAGAAGGGTTCACGAATCACTTGTTCGATCTCTCGACCCCTCAGGCACAGCATCGCCTTGTCGGCGAGTTCGCTCGAGCGATGGGGCTGAAGTGGCATGCCGGCGGCACCTTTCTCGTTGCTCTCGACGCAGAGGCCATCGTTGGCGTGGCCGTGATGAGCTTCCCTGGGCAACGCCCCCGCACACCGCTTCGGAGGCGGCTCGTCTTGGGAGTGCGACGCCTGACAGGGGTTCTCGGGCTGTTGCGATGGGTGCGATGGCGTAACGTGCTGCCGATCCTAAGGGCGATGCGGTCGTCGACCTCGATACCCGAACCCCACGGGGTCCTCGTCGGCCTAGCCGTGAAGCCGGAGCACCAAGGGCAGGGGATTGCCCGGCTCCTGCTTGACGCGGCCCACGGCCGGTCTGACAGCGATCCTTCGCAGGTCGGGACGTATCTCTACACGGGTGACATCCGCAATACCCAGATCTATGCGCGCTTCGGGTACGGACTGCTCGGCGATAAGTCCGCCGGACGGTCCTTCACTGCCTACCACATGTTTCGCCGTCGAGGTGCTACCGGACCCGGCAGCTGAATTTCTCAGTGGCAAGATCAACCCAGGGGCAAGGGCAGGCAGCGGCGCCGAATAGAGCTGAAAGACGCGTCAGCAGCGCGGTGGCAAGAAGCACTAAGCCGTCGGGCGGGTGTTAGGCGGTGCAGCCCGCCCGGGCGGGAGTCTCCAGCACAGCCTCTAGTCCCCGGCGGGCTGCGACCGGCCGGTGCCGATTGGGCGGTTGCGGCGGCGCTCGCCCGGGTTGTAGTTAGCGCAGTCCGGAGCGTTGGCGCAAAGGCCCATGGACGTCACGGTGAGCACGAGGCGGCGATAGTCGCCCTCGACGCCCTCGATGCGCTTCTCCAGGCGCGCCTCGCGCTCGTGCCAGGTCTGCTCGAGCCGGCGCCACTCCCTCTCGCGCGTCTCACCCTGCTGACGCATGAGCTCGGTCTGCTCCTTGAGCAGGTCGATGGTCTTGCCGGCCTCGGCGATGGCCTGCGTGCGGGTCTCCCTGGAGTCGCGGCGCATCGTGAGCCACGTGCTTCCGATGCCCACGATGGCGCCGACAGCGAGGGTGCCGAGAGCCGTGACGTCCATCAGTCGGCCGGCTCCAGATCGGCCAGGACCGCGGCGCCGCCCGCGTCGATGTCCGCGCGCGCAGCCTCCCGCTCGCGAAGCTCGGCCACCTCCACCTCGGCGATGGTCTTGTCGACGATGGCCTGGGCAAGCTGCATGCCCAGGGACGTGATGACGGTGTTGGCGTCGGCCATGAGGTTCTCCCCGCTCGCTATACGGACCGGAACTCGGCCCCGCCGGAGCCGTAGCGCATGTACAGCTTGTAGCCGGAGCCCGGGTTGTACATGTAGAGCTTCCAGCGGCGATTGGCGTTGCTCAGGTCGTTGATCCAGACGCCGTCCTCGCTCACGCCGCTGGCGCAGCTGTCCATGAGGCGAAGCGCGCCCCACACGCGGACGCGCGGCGTCGTCGGGTTCGTCGGGAACAGGTTGATCATGCCGGTGCCGGTGATGGTGATGCCGGCCTGACCCCAGCCGATATCCGGGCCGCTGATGTTCAGGATCGGCGAGTCGGGGTCGTAGCTGTTGTAGTACGCGCCCAGCGCAGCTGGGCTGTACTCCGTGCCTGAGTAGCCGCTGGGCATCCTGATATCCATGTACGCTTGCGGCGAGATCTCGACGCGGTGACCGGATGCGGCCGTGCGGATCGTCCCGCCGGTGATGGTCTGACCGGTGATGCTGACGCCCGTGATGCTGCCGCCGGTGATCGTCACGGCGTTCAGGGTCAGCGCGTTGACCTTCGCAGCCGTGACCACCGCGGCCTGCACGTCTGCGACGTTGAGCTTCGCGGCGGTGATGGTGCCCGCCGCGATCTCGTTCGCGGTGATCGCCCCGGTGGCGATGCGGTCGGCTGTGATGGTTCCGGCGACGATCTTGGCGGCCGTCACCGAGCCAGCCGCGAGCTCGTTCGCGGTGACGGCTCCGGCGGCCAGCTTCGCGGTGGTGATCGCGCCTGCGGCGATCTCCGTCGCGGTGACCGCGCCCGCCGCGATCTTTCCGGCGATGACCGCGCCTGCAGCGATCTCCGCCGCGCCGATGGCGCCCGCGGCGATGCTGCCGGCGACGATGGTGTCGGCAGCGATCTCGTTGGCGGTGACGGCGCCTGCTGCGAGCTTCGCAGTGGTCACGGCGCCGGCAGCGATGTTCCCGGCGGCGATCGTCCCGGCGGCGATCTTCGCGCCAGTGATGGTGGCCGCTGCGATCTCGTTCGCCGTGATCGTGCCGGCCGCGATCTTGGCCGCGGTGACGGCCCCGGCGGCGATCTTCCCGCCGCTCACGGCCAGGTCGGCGAGGGCGGCGTTGTCCACGGCGCCGGCGGCCAGCTTGGCGCTCGTCACGGCGTCGTCAGCGAGCTTGGTCGCGTCGACGATGGCGCTCGCCAGCTTCGCCTGCGTGACTGCGTTGTCTGCGAGCTTCGCGGCGACGAGCTGCCCGGTCACGACGGCGCTCGCGAGGTCGACGGCGCCGGCGGCCATGTTCGTCGCATAGACAGAGCCAGGGCCGAGGTCGACGTGCTCGAGCGCCGGCAGCGTGAGCGGCCCCACCTCGACGTCGGCCGACGCCTCTCCGCGGCTGTTGACGGCGCGCACCTTGTAGTACCAAGGGCCGGAGCCCGTGTCCTTGCTCAGGCGGACCACGCACTCTGTCGTGGTGAGGACGGGGTCGCCAGGCTCGAAGCCAGCCGCCGCACCCTCGTAGACCTTCCACGTGCGCCACATCGTCTCGGGCGGCAGGTCCCACGAAAGAATGACCGTGCTGAACGCGGCGTCTCCGGCGAGGCCGCTCACGGCTGCCGGCGCCCCCGGGCTGTCAGCGTCGGTGAAGTACGTCTCGAAGTCCGGCAGGCGCGAGGGGTCGATCGGCGGCGGGTCGCCGTGCGTGCCGATGATCCACAGGTCGGCGCCGTCCGATGCGATCCACACCACGTCGCCTGCGGCCGGCGCGCAGCTGTTGAGGTGCTGCACCCCGTCGACCGGGACGTCCGAGCCGCCGATGAGCACGCTGCAGGTGGAGCCGTCGACGCCCGTGACGACGCCCTGGCGCATGCGCAGTCCCGACCGTGCCTTGAGCGCCTCGGCGAGCTCCTTCATCACGACACCACCGTCTCGCGAGCCGTCGCCGTGAGGGAGCCCGAGGAATCGAGCGGCACGGCCACGACGTCGAACATGTAGCGCCGCGCGGTGCCGGCGGCGTCCACGAACTCGACGACGTCGAACGCCTCGTGCGCCGGGTTGGGCAGGAGCGTGAACGACGTCTGCTCGATCGGGCGCCTCACGCGCGCCAGGAGCGTCTCCGCGGCGCTGTCGACGTCATCCTGGGTCGTGAGCAGCGGTGAGCCGTAGAACATGGGCACGCGGCCCATGGGTCCGTCCGAATAGGTCGGGCTGTTCGGATCCTCGTCCCACGCCTCGCCCCGCTTCGGCACCGCGACGCCGGAGCCCTCGGCCGTGACGATGACGCCGTTGTACTGCTGCGTCAGCATGGCCTTTCGGGTGCGGCCCAGCACCACGCCCTCCTCCCCGGCCTGGTAGGTCCAGCACACCGGGTCGCTCTCCGGATCCGGCGTGTCCCGCACCTGCGCCATGCCGTCGCCGTCGAAGTACAGGTCGAGACCGGCCGATGCCGCCAGGGCGCGCGCGTCCTTCCACGGGTCCGAGTCGGCGCCGTCGAGGTAGGCGAGCTTCGCGCCCGTGAGCTTGTCGGCGGTCGCGAGGCTGGTCCCGATCGGGCAGTCCGGCCAGCAGGCCCGCAGCAGGTCGGCGATCGCGTCGCCGACGACGCTCCCGGCCGGCACCGTGTAGGGGTCGGTCCAGCGCGCACGGCTGATGCGCCGCGAGCGGTCGCCGGCGCTCACCGTGATGCTGCCGTCCTCGGTCTCCTCGAGATCTGCGTCGAGCACGAACACGCCGAGCGGCACGAGCTCCTCGGCGCCGTCGGGAAGGACGAGCCCGCGCGCTACGACGATCTCGGCGCCGGCGGTGGCGAGCCAGTCGAAAGCGGCCTGATCCGGCGACGCCGTGAGCGACAGGGATCGGAGCGCGCCTTCGCGCGTGCCGTCGCAGTCGACGGAGCCGCCGGTGAACGGGAGCACGCCGAGCTCTGAGCCGTCGAGCTCGACCGTGACGCGAACGACGGCCCGCTGGTCACAGCCGACGACGGCTTCGCGGAAGGCGACGGTGACCGAATACATCAGGGCGCCCCCACTTCGAGGTACGCGCACGAGAGCCGCCGGCGAGCGGCCTCCGGAGCCCCCGTCTCGCTCCAGGACCGCTGCAGGATGCGGACGTACCGGCTCCACCCGTAAGGCGACTCGAGCAGGAGCGCGCCGGCGTAGTCGCGGAGATCCTCGACCGCTGCCCACTCGGCGTCGGTGTGGCACGTGATGGAGAGCGAGCCGTCGGCGCCGCCGATGCTCATGGACACGACCACCGGGTACTTGCGCCCCACCGGCCGGAACGTCGCCGCATCTTCGTTCTGCGTCCACTCCGGATCCTTGTCGATGAGCACATCGAGCACGGAGAGCGACGGGTCCAGCGGGCATTTGAGGTTCCATCCATCGCGCGAGAGCGTGCCGGCAACGGCAGCGGCGGCGTAGTCGCTGACAAGCTGCACGTCTGCGAACGAGGCCTCCGTGGAGGCGCGGTACTGCAGAGCGGCCCCGCGGGCGGCCTCGTAGTCGCACGCCGTCATAGCGACGCCGAAGGTGCCGGCCGCGAGCGTGGCGCCCCTGACGGGCTCCCAGGTGGCGCCGCCGTCCTCGCTGCGTTCGATCGTCGTGAGCGGGTTGGTGGCGCCGGTGGCGGCCTGCGGAGTCGCGGAGATGACGATGCGCTGGTCCGCGTCGTCGAGCGTCGCGGTCAGGACCGGCGCCGGGCAGGGAACCACGTTGAGCGTGACCGTGATGTAGGCCCAGGCGCCGAACTGCGCCGCGTCGAACACCCGCCGACCGCGCCCGTAGATCCGGTACACGCCGTTCGGGAGAGAGACGTCGGGAGTCTCGTCGACCTGCTCGGACGACGGCGTGGCGCCGTCCGCGTAGTCGAGCGGCGCCGTCAAGCCCTGCGTCGACCACGCGGCCGCCGACGTCGCCGGGCTGAACCCGCCCGCGAGGTACTGCGCCGAGCTGAACACCTTGAGCTCGTACGCGACCTCGGTGCGGGCCGGCGCGCCGCCGTTGTCCTGCCATGACTCCACGAGCGCCGAGAACGTCGCGTTGATCTCCGGATACGAGGTGCCGCCGATCGGCGTCGCCGGCGTCGTCGCCAGCGCCACGGTCGGACGGGCGGCGCAGTACAGGTCCGCGAACAGGTCGTAGATGTAGGCGCGATTCGCGTCCGCGGCCTTGTGGCCGTCGTTGACCCGCACCGCGAGGCTCCACAGGAGACTGCTCCAGGGCCCGGTCGGACCGGCCGTGCGGCCCTGGGCGGCCGGCGTCGAGAACGTATACGGGCTCGTGCCTGAGCCCGCTCTGACGGCGGGCCCGTTCACGGTCGGCTTGATCTTGTTCTTGGGCTTGCCGGTGCCCGGGACGCTCATGGCGAGCGTGACGAGCTTCGGCGGCCGGGACGTCGGCTGCCGGAGGCGCGCACCCGGGACGACCGTCGCGATATCGTGGCCGGCCGGCACGGCAGGCGCCGCCAGGCGGAACCGCGCCGCCGGCGCGCCGTCGACCTTGCGGCGGACGAAAGTGGCGTCGCTCTCGTCGCTGACGGCCGTGGTGGCGTTGCCGCCTGCGCCCGTGACGGCGATGCGCTTGTAGTTCGGATCCTGCTTGTTCGGCCGAACCGTCACCTTGGGCATGCCGTCACCTCCTGCCGAGCTCGGCGGCCAGGCGGCGGAAACCGCGGTCGACCGCGGCGTCCACGGACGCGCGCGTGACGTCGCCGGCGTCGCCGGCGCCGATGCTGATGTTGACCGCGCCCGGCAGGACGTTCAGGACGGCGCCGCGGCCGCCGACGCCCGCGACGGCGTAGGACTGGCGGCCGCCGAAGGCCGGCACGGTCGAGCCCGCGAGATCCTGCGAGGCGCGCCGTGCGGCCGCCTCGCCGTTCCGGATCCCGAGCGCGAGCCCCTCGCCGACAGATGCGCCGATCTCGGCGAAGACGCGCGACGGGCTGTTGATGCCGAGCGCCTTCTTCGCCGCCTTCGACAGCGAGCCCACGAGATCGCGGAGCTTGTCGGTGACCCAATGCCAGGCGTCCACGATGCCGTTCTTGAGCCCCTGCACGAGATCCCCGCCGACGCTGTAGAGCGTCTTGCTCAGGTTGAGCACGCCCTTCAGCTTGTCGGCGAAGCTGCGCACGTACCCGACGACCCTGCTGATGCCGCTCGAGACGGCGCCAGAGATGCGGCTCCAGGCGCCGCTCACGACGCCCGCCACCGCGTCCCACGCTGCAGACGTCAGGGACTTCACGGTCGACCACACGCCACGGATGATGTCGACCACGGCTCGGATGCCTCGGACGATAGTGGTGACCACCTTGACGCCGGCGCCCACCACGGTCTTGATGACGGACCACGCGGTGCGGACCACGGAGCCGATGAGGGACATGGTCGCCCTAAACTGCGACCACCACTGCTTGAGCGCGCCCTTGATGAACGGGCCCGCCCACTCCCAGAACCACTCGACGGCGGCAGAGACGCCCTTCCACAGCGCCTTGACGACGGTGATGATGGCCTTCGCCGTGATGCGGATCTGGGTCCACCACTGCTTGATCGCCGCCTTGATGAACGGCCCCGCCCAGCCCCAGAACCACTCGACGGCGGCGTAGACCTTGTCCCAGATAGCCGAGAGCGCGTCGATGATCTTCCGGCCGACCATCTTGAGAACCGGCCAGACCGCCGCGGCGGCACCCTTCACCCGCTCCCACATGCCGATCCAGAAGTTGCGGAACGCATCCGACTTCTTCCACAGGATCACGAAGACGGCCACGAGTCCGGCGACGGCGGCGATGATGAGGCCGATCGGGTTGGCGCTCATCGCGGCGTTGAGAAGCCACTGAGCGGCAGCGGCGGCCTTCGTCGCCGCGGAGTGCGCCACCGTCGCGGTCGTCGAGGCGACCTTCGCCGCGGCCTCGGCGAGCCAGGCGGCGGCCTGGCGGGTGATGCTGATGATCGCGAGCGCCCCCTGCCTCACGAAGGCCGCGAGCCCCTTGGTGGCGGCCGCGATGCCGCGCGCCCACGCCGGCGCGGCCTTGCCGCCCTTGCCGAACGCCATCGTGAGCTTGCCGGCGACGCCGACCATGCGGCCGATGCCGGTGGTGAGCTTGCCGATGACGACGAGCGCCGGGCCCATGGCGGCCACCGCGAGCCCGAGCCTCATGACCCACTTGCGGGTGCCGTCGTCCATGCCTTGCAGCCAGGCGACGACGCGACCGCCAAAGGCGACCATCTTCTCCAGGTACGGCAGCAGCAGGAGGCCGAAGCCCTCGCCCGCCAGCGTCGCCTTGTTGCGCAGCACGGCCATCTTGCCCGAGAACGTCTGCGTCGCCTTGCCGGTGCGGTCGACCGCGCCGGCGGAGCCCTCGAGCTGCTTGATGAGGTCCGCGACCTCGAAGCGGCCCTCGCGGATCGCGGCGGCCATGTCCGGGCCGGCGCGGGCGCCGAAGAGCTCGATGGCCTTGGCGGCGGCGTCTCCCCCGGTCTTCGCGTTCTTGATCGCCTCGATGCCCTTGGCGAGGCCGGCCGGCAGGTCCTTCTCACCCGCCTTCGCCATCTTGCCGAGAGCGATGCGGAGCGAGCCCATGACGAGCTTGGTGTTTACGCCCGCCTTGTCGAAGGCCCCCAGGGTCGCCATGGTCTCGCTCACGCCGAAGCCGACCTGGCGGAGCGGCGAGCCGTAGCGGTACATGTCGCTCGCCAGCGACGAGATCGAGGCGCCGGTCTGCTGGCTCGTGACCAGCAGCTTGTCGAGGAAGCCGGCCATCTCGCCGGACTTCACGCCGGCGTCGTTCGCGGCCTTCGACACCTCGGTCAGCATGCTGGTGACGTCCTGGCCGGTGACGCGGCTCAGCGTGAGGAACTTCGCCGTGACGGTCTCGAGCGGCTTCCCGGTGAGGCCCAGGCGGGTGTTCACGTCGGCGATCGCTCTGCCGATCGTCTCCATGTCCTTGCCGGACCCGGCCGCCACCTTGCGGAACGAGCCCTCGAGGCCGTCGAGCTTCCGACCGGTGGCGCCCGTGCCGGCGCGCACCCGATTCAGGCCCTTCTCCACCGTCGCGGCGGCGTAGACCGACGCCGCGGCGAAGCCGAAGACCGGAATCGTGAGACGCTTGCTCATGAGCGCGCCGGCGGCGGCCGTCTTCGCACCTGCCCGCTGCATCGCCGCCGACGCGGCCAGCATGCCGGCGCTCATCTTGGAGCCGGCGAGCGTCGCCTGCTTCTGCATCACGGCCATGTCGCGCATGGCCTTCTTCGCGCCGGCGCCGTTGTAGGTGGTGAGGATGTTGACGAGAACGCTCATGCGCGCAGCCTCGCGGAGTACTCGGCCTCGACGGCCCTAACCGCGTCGTCGATCTCCGACAGGTAGCCGTCGCCGGCGTCGTCCCACTGCTCCCACAGGAACCGGCCCGGCGTGCCGTACCGCTCGTTCAGCGTGGCGATGAGGGAGCGCACGCGCGGCACGTTCTGCGGACGTGCGTCGCGCGGCCCGTTCATGAGCTCGAAGATGGCGGCCAGCACGCCCGGCTCCGTCGACCACTTCTGACCACGGGCGACGCTCCCGCCCGCGGCCATGACCGACTTCGAGAAGCCGTCGATGCGGCTCCGCGAGCGGATCCGGTAGGCGGTGCCGGAGGCGCCGGTGCGCTCGAAGTTGGCCTGCGCGCCGGCCTTGAGATCCCGCGCGACCGAATTCAGTTTGCTGTCCAGGCGCCTCAGCAGGTCGGGCTCGAACTGCCGCAGGAGTGCGCGCGTCTGCGGCATGTTGGCGAGATCGATCGCGGTGGAGCCCATCGGCCTCAGCGCCTCCGCGTCATCCGGCGCCCGAGCTCCTCGAGGCGCGCGTCGAGCGCGGCCTCGCCGGAGTCCTCGGACCGCTCATACAGCAGATCCACCATGGCGTGGAAAACGCCAGGGCGGTGCCGGGAGATCCCCAGCAGGTCGCACAGATGGCCGACGGGCTGCATCGAGTCGATGGCCACCCGAGCTAGGCTGCGCTCGAGGGCCGGGCCGATTCCCCCTCGGCCGACTCCTCGGCCGCCGGGCTTCCGTCGTCATCGGTGTCTGGGATCGTGACGCGCTGCAGCCAGTACAGGTAGTCGTGGTCGGTGTCGCGAAGGTGCGACCGCTGCGCCCCGAGGTAGCAGGCGTAGAGGCCGGCGACGTGCTGACGCTCGAGCTCCACGTCCGCCTTCTCGGCGCGGTACTCCTCGATGAGGAACTCGGCCTCGATCTGCTCCTTGCCGGCGAGCTCGGGCCTCTCCGGCGCCGGGATCTGCGTCTTGGCCCACTCGGCAGCGACGAGAGCGTCGCCGATGCCGACCAGCACCGGGACGCTCTCGTCGGTGTCGAGGTAGACGACCTCGAATAGCGTGGCTCCCTTGTTGGGCATCTCTTCCCCCTACGCGCGGTTGGACCGCCGCCCTCAGTACGTGGCGACGGAGTTGACGGACGTCGCGGTGATGGCCGGGTCGCCGTAGCAGCGGCCCTGCAGGGTGAGCTCGGCGGGCCCGCCCTTCGGGTCTGCGTCGGGCTCCTCGGTCTTCCAGGCGACCTTGGTGGCGCTCAGCGCCACGCTGTCGTCGCCGTCGGTGAACGTGAGCTCGAACTCGCCGTAGGGCACGGCGGCCGACACGGCGTCGCCGTCGACGGCCCCGGTCAGGAGCAGCCGCACCGGCAGCAGATCCGGCACCCGGACCTTGAGCTCGACGTCGCACTCGAAGGCGCCCTCGGAGAGGCCGGCCGGTCCGAGCTGCCCGGACTTCGGGTCGGGCGTAATGTTGCGCTTGATCTCGACGGAGCCGCCCTTTAGCACGGCGCCGCCGCCGTAGCCGGAGCCGTCGAGGTCGAGCACGCTCGTGAGGTGGATGCCCTTGAGGTAGCTGTCGTCTGTCTCGTCGGCCACCGGCACGTACGCGACGTCCGACCAGGCGACGCCCAGACCGGCCCACGCGACCGTGACCTTGAGCGGGCCGTTGCCCTCCCACTCGACCTTGAGCGAATCGAGCTTCGCGTCCGAGGCGGACTTGCGCTCGGCGTCCTTGGCGCCGAAGACGGTGCACCACGGCAGCAGGGCGGCCGGGATGCTGACGTGCGTGTAGGGAGCCGCGGAGCCGGTCGTCTGGAGAGCGCCAAGGACGGCGTACAGCAGGCCGGCGAACGAAGCCGGCCAGACCCGGGTCTCGTAGCCGGCCGTGATGGCGACGGCTTCGCGGAACTCGCCGACGCCGGCGACGCGGGCGGACGTGAGCTCGTCCTCGGTCTGCTCTACCTCGAGCGCCACGAGCTTGCCGGATGCGACCGGGCCCCAGTAGGCCGGCTGCGCCTCAGCGGCGCCCTGCTCGGCCTGCACGGCGAAGCCGGCGGCGGAGATCTTCAGGTTCATTCGGACTCCTCACTCTCTGCGGATTTGGCCGCCTTGACTGCCGTGCCGGTGGCGAGAAGAACGTCGAGTACCTCGGGGTCGATCTCGCCCTCGGCGATGACGCCGGCCTCCGCCTCGTAGCGGACGCGGCCGGTCGTGCCGATGAAGGAGCCACTGACGTGCTCCAGGATCTCGTAGTGCTGCTTTCGCTTAGCCATGGCCTGATTGTCCTTTCAGCGTCACCAACAGGAGCACTCGACAGCGAGCTCGAGGCACAGCTGCCGGCTTGACCCGTCCGTGCCGGCCCCGAGCCGGTAGCGAGGGATGCTCCAGGAGTCGACGGCGGCCCCGAAGGCCTGTGAGGCGAGCGCGGCCTCGCAGGCGCTCGCCAGCGTCTTGAGCCGGTCGCGCGTCGTCACGTAGTCGCCCTCCTGGACGAACACGAACAGCTTGACCTGGAAGGTCTCGTCCGACGGCTTCGTGCCGGTGAGCTCGGCCGAGAGCTTGCCCTCGGCCTCGCCGTCGATCCACACGTGCTCGGTCTGGATCTCGGTCGGGAAGCCGAGGCCCAGCGCCACCTCTCCGGCGCCGCCGACGTCGAACGCCGCCTGACCCTTGAGCGCCGCCAGGAGCGCGTCCTGCGCGGCCCACAGATGGAGCTCGTCGATCATCCGCCGGCCCCCGTGGCCGGCTTGTCGGCGCCGAGCAGGCCGATGATGGCGTCGACGTCGGGGATGCCGGTCTTGCCGGTGGCGTCGGCCTGGCTGATCCGGTAGCTGCCCAGGTCGGTGCTGACCGACGTCGCCCGGGCCGGGATCGTCGACGGCTTCGCATGCTCGGCGGCCAGCATCATGACTGCGGTCTTCGCGAGCTCCACGGGCTCGTCGTAGCCGTGCTGGTAGGAGACGACGATCGTGGACCCCCACGGCCAGCGGCGCGCACGCTCGACGACGCCATGCGGGCGCGTCACGAGCTCGGCCAGCTCGTCGGCCGTGAGATCCACGCCGTCGATCGACGCCGCCGTGACGGCCCGCACCGCGGCCCACCTGGACAGGAAAAGGTTGCGACCGCCCGCGCCGGTCAGAGTCTCGGTGACGTCGCGCGGGACGAAGGCGACGTGCGCCGCGGCCTCGAACCACTGCTCGGCGAACGACCGCGCGAGCTCGAGCTTCGCCACCGTGAACTTGTTCGCGTTGGCGAGATCCGGATACGCGGCCCGGAGCTCGTCGACGGTGAAGTAGTCAGCCACGCGGACACCTCCGATGCCCGTTCACCGGTTCTTCTTCTTCCAGCGCATGAGCAGGCGCCACCACACCGGGCGCTTCACCGGCACCGGGATGATGAGCAAATCGTGGTTGCCGGCCGTGACGCGATCGCCGTCACCCTGAGCGCGAACGCGGTCGATGTAGCGCACGAGCCCGAGGTTCCACCAGCCGGCCCGTCCCGGCTTCTTCGGGCGCGGCACGGTGATGTTCTGAGCAGTGAGGGCGATGCGCTGCGGCTTCGCCGGAGCCGGCGCCTTGCCGACGATCTCGGCATACGGAAAGTGAGCCCCCGGGCAGGCCGTGATGTTGCCCGGCACGTCGCGGTGACGCGGAGCGGGCAGGTTGCGCCCGTGGCGCCGGCGAATGTCGGCGACGAGCTCGCGGCCGGCCTTCAACTGTGCAGCCGGCATGGCGTGCTTGTCGAAGTTGCCGATGAAGCAGATGCCGATGCCGTTGTTGGCGTTCTTCGTGTGGCCGCCGTAGGCCCACTCCGGGCGGCCCCGATGGATGGAGCCGTTTGGGTAGACGACGTAGTTGTAGCCGATGCCCCGATACCCCGGGATCTTGAGGTGCCAGCTGTGGATGTCGACGACGGTCGCGTTCTGCCCCGACGCGGAGTGATGCAGCGGGATGCTCTGCGGCGGACCAACGCGCCGGACCAGAGCGCCACGCCACGCATACTTGTGCTCGATGACCTTCACGGACGCCTCCTCAGTCCTCGTCGCCGGCGGCGCGGGCGGCCTCGATCGCTTCGATGAGCTCGGCCCGCAGGTTCAGCCCCTCGACGTCGACGCACTCGGCCTCGCACGCGGCGCGGAGCTCCGCCAGGTTCATGCGCGAGAGCTGCTTCGGCGGCTGCGGCGCGTCGTCGGCGGCCGGCCTGCCGGAGTGCACGACCAGGCCGCGCGCCGGCTTCTTCGCGGCCGGCTCCCCGGACAGCAGGCCCGCGGCCCGCGCCTCGTCGTCGGTGATGACCGCGCCCGGCGAGAAGCGGAGAACGGTGCGCCCGTCGGCGGCCTTGCCGTAGACGCGCCCCTTGACCTTGAACACGAGGAACCCCCTTCGATCGGTTGTGGCTCCTCGAGTGTCGCGCGAGCGTCACCGGCCGCCGGGCAAACGAAAGGCGCCGGCCTCCCCCTCGAGGGGAGCGCCGGCGCCGGCGGGAGCGCCCAGCCCTAGCTGAGCACGAAGACGGTGGTGGCGCCGATCCGGGCCGCCTCCCTGCGCGCGGCCCGCGCGGCATCCCCGTAGGTGCCGCTCACGAAGTACGGCTCCTCCGGCGTCGGCATCGGCTCGGTGGCGAGCACGTTGCTGGTCGCCATGGCGAACGCCCAGAGGCCGCGCCCGCGCGGAGCGCGGCCGGCGTTGGCCCTCTGGTACGGCGTGGTGTCGACGAAGATGAATGACATGGTGGCTCCTCTGGCTCGTCGTTCCGACTACAGGACGTTGGGATGGCCGGCCGCGCGAGCCTCGTCGAGGACGAGCTTGGTGGCGTTCTCGCACATCATGCGGAGCTCGGCCACGGAGATGAAGGCCGGCGCCGCCTGGTAGGCGTAGCCGGTGAGCATGTCCCAGGAGGAGTCGTCGCCGAGGCCGAGGTCGAGCGCCTCGCGCGCGGTCGCGGCGAGGCCAGAGGCGAAGCGGGCAATCTGGCTGAGCTGGTCAGGGGTGTAGTTGGTGTCGGTGGCCATGGTGGGCTCCTCTCGCTCTCGGCAGGACGGTCAGTCGGCGGAATCGTCGGTGACGCCGCCGAGCCAGACGTCGATGACGGCGGCGAAGTCGTCGGGGCGGATCGGGCCGGCGCTCAAGCTCGTGACGTGCACGCCGTTGGGGTAGAGCAGGCTGGCGGTGTACCAACCGAAGTCCTCGTGGCGATCGCTGCACTCGACGTTGACGACGTGGCTGACCTGGCCGCCGGCGTACATGCGCGTGTGCTCGCTCCACTCGCCGGGCTGAAGGCTATCGATGCTCTTGGTGACCTGCTCCGACATGGTGGCTCCTCTCGGTGGGTGCTCCTCCTGACATGTACTATTATACTCTATGGCGAAGGATAGTCAACTAGCAGGGAAAAGGTTTCGAGATGAGTCGTCTCCTGGCGTGGGTACGGTCAGGGAGGCGCGCAGGACGCAGACGGCCCGAGCTCGCCGAAGCGGGCTCGGGCCGTCGCCTTGTCACGCGGAGCCGCCCGGGCGGCTCCTCTCAGAGGATCACGGTGCGCTGATCTCGCAGAACGCCACGGTCTCCATGGCGCCGGCGGCGCAGGCGAACTCGGCGAGGATCGCCACGAGGTTCTTGATGAAGTAGTCCTCGTGCGAATCCGAGAGCGCGATGCTGATGCCCTCGTGCATCCAAACCGCGAACTCGCGCCAGACGCCCATGATGCTCATGCCGGCCGGCAGGTCGAAGTTCGGAAGCACGAGGCACCCCTCGACGTCGATCGGGTTGACGCCGCGCGGCGATCCGAAGATGAAGCCGCCGGTCTCGATCTCCGCGTAGGCGGCGCCGGTCGCATCCGGCATGCCGTACTTGGTGTCACGAGCGAAGCGAAGCAGCTTGTAATCGGCCCGAGAAACGAAGCAGACGTTCGGCGCCTCGCCGTAGCCATCGCCGATCGTCACGACGCCGTCGTAGATATCCTCGATCATCGACGCGGCGTCGACGCCGGAGCGGTCGACATGGCCGATGCCGGCCGTGTTGGTGATGCCGAGCAGATTGGCGCCCAGACCGTCGCCGGCGATGACCTGCCGGGCCAGGCGGCGGCGCAGGCCCCACTCGAGCTTCGCGTCGATCAGGCTCTTGACGCCGGCGACGTCGCGGAGCGCCTGCTTTGCGGCCGGCATCCAGTGCGCCAGCGTGGTCACGTCGAACGTGACGGGCTCGAGCTCGAGCGCGCTCTCCGGCTTGGCGTTCGTCGCCGCGTTCGCGGCCGTGGTCTCGGCCACCTCGGCGGCGGCGCTGGTGAACGCCTTCTCGCGGACCCACTTGACGCTGGTCGAGTCCGTGGTCGCCATGGTGATGAGGTCGAGCACGGTCAGCGGCGGCAGGAGCGGCAGCGGCCGGATGCCGGGCCTTGCGTCGGGCTCGACCACGTCGGCCGGCGTCGAGAAGATGGAGGCCTGCGGGCTGCGCATGATGGCGCGCGCCTGCTCGCGGTCGGCCACCCTGATGCTGGCCGTGGTGCCGATGGCCTGCTTGGAGCCGGCGGTCTCGGGGATCCGCGCGGCGACGTCGCGGTACACCTCGCTCCCGGTGAGCTGGTCGCCCATCGAGACGCGCGAGCCGGCGTCGGCCGGCTGCGCGGTGCGCGCGGCCGGACGCTCGGGAGCGTCGTCGCCCATGAGCTCGAGCACGTCGCGGTAGGCGCGCTCGGCGGAGCGGGATGCGTCGGCGGAGGCGTTGTAGGTCTCCTGCGCGGCCTGGGCGGCGGCGAACTCGGCCGTGCCGGAGACGTCCTCGTCACCTGCGAGCGCCTCGAGCGCCGTCTTCGCCTGGACGAAGTCGTCCCACCGGGCGCTGGCCTCGGTGGTGGCGGCGTCGGCCTGCTCGCGGAGCTTGCGAGCACGTTCCTTGAGCTTCATGCTTCCTGCCTTTCGTTAGTGTCGTCTGCTCGCCAGCCGGAGCGACGCCAAACCCTTCGGAGTCATGGTGCGTGGAGCGTCACCCGAAGCGGACGGCGCCGGGTCCGACGCCCTCCCTTCGAGCGTGGAGAGCACCTCGTCGAGCTGATCGCGGGCGGTGCGGAGCTTGCCCTCGTTCTCGGCTGAGATGGTGCGGCCGATGGCGAGCGGCTCGCGGCCACGGTAGTGCGGATCCGGATTGAAGCCGAGCGCCTGGAGCACGCCGAAGTCGCACGCCGCCGCGGCCTGGCCGGCCACGATCTCGGTGACGAAGCCCCACTCCTGCGCCTCGGCGGCCGAGAGGTACGTCTCGGCGCCGAGCGCGGCCGCGAGCTCCTCCTCGGTCTTGGTGCACCGCTGCATGTAGATGCCGGCCATGATGCCGCCGACGCGGTCGAGCCACTCGGCCTGCTCGCGGAGCTCCGTCGCGTTGCCGATGCAGACCATGGCCGGCCAGTGCACCATGAACAGCGCGTTGTCGTACATGGCGACGTCCTCGCCGGCGAGCGCCAGGATGGTGCCCATGCTGGCGGTCCACCCCTCGACGCGCGACGTGACCTTCGCCGGATGACTCACGAGCGCGTTGTAGATGGCGAGCCCGTCCGAGACGGAGCCGCCAGGTGTCGAGAGATGCAGCACGATCTCCGGCGTGTCGATCGCCGCAATCGTCTGGCAGAGCTCCTTCGCGGTGAGCGACGGGTCGTACCAGTCGTCGCCGATGACGTCGTAGATCCAGACGTCGGTCGCGGTCGGCTTGCCCTCGGCGCGGGCGGCCGCCTTGATCTCGTAGAACGGTCCCTTAGCCTTCGGGAACTGCCGACGCATCGTCGTCCTCCTCATCGGTGGTAGTCGGGCGCCCGGCGCGCATCGCCTCGACGACGAGTGCCTCGTGCATGGACGCGGAAGCGGCCGGCTCGGCCGCGGTCGGCGCCTCGGGGTCGAGCAGGTTGGCCGGCACGCGCGGCCGGTTGTACGGGTTCGCCGGGTCGGCAGGGTCGCCGATCGGGTCGAGCCGCTTGAGCTTGCGGTTGTCGTTCGACGACGTGGTGCCCGACGAGGTGAGCAGCATGATGGACTGCGCCTCGGCGAGCGGGTCCGGCTTGAGGATCTCGCCCAGGTCGAACTCGGTGAAGACGCCCTCCCGGACCCAGGTCGCCACCGGGTCGATGAGCTGCGCCTCCTCGGTGTCCTCGATGAGCGTGCAGTACGGCGAGACGGTGTCGACGTAGAACGAGCGCCGAAGCTCCGAGATGTTCGAGTAGGTGGCGTGGTCGAGGATGCCGACCATCGGCGCCGGGATCCCGTAGGTGGCCGCGGCCTCTTCGCGCGTAGCCTTGCGGGTCTCGATGAGCGAGACGTCAGCGGCAGACTGCGAGAGGCTGTGGAAGGCGAGGCCTTGGTCGAACACCCCGAGCGTCTTGCCGCCAGGAGACGAGTAGAGCTCCTCGAGCTCGGCGCGCAAGCGCGGGATGGTGCGCTCCTGGAGCAGCTTGTCGGTGGTGAACGCGCCGCGGAGCGAGGGTCCGTGCTCGAGCGCCTGCAGCTGCCAGTCGGTCGCCGCGTCCTCGATGCCGAGCGTGCGCCGGAGCGGCTCGAGCGGCGAGCGCCCGCCCATGAGCTTGTAGTGGACGACGTCCTTCGGCAGCACCGTGATGAACTCGCCGAGGATGCCTTCGGGCCGGATGCGGTACTCGTTCGTCTGACCGCCGGCGTCCTTCTTCTCCTGCACCCACGGCCACGGGATCGGCCAGAGCTCTACCGGCGGCCGGCCTTCGCCGGGCCGGAGCTTGAGCTCGAGGTGGTTGCCGTGCGTGAACAGGTTGAAGGCGAGCGCGCCCTTGCGGTCGAAGGCAGACCCGCCAGGGAACGGCCGCCGCAGGAGCTTCGCCAGGTCGTGCGTGCGCGTGCGCTTGCGCTCGTCGCCCTCGCTCCCGAGGTAGACCTTCTCGGGGAGCCGACTGATGGCGAGGTAGAAGGTGCGCACGGCTGCGTAGATCCACGGCTGCGTGAAGACGATCTGCTCGTAGGTCGCCGATCGGCTGCCCCACAGAGAGACGGAGCCGGCCGAGGGCCCGGAGTAGGTGGTGATGCCCTTGCCGGCCCACGGCAGGGATGCCTGCGCCCGCACCGGCGCGCCCTTGGAGATGATGACCGTCACGGCTCTCCCGTCTCGATGATGCGCTGGATGAAGCCAACGCGCGCGATGGGCACGAGGGCCTCGCCGTCGATCGCCACCGTGCTGCCGTCGCCGTTCAGGTAGGCAGCGTGACGGAGCACGTAGACGTCGGAGTGCACGGCCAGGAGCACGCCACGAATCGAGGAACCGTCGCGCGTGTGCATGACGACGGTCTCGGTCTCGAGATCCTTCAGGTACGGGCGCCGGCTGATCCTCATGGGACCATGGTCGCGGGAGCGTCACCCGAAGCGACGACGGCCGCCCCGAGCGGAGCGGCCGTTAAGCCTGGCGCGGTCTTTCGCGGGCGGTCAGATGACGAGCATGGCGAACTCGCTCACGAGTCGCCGGCCGGCGGCCTGCGGAATCCCGGCCCGAACTCCGGGTTGCCGATCGGCCGCGGCTTGAACTCGTCCACGCTCTCGGGATCGACCAGAAAGTCGCGGCCGATCTTGCGGGCCCGCAGCCGGCCCTCGTTGATGTACTGAAGCACCCGCCTTCGGGTCACGCCGAGCCGCTCGGCGGCGGCGGTGGTGGTGATGGGGTCTGGCATGGCTTCGGCTCCCTTCCGTGAATCCCGCTGCCATAATTGTACGCCGTGTGGCAGGATAGCGCCAGGACCCACGGGGTGACGGCGCTGCCACACTGGCCGCGCTCCTTTCGCAGCGAGGCTGCGGTCCGTGGCGGGACCAGCGCCTCGCACTTCCTCCTGAGACCCTCTTGGACCTTGGTGATGCGCCAGCCGGGAGGCTTCTCCTTGACGCTGGCGTTCAGCACCTGTCGGTGAGGTCCGCGTTGCCGCCGAGCCGCCCGCGCCCCTCCTTGAGCACGTCCACGAGCATCATCGAGGAGCAGGGTGCAGCTGAAGCCGGGTCCTGACGCTATCATTGGGCCCTGCGAACTGGCTTCGACCGGAAGGAAAGAGCACACGATGCTTGTTGAGACCATCGCCCTCTTCCTCTTGATCCTGGTGAACGGCGCGCTCGCCATGTCTGAGCTGGCCCTCGTCTCATCGCGGAGGAGCCGCCTCGAGCATCAGGCGACTCAGGGCAGCCGTGGTTCCCAGGCGGCGCTGCGCCTCATCGACGATCCGGGCCGGTTCTTGGCGACGGTGCAGATCGGCATCACGCTCGTGGGCATCGTCGCCGGCGCGTTCGGCGGCGCGACGCTGGGGCGGCGGATCGGAGACTGGCTGAATGAGATCCCGTGGATCTCGCCCCATGGCCAGCTCGTCGGCATGACTGTCACCGTAGCCGCCATCACCTACCTGTCGCTGATCCTCGGCGAGCTCGTGCCCAAGCGCGTCGCTCTGGCCCAGCCCGAACGGACCGCCTCCCTCGTGGCGAGACCGATCGAGGTGCTTTCGAAGATCGCCATACCGGCGGTGTGGGTGCTCCACGCCTCCACCGAGAGCGTCCTGAAGGCTCTTCGGCTGTCGGGCGTCCGGGAGACGACGATCACGGAGGACGAGGTCAAGTCCCTGATCGCCGAAGGCACGCAAGCCGGTGTCTTCGTCCCGCAGGAACAGGAGATGATCGAAGGCGTGCTTCGCCTGGCTGATCGCTCCGTCAGGGTCATCATGACGCCTCGCGCCAACGTCGTCTGGGTCGACGTGAGCTCCGACCGGGATGCCATCCTTGGCATGGTCGAGGCGCATCGCTTCTCGCGCCTGCTGGTGTGTGACGGGACCCTGGACCGGCCCATCGGATTCGTCCACACCAAGGACCTCCTTCCCGGGGCTCTCCGCAAAGGCGACGTCACTGCCCTGCGCAGTCTGACGGGCCCCCTGCTGTGCGTGACGGACCGCACGCCCGTCCTTCGCCTTCTCAGTCGATTCAAGAAGGAGGGCATCCATAACGCGGTGGTGGTCGACGAGTACGGCATGACGGAGGGCGTGGTGACCCTGACCGACGTCATCGAGGCCATTGCGGGGGATCTTCCGGAGCGCGGCGAAGCCAACGAAGCTCAGATGGTACGAAGAGACGACGGCTCGTGGCTTGCGGACGGGATGACGCCGACCGACGAGGTGGAGAGCGCCACGGGGATCGACATGGGAGATGAGGTCGAGACGCTCGCGGGCTTCGTGCTGGAGCATCTGGAGCGAATACCGGAGACCGGCGCACACTTCGAGTGCGGAGGCGCGCGTTTCGAGGTCGTCGACATGGACGGCAACCGCATCGACAAGGTGCTCATCCACGTGAGCCGGAGCCACGCCCAGACGGACGGGTGAGCGCCGAGTCCTGTAGTGGGCACGGTCAGGCCGTGATGACGCGCGGATCCGTGCGCCCGACGGCCTCGCCCTCGGCCAGGTACGACGCCATGACGCAGGCGACCGCGGCGTCGATCTTGAGGTCGTCCTGGACCTTGGTGACGCGCCAGCCGTGCGGCGTCTCCTTGACGCCGGCGTTCAGCACCTGGTCGGTGAGCCCGCCGTTGCCGCCGTGCCGGCCGCGGCCCTCCTTGAGGACGTCCAGAAGCATCATCGAGGCGGCACTCATCTTGGCGTCGTTCTGGCGGAACTCCTCGACGGGCAGGCCCCACTCGTTCTGCAGGCGGAGCATCGACCGCGTGAAGTAGTTCGGGTCACAGGCGACGCGCACGACGTTGAAGTCCTCGCAGAGCTCGACGATCTTGGCCTCGATGGGATCGTGGTCGATGTAGCCGAGCGCCTCGTCCTTGTGCCAGATCCAGGCGAGCCAGTTGTGGAAGCCCTCGGGGTCGACCTGGTCGAAGACGAGCGCCGACGTGTCGCGCGTCCACGAGGCGTCGAGACCGATGACGGCCGGCAGATCGGGCACGATGAGCGGCCGCGCGTCGCAGGCGTGCCAGAGCTTCGCCGGATAGGCCCGGTTGGTGCCCTTGGACGGGAAACGGTTGAGGTGGTACCGCTCGAACTGCGGGAACGGCATCGTGTTGTAGGCGTCGAGCAGGTCGGCGCCTGAGATCCACGACTGCGGGTTGGCGGCCCGCCACACGGCCGGGTCGTGGCCGTCGGCCTCGTCGTCGGCGCCGACCCAGTAGACGTAGGCCCGCGGATCCTCGGCGGCGCTCTTGAGGAGCTCCCACAGCGGGCCCTTGCGCTCCTCGCCGGCCGTCGAGATCGTGATGAGGAGCGCGTTCGGCTGGCCAATCATCCCCGAGAGCATCGCGTAGCGCATCGAGTCGTCCTTGTGGACGTGGTACTCGTCGATGATGACGACCTGGCCGTGGATCCCCTGGGCGCCGCCGGCGTCGTAGGCGACGGTGTAGATGCGCTGCCCGGTCTCCTTCACGATCACCTCGTTGGTGCGGACCTCGCAGGCGACGCGGAGCATCGGGTCGGCGTAGACCATGCGGCGCAGCTTGTTGAAGACGATCTTCGCCTGCGGCCGGTTGCGCGCGACGATCACGTACTCGCCCTCGATGACCGGCTCGGTGAAGGCGAGCGCCAGGATTAGCGCCGCCGAGAGGCTCGACTTGCCGGAGTTGCGCGGCAGGCCCAGGACGGCTTCGCGGTACTTGCGCATGCCGCGGCGGTCGACGCAGCCGAAGATCGGCCGCAGGACGTCGTCGCGCTGCCAGAGCTCGGGTACGAACGGCTTGCCGGCGAAAGCCCGGTCGGGGTGACGGATGAAGGCGGAGAGGAACATCCCCACGAGCCGCGCGAGCTCCTCCCCACGCTTGGTCGTGCGGTAGCGGCCCGGCACGCGCGGGAGCGCACGCTTCGCGGCCGGCGCCTTGCGGCGGTGCGCGGATCCAGTGCGGCCCTTCGCGGCTGGACGCGCGGTGGCCTTGCGCTTCGCGGCCGCCACCGTCTACTCCGCCATGAGCTCGCGCAGGCGCTTCTGAATGTCGAGCACCATAGAGCCCGTCGCGGCCTCCATGAGGTTGCCGCGGATCCGCGCCAGCGGGTTGAGCCCGAGCACGTCGGAGAGCTGCCGCATCGTCACGGCAGCGTCCTTCGCGACCTTGATCATCGGGTTCGGCATCGGCCCGCTCTGGCCGGCGACCAGCACGCCCTTGCGGGTGATGAGATCGCAGGCGTCGGCGTGCACCTGGGCGGCCTGGCAGTAGGCGCGCACGAGCGGCAGGTCGACCTCGCGGAGAGTGCGGAGCGCCGACATGTCGGCGACGATCGTGCACCACACCGCCTTCGCCACCTCGGGCATATCGGGCGGCGGCTCGCGATGCGCGAGCTCGGCCGGCGGCGCCGGGCCGAGCACGGCCGGCGACCCGGAGCCGGTCTGCGGCCGGTGCCCGCTGCTGTGGCTCTTCCCGCGCTCGGGATCACGTGGACGACCGCGTGCCACGCCGGTCTACTCCCACCGCTCGAGCTCGCCAGATGGCGCCGCCGGCGCCGGCGCGCCGCCGGATCCGCCCTCCGGCGGGCTCTCTCGGCGCTCGATCTCGGTGAGCAGGCGCTCGATGTCGCGGACGATGACCGTCGTCTCCGGGAAGACCATCTCGCGGCGCTTCTCGATCTCGCGCGCGGTGCGCAGCCGTTCTCGCTCGATCTCGAGGAGCTCCTTGAGGATAGGGAGCGGCGCCGTGAGCTTCGGCGGGTCACCGGCGCGTGGACGCGAAGCCTTCGCCATCACCGACCGACCCGGTTGAGCGCGTGACCGCGGGACTGGCCGGCCTCGGCCATGCGCCACCACATGTTCCGATTCTTGGACCCCGGGTGCATCAGCGCGTGGCACTCGTTGCAGAGCACCATCATGTTCGCCGGCTCGAAGGCGAGCTCGTCGTCGATGCCGGACGTCGCCACCGTGATGATGTGGTGGACGTGGCGCGCCGGCGCGCCGCAGCACTCGCACTCCTCCCCGCGCTGCTCGAGCACGGTGAAGATCGCGCGGCGGTAGCGCCGCTGGGCTTTCGCCGCCGCAGATCCGGACCGGCGGCGGCGGCGCTGGCGCGCGCTCACGAGGCGAGCCTCGCCCGGCCGCCCGTGACGGTCTCCCAGCGGCTCACGGCGACGTCGACGTACACCGGGTCGAGCTCGACGCCGTAGCAGGCGCGGCCCTGGCGCTCGGCGGCGATGAGGGTCGAGCCGCTCCCCAGGAACGGGTCGTAGACGAGCCCGGCCTTCTTCGTGCTGTTGACGATGAGGCGGCTGAGCAGGCCGACCGGCTTCATGGTGGGGTGCGAGTCGGAGCGGCGCGGCCGGTCGTGCCGGATGACGTCGCTGGCCTCGTAGATCTCGCGCAGGAGCGCCACGAGCTCGTCGCGGTCCAGGGTGTCCAGGTCGGGCTGCCGATCGGCGATGAGGGCGGACCGCTTGCGCCCGCCGTGCCAGGAGTGCCGGCCGCCCTGCTTCCAGCCGTACAGCACGGGCTCGTGCTGGCTGTGGTAGTCCATCATGCCGAGCACGAAGTTGTCCTTGATCCACACGAGGTTCTGCGCCACGTGCCAGCCGCACTCGAGCAGGGCGGTCTCGAACTCGATGCGGCGCGCGTCGGAGTGGAAGACGTAGCAGGGAGCGCCGTCGCGGCAGCTCACGAAGGCGAGGCCAAGCGCGTCCTGGACGAGCTCCAGTAGGGCAGAGGACGAGAGCTCGTCGTTCGAAATCGACCGGTGCTTGCCGACCGTCTGCCCACGGATGGCGGCGGTCTTCTCCTTGTTGGCCACGTAGTCGACGCCGTAGGGCGGGTCGGTCAGGACGAGATCTGCGGCGCGGCCGCCGAACAGGGCTGCGACCACGTCGACGTCGGTCGAGGATCCGCACGCGATCCGGTGCCCACCGAGCTCCCAGACGTCGCCGAGCTTCGCGGTCGGCGCGGCCTCGTCGGCCTCCGGCACGTCGTCGTCGGCGTCGCCCGGCGCGATCTCCGCAAGGCCGTCGAAGCCGATGCCGTTCAGATCCCAGCCGCCGGCGTCGAGCTCCGCCAGCATGTCGGCGAGCACGACGTCGTCCCACTCGGCGAGCTCGGCGGTGCGGTTGTCGGCGAGCGCGTAGGCGCGCACCTGGTCGTCGGTCCAGCCGGCCGGCACGCGCGTGATGGCGACCTCGGTCCAGCGCAGGTCGCGCATGGCGACGAGGGTGCCGTTGCCGGCGATGACCTGCAGATCGCCCCGCACGACCAACGGACGGCGCTGCCCGAACTGCTCGAGCGAGCCCTTGATGGCGTCGAGATTGCGGCGGCCATGCTTGCGAGCGTTGCGCGGGTCGAGCGTGAGTGAGGCGATCGGCACGACCTCCACCTCGAGCTCCGGCGTGCCGGCCTTCGCGGCCTTGCCCATGGTCAGTCCTTTCCGAGAGTCTCGTTGATGGCGGAGTCGAGCGCCTGCGCGACGCGCGTGCAGCGCCAGGCGAGCGCCGGCCTGGCGTCGACGCCGAGCCGCGCGAAGACGCCGGCGAGCGTCTTGGCCTCGAGGAACGCGCGCGCTACCTGCTCGTCAGTCGCGGCCTTCGGCGCCGGGTGTGCGTGGACGACCGGCTCGAGCGGAGCGCCCTCGGCCTCGAACTCGGCGCGCACGACCGCCGAGGCCTGGCGGGCTCGGCTTGCGGCCTTGCGGCAGACGGCGTTGCAGTAGCGTGGCGTCGGCCCGCGGGACCCTCGCTGGATCGCGCGGCCACACCACTCGCACAGCAGGATCTCGAGCTTGACCATGCCTCGATGGTCGCCGCTGCGTCACCGAAACCCGTGACATGGGCGCCTCGCAACATGTGACCGCTTCTGTGGCGCCGCCAGAATCGCCAATTTCGGGCTCGCGCGTTCCCTCAGGAAGGCAGGGTCTGCGCAACGCGCGCGCTGTGATTCGACCCCCTACCCCTCGCCGCCAGACAGCACGAAGGCCCCACGACGCCTGATCACACCGCGAGGACTCCGGATGAGCGACGGCCTACCGCCCGCCCCGCGCGGGTGATAGCCTCCGGCACGTGAATCCGCTGCTCGAAATGGACCGCGCATGGCGGTGATTGACGACCTGTTGTCGCACGTCAGCGACGACGGGCTTCGCACCCAACTGTCGGAGGCTGTGGCGCACCTACGGAGGCGGAAGAAGTTCGGCCTAGTCTTCGAAGAGCACATCCCCGAGACCGTCGTTCTCCCTGCTGCCGGCCTTCGAGAGGGCAGCGCGGTCATGCTGCGATGCGAGCCGAAGGACAAGACTCGGTACATAGTCGAAAGCATCGCCGGCGCTCAGGCCAAGATCACGGCCGGCGATGGGACTCCCTCGCGCAAGGTAGGTGTTGACGGTCTTCTTGTGCTCAAGCCTTTTGGGGAGCCTGTCTATCCGGTCCTGCGCCAGACTGGCAGCATCGATCGCAACCCGGACCTGCCCTACCACGCAGTCATCAACGGCGAGAACTTCCACGCGCTTCAGTTGCTCCTGTTCGCCCACGAGGGCCAGGTCGACTGCATCTACATCGACCCGCCATACAACACCGGAGCTCGCGACTGGAAGTACAACAACGCTTTCGTGGACGCGCAGGACAGCTGGCGCCACTCCAAGTGGCTGTCGTTCATGGAGAAGCGGCTTCGGTTGGCGAAGAAGCTGCTGAAGCCCGACGGCGTCCTCATCATCACGATTGACGAGCACGAGGTTCATCACTTGGGCGTCCTTTTGGCGCAGGTCTTCCCTGAGTACCTGCGACACATGGTCAGCGTCGTAATCAACCCCAAGGGCACCGGCAAGGTGAACTTCGGTCGTGTCGATGAGTACGCCTTCTTCGTGATTCCGGACACCGGCGCCTCTCTTGTCAGCGTGCCGGTCGGCGCAACGGCCGTCGTCGTCGAAGACGACGCAGAGGATTCCGGAGGCGACGAGGAGGACGCCGGCGAGCCGAGGGAGGCAATCGAGGGAGCCGGCGACGAGAATCTGCCTTTCCCAGCCGGCGAACGAGCGATGTGGGAGCTCCGTCATGCTCGTCGCCGTGGTGGCGAGTCGTCGTATCGGTCGCAACGTCCCAATCAGTTCTACGCGCTGTACGTTGACGAGTCCGCCCGCCGTGTTGTGCGGGCAGGGCCTAGTCTGAGCCTCGATGAGGACCCCGACTTCGGGGAGATTGACGGGCTGAAGCCGATCTGGCCCATAGATCGTGAGGGCAATCATCGCTGCTGGCGATACGTCCCCACGAGTATGCAAGAGCTCATCGATGGTGGCTTCGTGGTGATGGGACGGCACAACGCCGCACAGGACACATACACCGTGAACTACTGGGTGAGAAAGACGACGTCGAGGAAGCCGAAGACCGTTTGGTGGCACACGTCTCACGACGCGGGCACCCACGGCACGACTCTCCTTCACGCGTTCTTGGGCCGCAGGCAAGCATTCAACTTCCCGAAATCGATCTACGCCGTCCGTGACGCGTTGGCGCTTGTGGTGAGGAATCGCCCCGACGCACTGATCGTCGACTTCTTCGCGGGATCTGGCACCACCCTGCACGCTGCCGCTCTCCTGAACACCGCGGACGGCGGCCGGCGCCGCGTCATCCTCGTGACCAACAACGAGGTAGACGAGAAGACCGCGAAGGCCCTCAACAAGAAGGGGCAGTTTGTGGGCGACGAGGACTTCGAAGCTCACGGCATTGCACACGCCGTGACGATCCCTCGGGTCCAAGCTGCGCTATCCGGCGTGCGCCAGGACGGAACACCTGTGCCCGGGAAGTACATCGGGGGGCGGAAGTTCGCCTCCGGGCTGGCCGGCAACGCAGCGTTCTTCGACCTGTGCTATGAGGACGCGGACTTGCTTGAGACAGGCACGCACTTCGACGACATAGTCCCCCTGTTGTGGCTTGCCGCCGGGTGCTACGGAGACCCCGGCCGGCTGGAGGCAGGCGAGGACTGGTTGATGCCGAAGGGGTCGCCGTTCGCCGTTCTGCTTGACGAAGACCGCTTCCGCGGCTTTCTCGCCGAACTGGCGAAGCGTCCCGACATTGACCACGTCTGGCTCGTAACCGACAGTGAGAATGCGTTCGCGCGCATGCGGAGCCGAGTCCCGGCCGGCCGGTCTGTCGGCATGTTGTACCGCGACTACCTGCGCAACTTCAGGATCAACGCGCGAGTTGCCCGATGAGGGTTGTCCTCAAAGACTTCCAGTCGGATGACCTCGTCGAGCTCCTCGACTCGTTCGCTGACGCTCACCAAGTCCATCGTGCGTCGGCACTTCTGCTGAACGCTCCAACTGGTGCCGGAAAGACCCTCATGGCGACTGCGTTCATTGAGGCTGTGCTCGACGGTACGGAAGAAAGCCCCGGCGATCCGAGCGTCACGGTTGTTTGGCTGACCGACCAGCCTGAGCTCAACAAGCAGACCCGGGAGAAGATGCTGCGGACTTCGAGCGTCTTGACGTCTGACGACTTGATCATCATCGACGGGTCTCTGGACGCCGAGGCTTTGACTCCCGGAAGGGTGTACTTCCTCAACACTCAGAAACTCGCAACGACTAGCTCCCTTGTGAGGGCTGGCGATGACAGGACGTTCACCCTGTGGGCGACCTTGGCGAACACCGTGAATCGCGCTCCGGACAAGTTCCTGCTGGTGGTAGACGAGGCGCACAGAGGCACGAAGGGCAACGACGCCGCCGAAGCCGAGTCCATCATGCAGAAGTTCCTCAAGGGCAGTGCGGGAGAGATACCCATGGTGCCGCTTGTGGTCGGGATCAGCGCAACGCCCGATCGTTTCAGGGGGCTTTGCGCGGATACGAATCGTCCTCTCTTTGCGGTTGATGTAGACCCAGAGCGGGTGCGCGAATCCGGGCTTCTCAAGGAGTACGTGGACCTCTACCATCCCGAACAGATTCAGCCCGGCCAAGCCACGATGCTGACGCAGGCCGTGGGGGCATGGAGGGAATACGCCTCGCGCTGGAGTGCCTACGGTCTCGCCGAGAGCGAGCAGGTTCCTCGCCCCGTGCTGCTGGTGCAGGTTGAAGACGCGAGGGCGGGCGCATCGGGTGCATCGTCGACCGATCTTGGGATGGTGGTCGCAACGCTCGCCAAGGAACTCGGTCAGGAGGCCGAGGGGGACTGGCTCGCTCATGCCTTCCAAGACGACACAGACCTGTCCGTCGCGGGCCACACTGTTCGTCACCTTGCACCATCAGCGATTGACGATGACCCAGACGTCAAGGTGGTGCTCTTCAAGACGAGCTTGAATACGGGCTGGGACTGCCCACGGGCCGAAGTCATGGTGTCATTCCGGCGAGCCAAGGACGAGACCAACATCGCGCAACTCGTCGGCCGCATGGTGCGGGCGCCGCTAGCTCGACGAATCGACGCGGACGAGCACCTGAACACGGTTGCCTTGTATCTGCCGTTCTATGACCGGGCAACGGTGGAAAAGGTGGTCAACAGGCTCACCCAGCCGGACGCTGGCGTTCCTCCGACCTCGGCCCGGGAAGGCGAAGATACTGTCACGCTGACTCGCGCCGCCGACAAGGCCGAATGCTTCGAGCTGCTCGAGCGACTGCCCACGGAGACCGTGCCGCGAGTCCGACCGACTAAGCCAGTGCCGAGAGTCGCGAGATTAGCTGCACTGCTTGCGGAGATGGCACTCGAGACGGATCCGGTCAAGACGTATCGGGGTCGTCTCGTGCAGGTCCTCATGCAAGAACGAGAGAGATTGAGTGGTGACGCCGACTTCAAGAAGCTCATGGATGAGGGCGCCGTTCTCGACATCCGCCTTCGCCGCGTCGCTTACGGGACGACTCAGGCTGCCGAGCAGGCGGAGCCCGTGGCTGCGGGTGACGCAGACGCCGATGTGGACGACCAGGTCGTGTCGGAAGACACAATCCCCGGTCTGGTGCACGCCTCCATCGCCGAACAGGATCTTGAAGACCTGAGCAACCTAGCCGGCAAACGGCTCGGCGAAGGTCTGCACAAGGAATACATCCGTGACCGGCTGGCGACAGGGGCCGTGTCCGCTCGCGTAGCGAAGCTCGAGGTGCACGCACTCGTGGCAACACCAGGTGTAGCGACCAAGGTTGACGCGGCAGCGGACGCGCAAAGGCGAGAATGGGTCGACGCCTACAAAGCCACCATCAATGCCGGCGACGAGAGGTACGTGCAGGCGCTCCGAGAAATCGAAGCAGCCGGTTCAAGGCCCGAGACCACGACAATCGTCGCCCCCCAGAGCATTGAGTGGTCCAAGGCCGAGACGACATGGAAGAAGCACCTCTACGTTGGCGAAGATGGAACCTTCCCTGATGACTTCGCGAAGTCCAGCTGGGAACGGCGAGTGGTCGAGACGGAGACTGCGAGAGATGACATCGTCGGCTGGTTCCGCAATCCCGACCGAAAGCCATGGTCTCTGTGCATCGCGAGACAGGCCGGCATGAAGTGGGTGCCGTTCTATCCGGACTTCATCCTCTTCAGAAGGACCCCCAGCGGGATCATTGCGGACATTGTGGACCCGCACTTGCTGTCCGCTGAGGACATGCCGCAGCGGGCCGTTGAGCTGGCCAGGTATGCCCAAGATCAGAGTCAGCACTATGGACGAATCGAAATGGTTCTCTTTGAGGGTCCCAGCGACCAGAATGGCAAACGGCTTGACCTAAGCAGCGAGGCCGTTCGCGCCGCCGTGGCCAACGTCGCCACGTCGGATCAGCTCAAAGCTCTTTTCGCGAGCGTCTAGCCGGCCTCGTCGCGCGGGGAGGGCGGCTCTCGTCCACAACCGGCGCGCTTCGGAAGCGAAGCCGCCCTCCCTCCATTGTGACCGGCTACCGTTTCGGGGACTTCGCCCACACGCACAGAACTTCCGGCCAATGCCACTCTATGGAGCGTGCCGGTCAACCCGCAAGGTAGACAATCGCCTGCCCTGAGCCTGAGCTGGGCGCCGCCCGGAGGGAACATCGCCGCTCAACCGCCCAAGGCCGCCGGTACCTCGCGAAGCTCGTTCACGACAATCAGACGGCCGTTGGTCAAGTACCGTGCCAACTCCGCATCGTCGACGTTCCAGGGCCGACGAACGAGGATCGCGCGACCCGACGAGTTCTCGAGGAACTCGAGCACATTGCCAATGTAATCATCCACCAAGACGTCGACCGCGCAGATGCTCTTGCCGGCTTCGCGTGTGTTCACGAGCTCGTCTGCGAAGAGGCGCCGTCTTTGTAACCATCGCTCAGTGCCCTCGCGAGCGTCGAGAGGCCTGGCCGTGATTACGACAACACGGTGCCTGCGGAAGAGCCGAGCAAGCATTCGTCGCGCTCCCCTGTGAACCGGCATGCTGGCGACGTAGTTGGGGTCGCCTAGTGCCCTGGCGATTTCCGTCGATATGTCCGACGGGCCGAAGTCGTATCGCCAGTCGACGATATCGTCGTATTCCAGAGCGATGCCAAACTCTTCCTTCACGCGGGGGATCACCCCTGTAATCTGGTTTCCCAGCACGCCATCGATGTCGATGCCGATGACGGTGCCAGCGTCCTTGGCGGCCTGTCTGCGCCTCGTTTCTGCCCTGCGTTCATGTCGGTACAGGCACACAACCGCCAGGAAGGTCAGGATTGAAACGATGTTCAGTGCAGTGCTCGGCCATAGTCGCCAGAGGATCGCGTAGAGGATCACCAGGAGACCCAGTGCCCACATGTACTCAAGAATCGGCCTGAGATTGCTTGCCAACGGGCCGTAGGTGCGTCTTCGCGTCACGCCCGACAGCCAATAGACCCCGAAGACCAGCGGATACCCGAGCAGGTGCCGCCAGATGTCGGCAGACGGGTCAGACTCAAAGAAGGCAATGGTGAACAGCAGATAGGCATACAGGACGACGATGACCATGTCCGATCCGAAGCGCGCCCACTCCGTCCAGCCGTAGCGCCTCATGTCATACGGCCGGTCGACCATCGTGAGGTGCCAGTCGTACCAGCTCATCACCGTTGTGACGTAGACGGCGCACAGCGCCACGATCGCCGCGCTGTGTTCAGTTGGATTGCCGCCTGGGATCGGGTTGATCACGACGGCACGGTAAGCGACCAGGCTCTGGGCTATGACCAGGGCGAAGACGAACTCGGGCAGCTTGATCAGCTGATCGGATATCTGCCGGGTGTCAAGTGGGCTCATGAGTATCTCGAAGTTGACTAGGGGCATCGTAGCGTATCGCGCACTTGCTGAGCTGTCCGAAGACGGCCCGCGCTGCCCCGACGAAAAGCGCCATGACATCAATCCGCGAGCAGCATCGTCCTAGGGTCGACGAGGAAGTCGCGACCGTCCTCGAGGACGAGGCGCCAGTTGGGCCGCTTTCGCTCGATCTTGGCTACGGGGCAGAGATCGCCCCGAGTCGAACGGTAATACACCGGCTTCTTCTTCCATCGGGCTGCTCGACTTAGGCTTACTCGCTCCAAGGTCACCACGTTTCATAGTAGAGGAACCGGTGGCCCCCGAGAGGGCGATAGACGCTCTCGCCACTCGAGGTGCCATCCTTTGCGTCATCGATGTGGGGCAAGGATTCGCTGCGCGCGGACGGCCTTGGTGGCTCATCTTGCGCTTCACCCCCCAGAAGGTCGCGCACGATGGGCGCCGTCGGCAGCACAATCCTTCGGCCAATTCGCAGGACAGGCCATGGATACGTTCCAGCTGCGATGCTCTCGTAGAGCGTGTCACTGCTGCATCCGAGCAGGGGCGCAAGCTCCCGCACGCCAACGGTTGCCCTGGTCTTCAAGTCGTCGAGGGTCAAGATCGTCTCGGATGACGAGTCCTTCATGCCGCCCACCTCCCGCGATGCCGATGTGCCCCCGTATTCGCCGCACTTGATGCGTCTCCGCATCGCCACGGACAGGGAAGGTCGGACGCAGCAAGTCGACGGGGAAGGGTCTTGCCCTGCTCTGTCTCACGCACGACATGGCAGCCCATTCGCCGCGTGCGAGCCCCCTCATCGGCTGGCCGCGAACGCCTCGATGTCGACGCGCCGGTAGAGGTTGCGCTTGACATCGCCCGGAATGTCGACGGGCCGGATCGCTCCAGCGGCGACCCACTTGCGGAACGTTACCTTGCTGACTGAGCAGAGCTGAGCGGCCACTTGCTCGGAGACGAGGATGCGTTCGCCTATCGGCACTATCTCTCGTCTGCGAGGTGAGACTCCTTCAGCCTTGCTCACGACTGCCTCCCGTTCTCGTGTGTCGGTTCGGCCACGATAGCGGATGCCTGGGACGCGATTGGCCAGCGCGAGGTCTCCTCACACCATGCGCCGGGCCAGCGGGAGTGCTGGAGCTGAACGATCAGCCCTCGTCATGCGGACCGGAGGACGCATTGAGCGCGGCCATGAGCGTCGTCAGCGCGGCGACGATGCCGAGCACGGCCTGCACCGCGCTGTTGAGCTGGTCGGTCGTGACCAGGCCGAACGCGAGCGCGCCCGCGACCGCGGCGGTCACGATTCCGTAGATGGCCTTGCGGCGCGGCGGCGTGAGGTAGCGGTTGATTCTGGCGAGCATTGCGTCTCCTCTCAGACGGCGACTTGGGACGGGTCGCACTTGCTGCGGCGAGGCCGGAACGGCAGGTAGGGGTACTCGGCGAGCATTAACCGCGTCAGACCGCTCCGCAGGTTGTGGTTGATCTTGTAGGGCTCCTCATCGAGCTTCTGGAGCCCCAGGCGGGTCGCCAGGGCCGGCGAGCGCAGAGCCTCCATGTAGGTCTGCATCGAGCAGGAGCCGCGCCGGCGCATGTCCTCGTGCGCCCAGACGATGATCTCGTCCCAGGCAGCGCGGTGCTCGTCACGCCACGCGAGAGCCTCGAGGAGCGTCGTGTTGTCCAGGGACAGCTGCAGGTCGTTCACGCTTCGCTCCTGCGGGTCCGGCGAAGCGGGTAGCAGAGCTGCCCCTGAGCCTCGAGAACCTCGAGCCAACGCTGGGCAGTAGCGACGGAGATGCCCGCCAGGGCGGCGATCTCGCGCCGCGTCGGTGGGTTGGAAGGGTCGCGGCGGGCGCGTTCGTTGTAGAAGGCTGCCACCTCCGCGGGGATCGGCCGGGTCATGCTTTCGGGTCCTTTCGAATCGTCACGACGACGCGCGGGCGGCGCCGGTCGAGGTGGAACTCGTCGGTGAAACCGACAACGTGCTTGCGGCCGTCGCCTGCGAGGATCCCGAGCCGCACGAGCGCGTCGAGGATGAACTTCTTCGCGAAGGCGACGTTGTCGACGTCGCGGCGCCGGTCGGGCTCGTGCCAGGCGAAGGTCAGGAAGACCGGCCCGTCGATGGGCTCGAGGCGGGCGATCTTCACGCCCCAGGCGACCTGCCACTCGGCTTCCTTCTTGGCGCGCGCGCCGGCCTTCGCATGGGTACGGTTGGCTGCCGTGTACTCGTTGAGCCCAGGCAGCCGGCCGGGGATGGTGAAGGTGACCGCTTCAGACATCGCGGTCCTCGCCGACCGGGCCGTAGACGGGCGGCGTCGGCTTCGCGGCCACCCTTGCCAAGGCAAGGACGAACACCACGGCGACCATGCCGAGCGGGACCGCGACCACGGCGATGAGGAGCACGGACGTCACGTGGGCTCCCCGGGCTGCGGCGGGTCTTCCTTGCAGGAGTCGTCGTCGACAGGATCAGCGACCTCACGAGCGCGCCGCGCGCGAAGCTCGCCCTCGCCTGCGATGCCGGCGCGCCACTCCCGGTACTCGTCGACGGTGCGGCAGAACGACGGCGGCGGCCCGAACAGGCGCCGGTTGTCTTCCTCGATCTCCTGCTCCTCGAGCCGGCGGGCTTCGTCGCTGCAGCTCACGCGGCTACCCAAGCGGCGGCGCACAGCACGAAGGCCACGACGGCGACGATGCCGCCCATGAGGACATGGGCGACGACGAGCTCGCGGGCGGTCACGACGCCACCTCCCCGGTCCGCGGATCCGCACCAGCGGTCGCGGCGCGAGCGCGCCGATCGGTCTCGGCGACCAGGCGGTCGATGAGGTCGGACGCCTGCGCCTTGTCCAGCGCATCGGTCGACTCCACGCCGTAGCGCGTCAGGACCTTGGCGAGCTCCGCGTCGGTGACTCCGCCGCGATCGACCTCGGCAGCGATCTTGGCGAGCTGCTTCGCGGTCGCGTGGTTGCCCGAGCTCGCGCGGCGGGCGCCGCCCTCGTCGCCGGAGTCTTCGCCCACCGAGGCGATGCCGAGGGCCGCCATGATGGCGAAGCGACGCGCCGAGGTGATCGAGCCGCCGGTCTGCTTGCTGTCCTCGCCCGCCGGCAGCGCCAGCGGCCCGAACTCGAACTGCTCCCCCGACTCGTGAAGCACGATCGTGGTGATCTGCACCTCGTCGTCCTTCGTGGTGACGTCTTGCATGACGGCCAGGCCGTGCCTGGTGAGGACCGGGCGGACGTGAGCGAGCACGGTGGCGAGGTCGGCGTAGGGGAAGCTGAACGCGGCCTTGGTCTTGTCTCTGGGCTGGATCGTCGCCGTGGATGCCTTGCCGACGTCGGTGATCTCGGCTTGAAAGGCGACGAGGGCGGCGGCGAGCGTGGACGCGGGCTGAACGTCTGTCACGCGAGGGCTCCTTTCGGACATGCGGTTACTCCATGTGTATACAGGTTACGTCGGACGTAACTCTTGGGCGATAGCGAAAGCACAAGCACAAGATCGGGGAGGTCAGCCGGGACGACGCCCGCCGGAGTGGCAGGCGAGGCAGCAGACGAGCAGGTTGGAGCCGTCGGCGGGGTTGTGCGTCGGATCCTCGTCTCTGTGGTGCGTCTGGCAGACGAGGCCCCCGTCAGGGCGCCGGGCCAGGGCGGCGCCGCAGGCCTCGCAGCGACCCTTTGCGCGGCGGATCGCGCTGCGACGGGCGATGCGGTAGGCGGAGCTCTTGTAGCCGGCCCGCCGCGGGTCGGCTGCGAGGCGCCCGGCTTCGCCGGCGTGGATGGCGCAGGTGTCGGCGCCCGGGAGAGCGAGCGCCGGGCAGTAGCGGCAACTGCTCCGCCCCAGGCGCGTGGTGCTCGACTGGCGGAAGACGCTCACTCGGCGTTGGCCTCGTCCACGAAGCGCCCGATCTCCTCGAGCCCCAGGCCATCGAAGAACAGCGGCAGGCCGGGGCGCGATGCGAAGCCGTAGACCCCGAGCCGATCGTGCCACTCGACGCTGCCGAGCAGTTCTCCATTCGCGGCGTCGCGCACGGTCCAGCCGCGCGGCGGCGTAGTGGTCGGCTCGAAGGTCATGGGCATGTCGGGGAGCTCCTTTCGGGGTTGGTACGAACATATGTTCGTGCCGGAAAGTAGGGGCATGGTACCCCTCTTGAGTGACGGATTCAACGCCGCTTACGGCCCGACTCTGGAGGCGACAGCGGACCGGCGCCGGCGCAGCTTGCTGCGCGCCGCCCACAGCGCGCGCTGGCCGTCGATCCTGGCGATCTGCTCCTCGTGGACGAGCCGCAGGGCCTCCAGGTGACAGAACCAGCAGAGGCCGGTCTTGCGGACGCTGATGGGCCGCTTGGCGCATGCCGGGCAGAGCGGAGCGGCCATGAGCTCGCGCGCACGGCGTAGGCCGGCTTCGCTGCAAGCGGTACTCGAAATGTACTCAGAACCTCGCCGCCTCAGCGACACGCCGAGCCGCTGCGCCTTGTTCTCGATGCTGCGCATCGGGCGATCGAAGGCTTCGGCGAGGGCGCGGGCGCCGAGGTGCGCGAGATGGCGAAGAGCATCTTCCTCGGACGTCGTCCAGGGCCTCATCCGGCGACCTCATCTCCGCGCGGCGCAAGCGGGCGACCGCCAGCGTCGACGTTATCCACATCTTCCACAGCACTGACGGTTAGATGTGATGGTTCACCTGACGGTTTGGTGGCCACCCCTGACCACCTAGACCGGCCAGATATGGCCAGTTGAAGGTGGTCACCGCTGTCCACTATCGACACCTCGGCTGTGGAGAGAAGCGAGGGCCTGCCTGCGAGCGCGTCGGCGTTCACTCGGTAGGCGTTGGTGATGCGCAGGCGCCGGCCGCCCTTCGTCGTGACGCAGCCGGTGCGGATCTTCGTCACGATCCCGCCCCCGATGAGCTCGTGGACGTGACGGCGCACCGATCGCTCGGAGAGGCAGCTGCGCTCGGCGAGGCGCCGGTACGAGGGCCAGCAGAACCCGTCCGCGTCGCAGTGGTCAGCGAGGATGAGGGCCACGAGCTTCACGGGCGCCGAAGCCTCGAGGTGGTCAAGGACCAAGCCGATGTGGCGAACGCTCAAAGAGGGCGCCGTCAGCGTCGGGGTGAACGAGGGCGAGTGCCCCGAGAGCTCGTCGGCAAAGGCCGGGCAGCCTCGCGAGCGAGCCACTCCGGGATCTGGTCGCGCAGGACCCTGCGGAACTTCCCCGACTTGCCGACAGGCACACTCGGCAGGGGATCGTCCCCGCGCCGCATCCATTCCTTCACCTGGGCGACGTTCGTGCCTATCAGGCGCGCGGCCTCAGGTGGGCTGACTAGTTCCGTCATGTGAAGACTCCTTTCGCTGACCGTAACTCCACGACGGATGCTAGCCCACGCTTTCGAGGAACGCAACGAGTACCTCGTGACTTCCGAGTGTCGATGAGATACGATATGCGTCGGTCATGGACGAGCACTGTCGACAAACGACGATGAGCGGCATAGTATGCTGCCCGACCTAGGCCACCTAGTGAAGGAGCGCGCCGTGCCTGACCCCGACGGCCCCAACCCGGCCAGCATCATCGACACGGCCGTCTTCGGCCGCTACCTGCGCTCGCTGCGCATGAGGCAGGGATTCGAGACGGGACGGGAGTTCGTGGACGCCCTGCGCGGCAAGTACGGCGTTGACGTCAGTGACCGCACCCTGTACGCGATTGAGCGCGGCGAGCAGATGCCGCGGCTCGACTTCGTCATCGCGGCGCTCGCTGCGCTGGACGCGGACCTCGCCTACTTCTACCCGGCCGTCCGCGGCGACGTCGTCGAGCGCCTGAAGGAGAACGGGGGCTGAGATGAGGCGCGAGGTCGGCAGCATGGAGGAACTCTCCCCTGGCGTCTGGCGGGTGCGGGTGTCCGTGGGCTACAGCACGGTCAGCGGCAAGCGACGGCGCCCCTCTCAGGTGATACGCGGTGACGAGCGTCAGGCGGGCATGGCGCTCGCCAAACTGCTGCTTGAGGCCGGGCGCCTGCCCGAGGAGGACGTGAGCGTGCGCCAGTTCCTCCTAGACATGTACCTGCCGCATGTCAAGGGTCGGCTCAGGGCGAGGACCGTCGACGGTTATCGCTCGAAGATCGAGAACCACATCCTCACAGAGCTGGGCGATACCTCCCTCGCCGACCTCAGCCCCTATGTGCTCGACCGCTGGCTGGACGCCGTCAAGGGCTCGGAGCGGAATCGCCTGCACGTCTACCGCGTGCTCAACGCGGCCCTCAACGTCGCGGTGCGTTGGCGGCTGCTGGATAACAACCCGCTGCGCGCCGTGGAGATCCCCAAGGTGCGCGCCTCGCGCAAACCGGACGTACTCACCCTCGATGAGGCGGCGAAGTACCTAGAGGCCTTCCGGGGCCACGTCCTCGAGCCCATCATCGTGCTCGCCCTTGGGGCCGGTCTGCGCCGCTCAGAGCTCGCCGGTCTGCGCTGGTCCGATCTGCGCTTCTGGAAGGAGACGGATGATGACGGCGCGGTGAGCGAGCACGGCGAGGTGTCGGTCGTCCGGGGGCTGCACGACCGCAAGGGAGAGGTGCTCGAGGAGCTGCCCAAGTCCGTGACTTCGACGCGGGTCGTGGCGCTGCCGGGCTGGGCGGTCGCCGCCCTCAAGCCGCTGCGCGGACTCGGCCCGCTGGTCGCCGAGAACGGCACCCCCATGGCGCCGTGGCGGATCAGCCGGGGCTATGAGCATCGGGTGCACGAGGCGAAGCTGCGAAGGGTGCAGCTCAAGAACCTGCGCCACTCCCATGCCTGCCTACTCCTGGACGCCGGCGTAGACCTCTACACGGTCAGCCGTCGGCTCGGACACTCCACCGTTTCGGTCACCGAATCGCACTACGTCAAGCCCTCGGAGGCCGCGGACAAGGCGGCCGCAGAGGCGCTCAAGATCGCGGGCCAAAATGGGCCAAGGGCCACTTTGGGCCAAGGTCAGCAACGTAAAGAATAGACGAATGACGGCTACGGACGACTATTTACTGCGCTTCATTTACGAACAGCGTATTTGCAGGACATCTCCAGACGCCAGAATCGGTCTCGAAAACCGTTGACGGGCGCGAGCTCGTTCGGGGGTTCGAATCCCCCCCTCTCCGCCAGTTGCAGGTTTCTTCTGGGGCTCCTGACGTTACTACCCGCGATCCACCTTGCGATCGAGCAGGATCAAGCCCAGCTCGGCGAGCAGCGTGGACCCAGAGACGAGGTCGAGCACGCCCACGGCCGCCGGGTAGCCCACGAACAGCGCCAGGAACCAGATGGTCTCGCGGCTTGCGGTAGCTGGTCGCCTCATGGATACAGCGCGTCCGGCGTGGTCGCCGGCGCTGTCTCCCGGTCGCCGTTCCCGAGCGGCCTCCAGAGGCGACCGGAGCAGATGCCGCGATGCCGACGCACGTCGGTCGTGTGACGAGCGCATGAGCCCCGAGCCGCGGCCGGCGGCCTGCCGGCGGCTACCGGCTCGCCGCGGGCGGGGTGGGTACGGAGACGGCGGGCCGGGTGCATCGATCGACTCTACCTCACGCCGATGACGTTCGCGGCAAGGATCGGCTTGCACTGGAATCGCTGATCGACTTCGAGCGGAATCGCTGATCGGCTTGCCGTGGAATCGGTGATCGACTTCGAGCGGAATCGCTGATCGGCTTGCCGTGGAATCGGTGATCGACCTGGACCGCAATACTCGGCGGGGCAACGATAGCGGGGGTGTGAACGTTTCCGTCCGAAGGGTAGCCTAAAGTGTAGGGCCTGAGCGCACATTCAACGCCGTTGTTGTGGCTGCCGATATGTTGATGGTCGTGCTGAGTCTTGAGATCGAGGTGGATGAGCTATGGGTGATGTTGTCTTTCTCATGATGAGCTCCGAGACTGGTAAGCCTCAGGGCACTGTAACCGGGGCGCCCGCGGATGTGGCCGATTTTCTCGCTATCTGGGTCAAGAACACAGAAGAGGGGATCTCGCTCGAGCGGCGGCTTGGCGTTGAGCTGAAGCCTCCTTCAGAGCCGATGGCTGAAGGCTGACGTCCCACAGCTCGGGACGGTAGCCGGCCGCTCCGTCGTGGCGCGCAAGGTGAGGCAGGGTACGCCGAGCACCGCGGTCTCCTCCTGGACGCGGCCGAGTCGGTGAGCGCGAGGCGGGAGCCGGCGACGTACCGTTCGTCTCCAACGACAGCTTGGCAAGACGCCGGCCTGCCCAACGTGGTGGGGATGAGCGGCGCGCGCCCGTGTCCCAGGATGCCCGCGCGCTCGGGCGCGTCCGCTCCATCCGCCGGTCAGCAGCGGGAAGACGCCGATGAGCGCGAACAGCAACCGTCTGCCCCGCGGCATTGGGGACGTGATCACAAGACGCTCAGGATCCTCCGCGAACCCGAGCTCCGACATGCTGCTCGTCGTCCTGACGTTTGGCGCGTGAGCCGCCGGAGCCGTGGGAGCCGCCGCGGCGGGGTAGTAGTGTGAGGGAAGATGAGGAATTCCGGCGAATCCTTATCTTCCCCCCGACAATCGAGCCTGCGAACGGCCGTACGCGACCCGACAGTCAAGGAATCCTTGTCTTCCCTTTTCGTACTACCCCGCGCCCGAGCCGCCGGAGCCGCCGCGCCCGTCCGGCGGAGCCGCCGGAGTCGCCGCGCCCGGCGGAGCCGGCGCAGCCGCCCGCGCACCCGCCGGAGCCGGCGCGCCCGCCCGCGCACCCGGCGGAGCCGGCGCAGCCGCCCGCGCACCCGCCGGAGCCGCCGGAGTCGCCGGAGTCGCCGCGCCCGGCGGAGCCGGCGCAGCCGCCCGCGCACGCGCCGGAGCCGCCGCGCCCGTCCGGCGGAGCCGCCGGAGTCGCCGCGCCCGCCGGCGCGCCCGCCGGAGCCGGCGCGCCCGCCGGAGCCGCCGCGCCCGTCCGGCGGAGCCGCCGGAGTCGCCGCGCCCGCCGGCGCGCCCGCCGGAGCCGGCGCGCCCGCCGGAGCCGACGCGCCCGTCCGGCGGAGCCGCCGGAGTCGCCGCGCCCGCCGGCGCGCCCGCCGGCGCCGGCGCGCCCGCCGGCGGGGGCATGGTCGAAAGCGGCCGAATCCGTTGACGGGACTTCCAACGCTACCGTTGGAAGTACCGTCAGCGGTACCGCCAACGGAATTCGGTCACACAGCACCTATGCCGGGGGCGGCGACCACCCGCACGGCCTTCCGCGCGCCCGACGGAAGGACCGAGCCGCGGCCGCCGGAGCGGCGCCGCTTGAAGCGCGATGCGCCGCGCGCGCGGGCAAGCCATCCGCGGCTGGTGAAGATGAGAGTGGAACAGCTGCCTTCCCGTCGGGAATCGGCCGTTCCCCGTCTTCCCCACCGGCGAGCGAGCCCGCGGACGGCCGTGCATGGCGAGAAGGTCAAGGATGCGGCATTCTCCACAGGGTCAGCGTCGGCCCCGCGGAGCGCCGCCGGCCGCGCAGCCGCCGGGGGCGATCAGCGCCGGGGGCGATCAGCGCCGGGGGCGTGCCCTCGACCGTGGGGAACTGTTCGCCTTCTTGCGCGGCTCTCAGCCCACATCTGGGCCAAGCTCGAAGACCTCCCCGGCCCGGGGGCCGAGGCCGCCGTCCTCGACGACCTCTTCGACGACCTCCTCGGCGCCCTACGCGGCCGACCGCCTCACCGTCAACGGCCAGGTCAAGTACAGCAACGCGCGCGGGCGGCGCCGGCCGCGGCTGCCTCACCCGGCGCGCGGGCGGCGCCGGCGGCGGCTACCTCACCCGGCGCGCGGGCGGCGACGGCGGCAAGAGCAACTCCGTCGCCGGGCCGGCGCACCGGCTCGCGAGCTTGCACTCAGGCGACGACGTGAAGGTCTTCGACTCCATCGACTTGTGGCGCCGAGACAGCGCCGTCGCGAGAGGCTCCACGGCCATGTGTGTGACCTCGCCCTCCTGCCGGCTTGTCGCGCCAAAGAGGCCGGCGAACGGCCGGCGCATGAGCTGCCGGCTCTCTGCGCCTGATGGCTCGCGTCCTAACTGCCGGACACGTCTGCTCGACGCGCCTGTTCGGCAACCCGCGGCAGGCCCACCAACTCCAGAAACCGCTCCACCTGGCGGCGGCCGTAGACCGGCTGACGGAACTGGCGTCGGCTGTGGCAATAGGCCTTGCCGACCGTGAAGCCGGCCGCCTGCAACAAGCCGCGGATGCGCTCGAGCTCCTCCTCGGAGTTGGCGGTCAGGCGGACCTCGACGCCCTTCTTGTAGCGGCGCCGGCCCTCAGCGGCGATGCGCTCGTGATTCTGACGGCGGACGTAGCCGTTGCGCGCAAAGAGGGCGCCGAGCCGCGCGACGACGGACCCCCTCTCGCTCATCGTCCGCATCTCAACGATCATCCCGGCAGAGTGACCGAACAAGGAGTGTGCAGTCCGCGTTTGACCGCCGGCGCGGACCGCCTCCTTCCGCGCAAGACAGTAGCACCTCGACCGCGCCCGGGCGAGCCGGCGCGGAGCCTGGGCGAGCCGGCGCGGAGCCTGGGCGAGCCGGCGCGGAGCCTGGGCGAGCCGGCGCGGAGCCTGGGCGAGCCGGCGCGGAGCCTGGGCGAGCCGGCGCGGAGCCTGGGCGAGCCGGCGCGGAGCCCAGACTCACCGGCGGCTACGGCCGGGTCTGTGGGCGCTCGAGCTCCAGATCGCGCTCCTCAAGTCGAACGCGGCCGGAGCGGCCGGAGCGGCCGGAGCGGCCGGCTTCGTCGGTGTGCTAGGGTGCAGCCGTGAGCGACCTCCGACTGGACATCTTCGCCGGCGACAATCTCGACGTTCTCAGAAGCCTCGACGCCGCCTCCGTGGACCTCATCTACATCGACCCTCCGTTCAACACGGGCAAGGATCAAACGCACAACAGGGTCAAGACGGCGCGTGCCGAAGACGGGGACCGGGTCGGCTTTCAAGGGCGGACGTACAAGACGGTCCGGCTGGGCTCTCTGAGCTACGCGGACATCCACGACGACTACCTGGGCTTCCTCGAGCCACGGCTCGTCGAAGCCCAGCGGGTCCTGGCGCCGACGGGTTCGTTCTTCCTCCACATCGACTATCGCGAGGTCCACTACTGCAAGGTGCTGCTGGACGCGGTGTTCGGTCGCGAGCGCTTCCTCAACGAGATCATCTGGGCGTACGACTACGGCGCGCGTTCACGCCGCCGGTGGCCCGCGAAACACGACAACATCCTGTGGTACGTGGCCGACCCCGACAACTACACCTTCGACTTCGCCGCGATGGACCGCATCCCGTACATGGCTCCGGGGCTGGTCTCGGAGGAGAAGGCCGCCAGAGGCAAGACGCCGACCGACACGTGGTGGCACACGATCGTCCCGACCAACGGCAGGGAGCGCACCGGGTACCCGAGCCAGAAGCCGCTGGGCATCCTGAGACGCATCATCGCCGTACACTCACGGCCGGCCGATGTCGTGCTGGACTTCTTCGCCGGCAGCGGCACGACCGGCGAGGCAGCCCTGGCCGCGGGCCGCAACGCCATTCTGGTGGACAACAACCCCGCCGCCCTGGAGACCATGGAGAAACGGCTTGCTCAGTGGAAGCCCACATTCCATTCGTGGACCCCGCGATCGCGACCAGAATCCACGCTCTTCTAGAGGCCGACGAAAGGCCCCACGATGGCCCCTGACTACGCCCTGTCTCCTGAAGTAGCGCTTCTGGCCGCCCTCTCAGAGACGCTCGAGAAGTAGTACGTCGGCCAAGACGCCCTGACGCCCAAGCAGGCGCCCTCCGCCACCTGCAGCGGCGAGGGCACGTGAGCGACCGCCCCAGGCCCGTCGTCCGGACTCACTGGGCCAGAGCGTCGGCCCTCATCATCTCCTCCATCACGCTGATGGCGATGTTGATCAACGCCGCGAGCCCGATGCCCTCGTTGCCGCCCGACAGCGTGGCGATCCGGAAGTCGATGCCGATCGCGCGCCCGGTCGCGTCAGCGCAGGCGCTGCCGCCGATCACAGCCGTCCGCGGAGAGTGCGGCAAGCGCGGCGCCGCTGCCTGCGACGTGCTCGCGGGATCGAACCGTCGCGCCGTCATGGCGTGATGTGGAGCCTGATGCCCAGAGGGCGCACGACCTTCTGCACCGTCGCGAGCTCCGGATCGCCGCCTGACGACAGCGCCTTGTACAGGCTTTCGCGCCCCAGCGATCGGCTGGCCTGGGCTGTGACGTGTGGTACGTCTTTGCGAACGATGGTAGAGTCGTAATACCATTGTCGTATCGATAGGGAGCATCCGATGGAGACCCTCACCATCTCCCCCAAGTTCCAGGTCGTCATCCCCAAACGCATCCGTGAGAGGCTGCACCTGCGTGCCGGCCAGAAGGTCCAGGCGATCGAGTTCGACAACCGCATCGAGCTCGTGCCGGTCCTGCCGGTGGATGAGATGCGCGGCTTCCTGCGCGGTATCGACACATCCGTCCCGCGTCAGGACGACCGCCTGTGAACGTGGTCGACTCCTCGGGATGGCTCGAGTACTTCGCGGACGGTCCCAACGCGGCCTTCTTCGCGGGCGCGCTCCACAACACCGGTGAGCTCATCGTCCCGGTGATCACGGTCTATGAGGTGTTCAAGTACGCCTCGCTCCAGCGCGGCGAGGGGGCGGCGCTGCAGGCTGTGGCGATCATGCGGCAGGGACGCATCATCGACGTCACAGACGCGCTCGCTTTGAGCGCCGCGCAGGTGAGCATCGAGCACAGGCTGCCCATGGCGGACAGTCTGATCCTCGCGACCGCGCGTGAGCACGAAGCCGCGCTGTGGACGCAGGATGCGGACTTCCGCGGCATCCCTGGTGTCGAGTACGTGGTCAAGCGGGGCGCGTCGGGCTGACCAGCGTTTCGACCTGGACCTGCTCGGCGCCCTCACGACCTTGCGCGGAATGGCCATGAGGGACGTCGAGCGCATGACCTTCGAGGTCGGCGTGCTGGGGCGCGCGGGCATCGACGTGAACGACCCCGCGCGGCGGTACGTCCAGGGATTCGCTGCCGGGGCCTGGGCGTTCCACGTTGACCTCATCATACGCCCGGGGCTGACATCCCGACGGCGCGCCCGCCGTGGTGGTTCGAACGTGTTGGGGATACGCGGCGGCTGGAGCCCCCCGTCGCCGACGACGGATGTTCCGGCCGTCCGCTCGATCCCCTGGTCAGTCCTACATCAGCGACGGCCCCGCCAGTCGAACGACCGACGTTCCTGACGCGCCACAGCGAGCATAGGCGATTCGTGCTTGCGCACCGCGGCGACCGCCCCCTCGAGCCTTCCACCGCGATCACCCGTTCGCGCCATGGCGCACCGCACCTTCACGGGGGCACAGACACCTATCGCGTATGGGAACTATCGCGCCGATGCCAGTCCAGAGAAGCCGCAGAGCGCCGCGCGCGGAAAGCGCGGCCCGGCGCCATCAGACCCGACAGGGAGGGCACTATGAAGAGAGCAGTGTTCGTTGTAGTGATCGTGTGCCTCTCGCTGGCCCTCGTGACGGGAGTCGCCGCCGCCGGCGGCAAGAAGCCGACCACGAAGTTCCCGGCCGGCGCCAAGCTGACGGTGACGTCTGTGCCGCCCTTCTTCTGGACGTTCTCGTGGCCGGCCGCGACCGGGACGTTCGACGCCTACCGCCTCGATCTCGTCAAGACCAAGGCCCCCGCGGCGGCCTACAGCTTCAACACCGGCCTGACCACACGCTTCACCGTCGAGACCATCGAAGGCGACCCGTACCCCTACGTTATGCCCGGCGCGTACAGAGTGTCGGTCAGCGCCCTCTCGGGAGGGGTGGTCTGCGCCACCCTCGCGCTCAAGGGGACGGTGACCCTCAAGTAGCGGCGGTCCGTCGTTGCCGCGCGCCGACATGGTGACGTGCGCTTCAACCGGTGCAGCTCCGGCAGCCGCGGGTCAGTCTTCCGTCAGATGCAGAAGGTTGTGTTCGCCGCCCCCGCCGGCATAGATGCTGTGTGACCGAATTCCGTTGGCGACCCCGTTGGCGGTACTTCCAACGGTAGCGTTGGAAGTCCCGTCAACGGATTCAGCCGTTATCGACCATGCCCCTGCCGGCAGGCCGCGTCCGCTGCGCGCGCGTGCGCATCGCGGCGCAGGCGCCGGCCGCGGGTCGCGTGCCCACGAGCGGGATCTGCGCAGAAGCAGGCCGTCTGTGCCGGCGGTCGTGCACGGACTGCGCATCAGGAACTGCACGCCCTGCTCTCGAACCGGGTATGCTTTGCCCTGTGAACGACCGTGACAGACTGCTCGAAAAGCTGCGTCGCATCGAGGCGCTCTTCTCCGGCGGCTCCACCGAAGGCGAGCGCGCCGCCGCCGGAGAGGCTCTGGGCCGCATCCAGGCCAGGCTTCGCGACCTCGAGCGTTCCGACCCCCCCATCGAGTACCGCTTCACCATGTCGAACGCCTGGTCCCGTCAGCTCTTCGTCGCACTTCTCCGGCGGTACGGCGTGCGGCCCTACCGCTACCACCGCCAGCGACACACCACGGTCATGGCGCGCGTCTCGCGTTCCTTTGTCGATGAGACGCTCTGGCCGGAGTTCGAGGCTCTCGACACCGCTCTCACCGAGCATCTCAGCCGCGTCACGGAGGCGATCATCGCCGAGGCGATCGCCCAGGACACGTCGGAGGCCGAGGAAGTGCTGGGCGTCCTGGAGGCCCCGGCCGGGTGAAGACGGAACTGTCCCCGACCGGGGCCTGACAAGCGCAAGAGCAGACCGAAGCAGGCGTCGGCGAGATCGTGCGGGCTCATGGGCGCAGACTCGACGAGAAGGTCGTTGTCGCTGTCGCCGGGACGGAAGTCAGCCGCAGCGCGGAGTCAGCGGGATGCGGCGCGCGCTGGGGCGCAGGCAGCCGCGCGCTGCTACTTCACCAGGCGTATCTCCCAGCTCAGGGTGAGCGGCAACGTCGCCGCGAACGCGTACCGCAGGTGCGGCGCGGGGAGATCGCGGCCCTGATGAGATACCCAGCCGCGGGGTGGCTCGAGATCGCCGTGGAAAAGGGCGACCTCCGGCACGAGCCCCTGCGGCACGAGCCCCTGCGGCGGTAGCGCCACGAGAGAGATGCGCGCGCCGCGCTCGTTCTCGTACACGGCGCTGCCCGTCTCCGGGGCATAGGTCACGCGACCAGGGGCAAACTGCCAGCAGACCGTGATGCGATGGCGGCCGGGCCCCGCGACGGTGTCGCGCAGCACCAGGCCCGTGCGCGCGCGCAGGGCGATCTCCCGGGTCACGACGATGGCCGGTCCGCCGCTGGTCTGGCCTTCGTAGTCGTGACACGCGCCGCTGATGGTGGATCCCCTGCCCCCTTCGCGAGAGAGGACCGTGTTCCCGGCGGGCTGGACTCGCTGTTCGTAGGCAAGCCCCGCGCGCACCGGTCCCCGCCCATCGATGAGGATCATGTTGTGGGCGGCCGCCGAACGATAGTAGTCGGTAAGAGGGCCGGGAGCATAGGCGCTGACGCCGGGGTCGACCAGGCAGGGCACGCCGGCGATGCTGACGTCCAGAGAGAGGACGTCGGCGTGGCGGTGGGAGGCCCCGGGAGGGCCGGCCCGGAAGAGCACGCAGTGGGAATCCGCGGCGTAGCCCGAGCGCATCACGGCGATGCCCGCGGAGGCGAACACGCGCACCCGCCGGCGGGGCGCCCTCCCCGCGGCGCCTTTGGTCCCTATCCAGCGAAAGTCATCCCTGTGGAGGACCTCGCCGGCCAGCCGCATGACCGCGGCGTAGTCGCCGGCCACGCCGCCGCTGTCGTTGAGCGACGGCCACGTGAAGTCCGGCCGGCACAGGGCGCCCAGGTAGTCGGCGGCTCTTCTCAGCGGCTTGTCGAGCGCGACGGGCAGCCGCGCGCCCAAGGCGGTCGCCGCCTTCCTGACTTCGAGCAGGACGAAGAGGCAGTGGGCGTGGTAGAAGGGCGAGAGCTCGAAGTGCGCGCCGTCGGGCAGAAACTGCCGGGCGCTCTCGCGCTGCAGCCGGCGGAGACCCTCCCGCCGCCACGACGAGGCCTCCTGGAGCTCGGTCAAGTGCATCCCGGCCAAGGTCAGCGCGCCCGCTTCCAGGACGATCCAGTTGTTGGGATGGCCCTCGTGATCCATGAGGTGACGGCAGTGCTCCCAGAGAGACCTCAAGATGACCAGCCGGGCGTGGCTGCTCAGAAACGGGGTCGCCCGGTCGGCCCGCCAGACCCCCAGCCATTCCCTGAGACGCCACGCCGTGGACAGCGTCTCCCACGCCGGCCCGGCCCCGCCGTTGGACCCCAGCGGCGCCGGGTTCCGCGTGATCCAGCGACACATGACGTCCTCTATGAACGCCGCACACGCCCTTTGTCCCGTATCCAGAAAGGCCTGCAGCACCGGCCGCAGAAAGTGGTGCCGGTTGAGAAAGTGGGTCCACTCGTGCGAACCGTCGGGGCTGAAGCCCCAGGCGATGGGGAACGTGAGCTTCTGGCCCATGATGGTCCCGGCCAGGACGTCGTCCGCCCGGTCCTCGGGAAAGAAGTGCGCGCACGGCGCCGCCAGGCACAGGTCCATCGGACCGTCCAGGGGTGGCGCGGGCGCATCCGCCTTGTCGCGGAGCCTCCGGGTCAGCCCGACGCGTGTCAACCGCGGACCTGGGGGCACGATGCGCCGCTCGGCGTACACGGCGCCCAAGGCGACAACGATCGGCTCGGCGCCGCTGTCCCCCTTCTCCTTCTTGAAAACGACCTCGATGTGGCCGACGTACCGCCAGTCCCGCTCGCGGCCGTAGAAGCCGAAGGCCTCCGCGGGGAACCTGATGTCGCGCTCCTCGCCCGGCAGGAGCACCTCACGGCCACCGGAGAAAAGACGCAGGGTCGCCCCCCCTCCCGCCCCCTCGGCGGCGGAGAGGACCATCTCCACCAGCAAGGCCGTCGCCGAACGATTGTGCGCCCGCGCCGTGAGCTGGTCGCACCCTGCCAGCGGGGCGCCCGCGAGCGCGGCGGCGAAGCTCAGACGCCGGCGGTCCGCGCCGGGACGGCGGTCCGCGCCGGGACGGCGGTCCGCGCCGGGACGGCGGTCCGCGCCGGGACGGCGGTCCGGCTGCAGACGCGTCAGCGACTCGGCGACGAGCCTCCTCTGCCCCACCTCGTCGAAGCGCACATCGGTCTCGGTCAGACCGGTGGTGTTCATGGACGCATGCTCAGCGGCGGATACAGCACGTTGCCCCACTTCTGCGATAGCCTGTGGTCATGATCGTCGGCGGCCGGGCAGCGCAAGAAGCATGAGAGTCCTCGTGGCCCGTCATGCCCAGACGCTCGCCAATCGGGAGGGCATCATCCTCGGGCGCCGCGATTCCCCGCTCACCGGCCGCGGCCGCGCGACCAGCGGGGACCTCGCGGCGAACATAGTGTTTGCGGGCACGGGCGTCATCTGCGCCTCGCCGCTGGCACGCGCCGCAACGACAGCCGAGGTGTTCGCCGCGGCCTCGGGGTGGCCGCTGGTCATCGTGGATACGCTCGCGGAGCTCTCTTGCGGCGCCTGGGAAGGCCTGCCGCGCAGTGCGGTGCTGCCGAAAGGCCGGGCGCTGCGCCCCACCTGGACCGAGGCTCCGCCGGGAGGCGAGAGCTGCGCGGCCGCGGAGCCACGCGTGCAAGAAGCGCTTGTCACGGTCACGTCTCTCCCGTACGAAAACGTGCTGGTGGTCGGCCATGCGGGCGTCAATCACGTGCTGCTGAGGATACTCCTCTGCCTCGAGCCTCAGCAGGCCCTGGCGATCCGGCATCCGCACGACGTGGTCTACACGGTGGAGGACGGCGCCGTCTCCTGGCTGCGGAGCGGCGGCATGACGGGGTACGGGCTCCTCACGCGCCGGTGACGCGCCCCGCCGCCATCCCGCGCGAAAGGCGCCTGCTCCTCATCGAGCCGCCTTTCTACCGGCTCTATGGGGGCGACTACGCCCTGGTCAGACACCCCTTGTCCCTCGCGTATCTGGCCCATGCCGCGGCGGAGAACACGGACTGGCAGGTCGAGGTCTTCAACGCCGACTTCGCGCCGTGGAGCGAACCCTTCGACATCACCTACCTCACCGGAGACGGCTTCGCTCACTTCAGGGACAGCATCGCGGACCCCGCCGCCGATATCTGGCGCTCCATCCGCGGCGTCCTGGCGGACTACCAGCCCGCCGTGGTGGGGATCTCCGTCAAGTCGTCGACCCTGGAGGCCGCCACGCGGATCGCCAGGCTGGCGAAAGGGCTGGACCCACGGACCGTCGTCGTAGTCGGAGGGCCGCACCCTTCCGCCACCGGAGGTGAGATGCTCGCCGACCCCGCCGTCGACGTGTGCGTGTGCGGCGAAGGCGAAACGACCCTCGTGGAGCTGCTGCGCGCCCTCGAGAAGGGCGCTCCCCTTCAGCGGCTGCCCGGGCTGTTCGTGCGCCACGGCGGCGAGCGCGTCGGCACGCCCCGGCGGGAGCCGCTCAAGGACCTCGACGCCCTGGGGTTCCCCAGCCGCCATGTCGCGGAGACGCTGATGGGCTATGCGGACTACCCCGCGCAGGCCTTTGGCTTTCTCATGGCCACGCGCGGGTGCCCGATGAGCTGCCTCTTCTGCGGCTCCCGGGAGGTGTGGGGCAAAAACGTGCGCTTCCGCTCGCCGCGACACGTCGCGCAGGAGATCGGCCTCCTCCGCGACATGGGCGTCGAGGCCTTCCATTTCGACGACGACACCTTCGGCGTCAACAGCGCCTATCTGGCCGCCCTCTGCCACGCCCTGGAAAGCGCGGCCCCGGGGATCTCCTGGAGCTGCGAGATCCATGTGCGGCTGGTCAACGAGGCGAACATCGCCCTCATGAAACGCGCCGGCTGCCGCGGCGTCCAGCTCGGCATAGAGTCGGGCGACAACGGCATCCTCAAGAAGATCCGCAAAGGCTTCACCATCGAGGAGGCGCTGGCCGCCGGCCGGCTCATCACCAGCCAGGGCCTCGGCCTGCAGGCGTTCTTCATGGCCGGGTTCCCCTGGGAGACGGAGGCGACCCTGCGGGAGACTCGCGAGGTCATCGAGAGCATCGCCTGCGAGAAGGTCATCTACAGCATCTTCACCCCATACCCGGGCACAGAAGCCTTCGATCTGTGCCGGAGCCAGGGGCTCATTCCCGAGCGTTACAGCCCTTCGCTCTTCGGCCACCAGAGCCCGCTGAACTGCTTCAGCATGAACCTGCCCCCCGCGCGGTTCCGGGCGCTTTCGCGGGAGATCGAGGAGACGGTGGCCGCGAAGAACGGCGCCTCAAGGACACGTCGGCCTCCAGGTCCGCGATGATGCGCTCGCCGATCGCGTACTTGTCGAAAGCGAAGCACAGAGGCACCGGTGCGCGGGCGAGGAGATCCTTCAGCGCGGCGTCCGTCGGCGCCCGCAGCACCGCCTCCTCCGCCATGACGGTGATGTTGTCGCGAGGGATGCCCGCCGCCCTGCTCTCCTGTTCCCCGCTGGGGTGACGCTCGGGGATGACCACGGCTTTCACCCCTGTGAGGAGCAGCTCGTTGACTGTGTTGTACCCGGCCCGGCAGACCACGAGGTCGGAGGCGTGCACGATGTCGGCGAGCGGATAGAAGAAGGGAAGAAAGCGGACCCCGGCCGCCAGGGGATGCCGGCGGATCGTCTCCACCACCTCCCTATCCAGGTAGGGGTCGATGACGAAAACCACCTGATGACCGCGGTCCAGGCCGAGGCGCGAAAACGCCTCCAGGAAACGCGTACACAGACCGGCGACGTCCCCATGACGCGACAGGGCGAAGAGGATGATGGGCTTGCTGGTGAGACTGAAGCGCTCGCAGACGGCGCCCCTCTCGGGCAGCTCGTCCGGGCACATGTCGGCGATCCTGCCCAGGCAGGCCACCTTGGCCGCGGTCTCGTCGGAAAGCCCACCGTAGCGGCCATCCCGATTCACCGTCGTCTCGTCATCGAGACAGTAGAGCCGATCGTAGTACTTCAGGAGGGTCTCGGCGGGCCACGAGCCGGCAACGGTGAAGACCTCACGATGCGCACCCGTGATCCCCCGGGAGAGCGCCACCTTGACGCAGACGCCTCCTCCGTCCCCACGGGCGTCGCTCTGAAGGACCGGCGCCATCTCGTCCAGAAGCCCGCCCAGGTAATGCTCGACCATGAGCACGTCCGGCCGGAACCAGCGATATGATTCGGCGATGATCCTCCGGCGCAGCCGCATGACGCTCGCCAGCGGCAGGCTCCTCAAGTGACGGGGCCTGTACTGCTGGTCTTCGCCCCCGATGGCCGACTGCCGCGGCGCGCTCGCGCCGGCCGGCGCCTGCGCGCCGGTCATCACCTTCTCCACGCCGGGCAGCTTGATGACCTCGATCCCCTCGCGCATGAGGATGTGGGGCACGGAGGTCCCCGACAGCACCAGGAAGTCGATGTCGGGCCGCCAACGCCGCATGCCCGTGATGAGGGCGCGCGCCCGAAAGACGTGCCCCACGCCCACGGAATCGTGTGTGTAGAAGAGGATGCGGCGGATGGCGCTCACCTGGGCGCCCTGCCGCGCAGGAGACGGTGAGTCACTTCTTCCCCAGGACGCTGAGGATCCAGGGACGCGAACGCCGTCCCTTCTTCTGGATGCTGTCGTTCTTCATTCTCATCTTCCTCTTCATGGCCATCTTTCGCACCTACGTCGATGCCGCCTTCGTGGAGCATAGCGGGCCGCAGCGCATCCCACTCATGCTGCTGATCAACGGGGTCATCACCATCGCCGTCTTCTGGTTCATCGGGTTTCTCGGCAAGCCGCCGGACTGCCCGCTGGTCGCCTGGTTCATGATCGGCTCCGCGCTGCTCACCGGCGCCATGTTCGGCCTGGTGCTCAGAGGCTCAGGACTGGCCTACCCCATTCTCTACCAGCTCCTGAACCTCCAGGACTCGTTCTTCCTCGTCTACCTGTGGAGCATCGCCGGGACTCTCTTCGACGTGCGCCAGGGGGAACGTCTCTTCCCGCTGCTCATGGCCGGGCAGGTGCTGGGAACAGCCGTGGGGAGCTTTCTGGTCGCCCCGCTCGCAAGGCTCGCCGGCCCTGACTCCCCGCTGGCGATCTCTGCCGTGGCGTATGCCTGCGTCGGGGCCGGCCTGCTGATCACCGCCTCGGCTTTCGTCCCTCGAGCGGGGCGGCGAACGGCGCTAGACGACGAAACGAACAAGCGCCCCGCCGAGATCCTCTCTCTGCTCAGGAAGTACCCCATCATCAGATACCTGACCGCCAACGCCTTCTACCCCAGCATCCTCCTGCCCGTCTTCACCTACCAATTCTTCGTCATCGCCCACGCCGCCTTCGGGTCTCAGCAGGCGCTCCTTACGTTTCTCGGCGTCTTTCGCGGGGCGACCACGCTGGTCACCTTCGTGCTCCTGTTCGCCGTGGGGAGGTTCTATGCCAAGGTCGGTTTGGCAAGAGCCGCGTTCGTTCATCCTGTGAACTTCGCCGTCGTGTTCGCCTGGTTGGCCGCGTCTTTCGGCATCTTCGCAGCCGCCTACGGCCAGTTCTCCGTGATCTTCATTCAACGGGCCATCGCCGGACCGATCAACAAGATCCTCTTCGATGCCGTGCCGCGAAGGTTGATCAAATGGAGCAGGGTGTTCACCGGTGGGACGGTCGTCAACGGCGCCGTCATTCTCAGCGCCCTGGCCATGGTTCTTCTGCAGAAGCTCCTTTCCGCGCACGATCTGGCCTACGTGGGCGTGGCGTTCGCCCTGTTCTGGATCTACGAGACCAACCGCTTCAGGCAGCGGTTCACCACCGGGCTGAGACAGGTCCTCACGGATCGAGCCATCGACTACGAGGGTCAGGAGGCGGAGTCGGCCGCGGCGCACGATACCCCCCGCGGGGAAGGGCACGGCGGGAGCGCGGCGCGAGGGAGCGCGGCGAGAGGAAGTGAGGCGAGAGCAAGCGCCGCGCGCTTGAGAGACGAGCTGTCCGCGGATCCCGAGAAGGCGCTCGCGCTCCTCGATGACCCCGACGCACGGATCCGTGCGCAAGCGGCGGCCTCCTTTGCCGGCAACCTGGATGCACGGGGTCTCAATCCCTTGATCGAAAAGCTGGATGACCTGGGCATCGTGCGCCGGGCCGCCGTCGAGGCGCTGGCCGGCTACGTCGACCATTTCCGGCCGTTCCTCGAAGTCGCGCTGCTCGATGCCCCGGCGCAGGTGCAGCAGGGCATCCTCGAGGCGATGGGACTCTCGGGCGACAAGTGCGTACCGCTGGCCTTTGTGCGCCACGAGACGGCACAAGCGTATCAGCGCCTGCAGATGATCGAGCGCCTGGAAGCGGAGCCGTCGTGCCTGAGCCTGGACATGCTCAAGGACCATCTGCGGCAGGACAACGACGAGTCCCTGCGGCTCATCCTCCACGCCACGACGCTGCAGCACCTCGGTGACACGCGGCTGATCCTGGAATCGCTCCACACCGCTGAGGCGGCCGTGGCCATCGAGCTGCTCGAAAACACTCTGCCGCCGGAGATCGCGCGGCTCGTCCTGACGTTGGTCGATGATGTCCCCGCCGCGGAGAAGATCGAGAGAGGCAGAAGCTGCACCGTGCTCAGGCAGCCGCTGGGTCTCGGCCACATCGTGTCGTTCCTGGGCGCCAGCCCCGATCCGACAACGCGGATGCTGGCGGCGTTTGCCATCGGCGAGCGGGCGCCGGACGACGGTGGCCTTCCCACCGTGCAGCGGCTGGTCGACGATCCCCGCGAGCACGTACGCGAAGCAGCGGCCTATGCCATGAGAAACATCGCTCAAGGAGATGCCTTCTTGCCGGAAACAGTCTTCGATATCGACGCCCTGGCAAAGACGACCCTCTTTGACGGGGTCAGCATCCGCGCCATGGAGGCGATCGCCTCGACCATACAGCAGAAGTTCTACAGGGCAGGCTCAGTGATCGTCGGTGAAGGGGACGAGGTCCACTCCATCTACTGCATCATCAGCGGCACGGCCGACGTCTTCCGCCACCGCGGGAAGCCGGATCAGACGCTGGTCAGGACTCTGGCGGATGGCGCCGTGATCGGGGAGACGCCGCTGCTCACCAGTCATCCTTCACAAGAAGCCTGTGTCGTCACGTCGGAGCTCATCGAGCTCTACGCGATCGACTTCGACGACATGCGACATATCATGACCGTCTATCCGCAAGTGGTCATCAATGTGGCTGTGGCCCTTGCCCTCCGGCTTGAAGACAGGTGAGAAGCCGGTAGTAGCGGTCGACCCGTTGTTCCCAGGAATGCTCGTGGGCCATGAAGTCCATGACCCCCTGTCTGGCGACGCCCGGCGGCCTTTCGAGGAGCATGAGCGCTCTTGCGGCGGCGTCATCGACATCGTCGTAGGCAAAGACGCCGCCGTTGCCCGTCGCCCTGAGCAGATCGTTGTTCACGATGCGCTCTTCCGCGAGCACCGGCAGGCCGCCGCGCAGGTAGCTGTAGATCTTCGCGAGATCGTTGTCGAAGGGGTATGGACCCGGAGCCAGGGCCAGGCCGATCCGGGCATGCCCGATGTAGCCCCAGATGCGCTCCTCGGGCAGCTCACCATGGCGGACGACCAGCGGCGCAAGCTCCTCGGCCTTCCCCTCAGCGCGGCCATCATCGTAGAGATGGAGCTTGTCGCGGCCGATGTGGTGGATGCAGGCGACGCCCCGGAGCGCTTCGGCCAGCCTGTTCAGCATGGGTACCATGCGGGGAGCGCACAGGCTGCCGAGGAAGAGCACGACCTGCTCCCCCTCTTCGTAGGGGCTCGCGCCGGTGCGGGGGATCACGGACGGGCAGCCGGTGGGGACGAGCATGGTGGCGGCCTTGGCTCCGTACACGGCCCGCCAGCGCTGCTCGTTCTCCCGGTTGTTGAAGACGACCACACGGGCGCGCGCCGCGATCGCATCCTGGCAGCGCATGAGCCTGTCCCGCCAAGCCGCATCCCGTTCCGGAGCCTTCTCGTCCACGACCCGCACGAGCCGTGACACGACGGGTCCACCGAACGCACCGATGAGCTCGATGGAGAAGTGATAGCAGGTCTTGACGACGTCGTACCCGGCCACGCCCAGGTGCTCGAGCGGGTGCACCGGGACCCCGGCGGCGGTGACACTGCGCCCGTCCACCGGGGCGATGATCTCCACGGCGAGACCGCGCTTCCTCAGGCCTCCGGTGAGGGCGTGCAGGCGGATGGTATCGATGCCGTCCGCCTGCAGCGAGGGATCCTTGTGAAAGACGAACCCGACCTTCATCAGCGACCGCGGTCGGGAGACGTGGTCGCGCACGGCGGCGCGCGCCTCGCGGCGACGGCGCGGACGCGCGGTCCACGAACGCCCGCCTTCACGATGATGTTCCACCCCATGCGGCTGAAGGGGAAGCGCCTGCCCAGGATGCGATCTGGCTTCGCCAGGCACTCCACGCGGCAGATCCTCACGCCGGATGGCGTGCGACGGGCGAACCTGTGGGGGATGAGGTAGTTCGCCCGCCAGCAGAGGGGCTGCAGGCCGGCAAGCTGCAGCTTCTTCGTCAGGCTCAGAAACGAGTAGAAACGCAGGTGGGTCTCATCCCACCCGAACCAGGCCTTGTCGCCGCGCACGTGGCGGTGATAGACGCCCTGGGTCAGGTAGTTCAAGGACAGCGCGTTCTGCGTGCTGACGATCAGCGCCCCATCGGGTCTCAGATGTGCGGCGGCCTGCCGCAGGAGGCCCACGTCGTCTTCCACGTGCTCGAGCACATCCTTCATGAGGATGACGTCGAAGAGCCCGCCGCCGGCGAGCGCGTCACCGGCGAGCCCGCCCCCAGCGCGCGCGGGGAAGCGCTCGCTTTCCACAAAGCGACACCTGTCGGCGACCCCCCGATTCTCCGCGAACAGGCGGGCTGTGGCCAGCACCGCGCCCTCCGCATCCACGCCGACGACCTCACTCCCCCCCGTCTCGGCGGCATGGATGACGAAGAGCCCCGCGCCGCAACCGTAGTCGAGAAAGCTCCTGCCCCGCAGGTCGCCGATCAGCTCCCCGACGAAGCCGTTCTTCACGCGGCCGTAGGCCGTGCTCTGCTGAGCGAGATAGCGACGCAGCGCCCGCGGGGCGTCAAGAGAGCGTATCCAGTGATCCTCGGGGTATCTGATCGCCCTCTCCTCAGCACTCTCCCATGAAGCGGCCATACACCGCCTGCCATTCCCGTTGTTCGCGTTGCGCGGAGAACGATCTCATGCGCTCGCGGGCGGCCCTTCCCAGGGCCGCCCCCTGATCCGGCATGGCGATCAGTCTGTCCAGCGCGGCCTGCAGAGCCTGCGCATCCCCATACGGAACCAGCAGACCGGATACGCCGTCTTCGATCAGGTCCTCGACGGCGCCCACACGGCTGGCCACGCACGGCAGCCCGCCGGCCATGGCCTCCATGAGGATGCTCGGGCAGCCCTCCGACAGCGACGACAGGACGAAGGCGTCCAGGGAGTCGAGCCACGCGGGCATCGCCTCGCGCGCCACGGGCGGCCGCAGGCTCAGGATCTCACGGACGCCGGTGCGCGCGATCATGCGCTCCAGCGTGTCGCGCTCATGCACGCGCACCTCACCGACGAGCTCCACACTGACGTCGTGCCTCTCGCGCAGGCCGGCCGCCGCCTTGAGAAGGTAGGGCAGGCCCTTGGCGTACTTGAGGATGCCCCCGCTCCCGATGCGAAACGGACCCGTGCGTGCAGCGCGCGCCCGCCACGCCGCGGAGGGGATGCTCACGGCGTTGTGGATGATCTCCCCTTTGCTCTTGACGGGAGTCAGGGCATCGGCCAGGTCGAGCAGCTCCCGGCTCAAGGCCACGACGCGATCCGCATTCTCCAGGCCGCTCCTGCACATGGCCACGGCTTCGGGCTGAAAGAAGTGCCGTTTCACGTCGTTGCCGACCAGCGTGACGAGCGATCGCACCCCGTAGCGCCCGGCGAGGAGCCCCGCAACGTAGCCGGCGGGGTACAGAAAGAAGGCGTGCAGGAGGTCGTAGCCTTCCTCCGCGTGCAGGATCTCGAGAGACTGGTAGAGCGTCTTGATGGCGCGGGTATGGGGAGAATCGCCCCATCCCCGGTACTCGTCAGGATACTCGAAGCGGCCGAGCTTCAGACGGTGCAGGGTGATCCCTCCGCACCGCGTCGTGCGGCGGTTCTCATCCAGAAGCACGAGCGGGTCAGCGACCACCGAGAAGGCCGCCACATGGACGTCCGCTCCCAAGGAGCAGGCATGCCGCGCCACGCGCTCAGCGGTGCGCGCCAGCCCACCCCAGCTCTCGGGCGGAAATGCCGGGGTGAGGATGCAGATCTTCATGGCCCGCGGCTCGCGATGATATCCTCCAACGATGGCGCATTCGGATGTCTACCCAGGGCGTGAGTTTCATCCTTGGCAGGTCTGGCCCGGCGCCTACGACAATCCCCTTACGGCGGGGCGCTATCCGCGGCCCGCGGCCACGGGATTGAAGATCACCCGGCAGACCCGCATCGCGGCCATGGGCTCCTGCTTCACCAGAGAGATCAAGGATACCCTCATCGCGGACGGGTATCGATTCCTCACGGCCGAGCAGGAGCACAGAGCCGCGCGGCACGCCAGCGCAGCCTGGGAACGCGTCTACAGCACCTTCTGCCTGCGGCAGATAGTCCGCTACTCCTTCGAGGAGTGGCAGCCGGATCTGCGCTGGTGGGTGGCGCCGCGCAGCGGGGTGGTCCAGGACCCCTACCGCAGGATCGTCGTGTACCCGACTCTGGCGCAGGCGGAGGCGGACTTCGCCAGGCATCGCCTGTGTTCGCGCCGCATCCTCGAGGAGGCGGACGTCCTCATCCTCACGCTCGAGATGACGGAGATCTGGGAGGACGCTCGTGACGGCGCGGTGATCAGCCTGCCCGCGGGTCCCTACGTGGCCGAAGGCGGCGACATGGGCCGCTACCGCTTTCGCGTCAGCCGCTACCGCGAGAACCTGGAGAACCTGGGCTACATCGTCTCGGCCATGGCCCGCCACAACCCCTCGTGCATGGTAGTGCTCATGGTCTCACCGGTACACCTGTGGACGACCTTCAGGGAGGACGCGGACGTCGTCAGCGCCTGCGGCAATGCCAAGGCGACGCTCAGAGCCGCGGCGGACGAAGCGGCCGCACGCCATGCCAACGTCGTGTACTTCCCGGCCCTGGAGATCGCGACGACCCATCGCATGATCCACGGGCAGCCCGTCTTCGCCCAGGGCCGGGAGAGCTTTCATCCGGCCGCGGACGCAGTCAGAGACGTGATGCGGGAGCTCTACCGTTTCTGCGACGCGGATGCATAGGGCCGCCCCGGGGCCGCTCGTCCTCATCCACCCCCCGGCCATCAGCAGGCGCTACCTGAAGACGAAGTTCCTGCCCTACGGGATGGGAGTGCTCGCGGCCTTCCTCAGAGCGCGGCACGTGCCGGTCGTGCAGTATGACTTCCTCATGGAGTACCTCTACGAAGCGCCCGGCCTGATCGACTATCACGATGCGGAACAGACGTTCAGCGAAGAGGAGTACTTCTCTTTTCTGGCGGGCCGCGACACGCATGCCGGGCTCTCCGCCTTCACGCACTGGTTCTGGCAGCGGATCGTGCCGGGCGCCAGGATCCATGCCTTCTCCATCGTCGCCTACCATCAGTTCTGGGCGAGCCTGCTCCTGGCCCGAACCATCAAGCAGCACGATGAAGAGGCGGTGATCGTCTTTGGCGGGCCCTTCGTCACCATCCGCCAGACGGAGTCCCTGACGCGGTTCGGCATCGCCGACTACTGGGTCAAAGGCAGCGGTGAGTCGGCCCTGCTCATGCTCTATCGTCGCCATGAGCTGGGAATGCACATCCCCCTCGCGAGGATACCGGGGCTCGTGGCGCTCTCCGGGGACGCCTGCCTTCAGAACCGGCCTGCTCATTGGCCGGCCGCTGATGAAGCGCCGCCCGATTTTGAGGACCTCGCCATCCATCGATACCGCTACGACCACCCCCACACCGGCAGGGACACGCTCTTTCTGCCCTACCGCATCACCAAAGGCTGCACCTCGCGCTGCAGCTTCTGCACAGGTCGGCTGGTTGACCCATTCGCCACCAAGCCGGTCGACAAGATCGTCGGCGAGCTCAAGGCGCTGGCCGGCGCCCACGCTTCGTCCGCCTTTATGTTCTGCGACTCAGCCGTCAACAGCGACCCGCGTCTGCTTGCGCTGCTCTGCGCGCGGCTGACGGACGAAATGCCGGGGATCGCCTGGTATGCCTACGCCCGCATCAAGGGCTTCGACCCGGAGCTGCTGCGGGCGGCGAAACAGGCCGGATGCTTCAGCCTGTTCTGGGGGGTGGAGTCAGCTTCGGATCCGGTCATCAGGCTTCTCGGCAAGGAGTTCTCTGTGCGGGAGCTGTCGGAGACGATCGCGCACGCCGTGGATGCAGGGATCAACAACCACATCCACCTCATGTACAACACCCCGCAGGAGACCGAAGAAGACATCCGCGCCCTGATCGCGTTCATCGAGCGCTACATCGCCTCCGAACAGGTGAGGTTCATCCCGCACCGGTTTCTGCTCGAGCCGCGATCGCCCATCTTCCGCCACCCCGGCCGCTACGGGATCACGCGGATAGAGAAGGCCCCGCGGGGCGTGTTCGAGCGGGAGCAGTACGTCTTCGCGGAAGGTGGGCAATGGGGTCTTGCGCGCATCCGCGAGCGCGACGCACGGCACCGGGAGATGCTCGGGCCGTATCTGAGACTGATCGAGGACAAGGAGGTGCGACGCGCCAACACAGGCTTTCCGTTCCGCGAGGCCATGTGATCGCTCTTCCGGCGCCGAGCGCGCGGACTCGGGCGCGGGTCTGCGCCGGTCGGAAACCGGCGCCGCTGCCCGCGCCCGAGCCACACGCCCCGCAGCCGGCTACACCCCGCTCAAGGGCGCCGTGCCCGCCTTGCCGCGAGAGGGGTATCGACCCGCCGACCTCAAATCATGTACTTGCCGCGTAGCCGACCCTGCCCACAGCCCTCGCCCTCGTGCGTGCGCCCGCAGTGCCCCTCCGACTCGTGCGTCCAGCCGCAGCCGCCGCCTCCGGCGATCGCGGCAAGATCCTCGTCCGAGAGGGCGATCTTGCGGCTCTCCTCGTCGCTGAGCTCGAAGCTGCGCGCTTCGGCAAGCTCCTTGAGGTCGAAGTCGTAGCCCGCGGCCTGGATCACGGCGAGGCGCTCCGCCGAGGTGGTCGCCGCCTTGACGGCGGCGATGAGCTCCTTGTCTGTGGCCAATCTGCGCAGATAGTTCTTGGCGTCCTCGACCGACATCTCGTGCCTCCCCTTCCCTGACTTCTTGACTGGCTCTTTCCGACCGATCGCCTACACATGCTAACACCATAACTTATGTCACGCAACAGCAGGCGCCGGGACATGCGACCATGGCGCACCGCGACCTCAGCGCTCCTGCCCGGCGGGCTCGGCCGGGGGGTGCGGCTCCTCCGCGGAGCCGCGCTTCCGCGGTTGCACCATGCGGTAGCCCTTGTCTACCTCGGCGGCGTCGCCCGAGGGCAGCCCCACGCCCAAGAGCGCGCGACTCAGGTAGGTGTCGTAGTACTCCTCGAGGTAGGCCGTGAGGTGGTCCCTGTATGGCGAGCAGACCATGAGGCCCTCTTCGGGGAAGTGCCGCGCGCGCAGGCGCTTGTTGGCGCAGCCGCCGCCGCAGATGGGGAGCACCGCACAGGCCAGGCACTCGGGGTCGTCGTAGGGGTCAGTGCCGAGAGAGTACAGGGCGCGCATCTCGGGCTCGGTGATCGGCTCCTCTTCGTGCACGTCGCCGATCACCATGTGTTCCTTGCCGACGTCCTCCCAGCACTTGTAGAGCTCGCCGCGGGGGCCCACGACGAAGCCGTTGTGGCTGCTGGCCACGCAGATGCCGTGCTGGTTGCCGGCTGGGTAGAAGCCCTCCTTCGGCAGGAGGCCGCCGCGCTGGTAGAGGTCGAAGGTGAGCGCGGCCCAGTCGCCGCAGTCAAGGTTGCAGCCGTGGTCGTAGGCGTGCGCGAGGCCGGTGTGTACGTGCCCTGGGTAGACAAACAGCTGCTTGCCCGCGAAGCGCGCGCGCAGCTCCGCGTGCAGCTCGAGGAAGCCTTCGAGGTTGTGCTTGTCGAGGTTGACGCGGATCGCGCAGGAGCCCTCGTAGGGCGACTCCATGAGGAGGGCGACGTTCTCGAGGATGCGCGCGTAGGTGGGCGCGCCGCCGGCGAGCACGCGGCGCG
>Ga0247842_10000578_pt1 | contig 74221 bp, 63 predicted proteins | sample LaCruzMarch2015__3_FD_192411 | JGI IMG/M metagenome (GOLD analysis project Ga0247842, IMG submission 192411) | Freshwater microbial communities from meromictic Lake La Cruz, Castile-La Mancha, Spain - LaCruzMarch2015_19m | ecosystem: Environmental > Aquatic > Freshwater > Lake | place: Spain... | reverse complement strand
AATGCTGCGGCATGGGGGCCTCCTGGAAACGGTTCTTGGACTGGCCTTATTCTACCACTGATGGGAGGGCTGCGAATGGCTTGGGGGCTGGAGGAAGGAGATATTCCAGGAGTTGTGCGACAGGCTCCTGGCACTATTCTTGATTCCTTGAGAGGTTTTCTCTTGAATTGTCTGACAGGGTCCGCTGAAAATCTCCAAACGGTCATAACGCATGGATAGTTCTTCTAAAAACAGATCCAGTTCATCTTTCCTGGAATGGCCGATGCATCGAGCCGGGAAGGTAGCCATCTCTACATCGGGGAACGAGCCTTCCGCCAAGACAGCCGTCACTTCCGGAGCAAGATTACAGCAGAAGACCAGGCAGAGTTTAGATGACTGGTTCATCGATCCAGTCCAAGGGGTAGCGGCCCCAACGCTGAACAGCATCAGCGATGGCGGAGAGGGTTTCCTCGGGGACTTGCCAAGGGATCTCCCCGTGGTTGTCAGCCAAGATAAAGCCGCCTCCTTTCCCTGCTTTGGCGATGGCTTGCTTCACCTCTAATTCAGCGTCAGCGGTTGTCCAATGGCGCATCTGGATCCCGTTCAGGTTCCCAAGGAGAGCCAGCTTTCCGGAAGCAGCCCGTTTCAGTTCGGCCAGATCCTCCAACACACTGATCCCCACACCAGCCGTCCCCGTGGCGGCCAGGTCATCCAGGATGGGAAGGGCGCGTCCCGAGGCCAGATGAGTAGCGGTGGGTCCATGGATTCGCGGCAGGGTGCGGCAGGCCACAACAAAACCGGTTTTGCGGTATAGATCCGGCTGTATTACGGTCGAAGAGGAGACCGGATCAAAGTAGGCGATGGCCGTGGCGCCAGCGGAGAGCTGAGCGTTTGCCCAGGACACGCACCACTCCTCGTTGACGCGCATCAACTGCCAGAACGCCTCGGGCTGCTCAAGGATCAACTGCAGGTAAGCCTCGAAGCCCATTTGCATGACCGGTAGAGAGAATGGCGAGATGGCTACGCCAATAATTGGGAGTAGAGGCGAGCGTTCTTTCATCAAGGAGATGGCTTTCAGCGCTTCGACCAGGACTGGAACCTCTTCCACGCGCGGTGGTTTCAAGCCGGGGATCGCCTTTAGGTCAGAAAGGAAAGGGGTTGCTGAGTTGGGCGGCCCATCCTCGAACCAAACTACCTCTCCGCCCCAGGCCTCGATCTCGGCCGGAGCATAGAAAAACCCGTTCAGACAATCGTGTCCGTAACGGCTTTGCATGCGAAGCTGTGCTTCCGCCACGTTCTCCCCCCGTGAGAAATACTGACGCAGGGGCATCCCCAGTTCTCTTGCGCCATGCAGACTGAGGAACAGGAAAAAGGGCACACGGTCCGCTTCCTGGTGGCCGAGGGCGGTCAAAACGCGCTGCAAAGGTGTCATCGTATCGTTCATTTCTGTTCCTCCACAGCCTCTTTGACCAGAGAAACCGCCTCTGCTGCATTTCGTCCCATGGCGTCAGCTCCCACATCGCGCCAGAGCCGGCTGTCAAAAAGAAAGGGAGCTCCCCCGACGATGAGCCGGGGCGGGTGCCCGTCACAGACAACGCCCAGCAATTTCCGCAGGTCAGCCACGCGCAAGGCTGATGGCAGCATCAGCACAGAAATCAGGAGGATTCGCACCCCCTCAACTTTGACACGATGAGCCAGATCGACGGCTGTCAAGCCATGACCGAAATCAGTCAGCTCATACCCACTGGCTCTTAGAGCGGACAGTACGATGCGCTTTCCCAGGGCGTGGTAATCCTCCAACACCGCGATAGCCATCTTGGGTTGGTCGGTACGCAGTGGGCTCATGGGGGGGAGGCACTCATCAATCAGCTCCTCCGCGATTCGTCCAGCCATATAGACTTGGGCCAAAGAGATTTCCCCGGTCTCCCATCGAGCCCCGATCTGTTCCAGGGAAGGGGATACCAGGGATTCCAGGAAAGAGACTCCCGCTGCTTCCAGGCGCTTCGTCCGTAATAGACCGCGCGCCCGAACACGATCCATCGCCAGCAAGGCTTCCTCGAAATCCTGCCAGGGTTCATTGTTCATCGACCTCTCCTTTTTTCGATCCAGCCCACTCCCATCAGCTTCCGCAGGAAGCGCGAGATAGAAAACCGAGCCTTAGGGTTTGGGGAAGGTGAACGAGCAGCCTGCCTGAAGCGTTTTTACCCAGCAACCAGCAGTCGGTTGAAAAGTCCCTCCGCTGCTGATCAATTGATAGGTGGCCCCGGTCCAGCGGTAGAAAGCGCTTTGAATCCAGCCGGCGGCGACGGCCTGATCCAGCGTCTTGCTCTCCAGCCCCTTGGTCACTGTGATTGCTCCCCAACCCACTGGTTGGTGGTAGGGAGTGCCGATCATGTTCCATCCTAATCCCATGGGAATGGCCGTGGAAAGCTGCTCATTGGGTGGACCAGAGAGAACTAACGTCTGTGCAGCCGGCGCCTTCAGCCAATAGCCGTCACCGAGGGAGAGAAGGACCTGGGAGCGCCCGATGTAGGTCCCCTGGGTCGCATCCCAGGAATAGAGCGGCCAACCAGGCGGAAGCAAGGCATCCGGGCTGGGGTTGGTCAAGGCAAACGGGATGCTGATCATATTCCAACCGAGTACCAAATCGTAGCTTAGGTTTACCCCCGGACCGGAGGGGTTGACCACCAGCGTCACAGGCGCCTGCTGAGGCGAGTTGGATGCCCCGGCGGCGCTGAGAGTCACGGTGGCTGAGTAGGTTCCTGCCGGTAGACCAGTGATGTCGACGAAAGCGCTGATGAGGCCGGTCTGGCCAGTGGAGGCGCCGGAAGTGGGGCTCAGGGTGAGCCAGTTGGCGCTCTCCGTGGCGTTCCAATTCAAGGTTCCGGTCCCTGCGTTCCAGATAGAGAGAGTCTTCGACAGGGGGTTGAGGCCGCCCTGGGTAGCCTGGAAGGCGAGGGAGGAAGGGCTCCAGCCGATGGTAGGGACAGGTGTGACAGAAGTCGTAAAGGCTTTCAGGCAAACATTGGCGGTTTGAAAGAAGGGATCAGGATCGGTGGTAATGTCGGTCCAACTAGCGCCGGACGAGCTGATGTAGCTTTGACCTGGTCCGGAGGAAGCGCCGCTGGAATAATTGGGGATGGCGCACTCGATGGGGATCGGGTTGGTATCGCCGGGCGTGGTCATTTTCACCGCCACGCAGAACTTGCTGCCGGCTGTCACCGGGATCGATGGAGAGAAGCCGACGGTGTGGTAGCCGGGCACAGCGAAAGTGCCACTGGTGACGAGCGGACCGACGAAGGAAGAGCCGTTAAAGTTGGTCTTCAGGTAAACCTCATAGGAGGCATTAACATTGATGGTGTAGAAGCTCACCGCGGCGAGGCTCTCGCTGGCCTGGGCAGTGAAGACATTGGCGAACCAGCCCGTGGTGTTGCCAAAGCCCACATTCCCGATCCAGCCGAGGGGGTCGTACTGGTAGACGCGGCCGAAGTTGGTGGCCGCCTCGGCGTTGTTGAAGACGCGGAAGAAGTCCAGCTTTGAGTCATAGTAGGAGAGGTAGAAGTAGCCGCCTTCTCCCCAGCCGCTTCCCCAGTTGTTGCGGACGATGAAAGCGCCGTTGCTGGATGGCGACCCGCTGGTTCCGGTAAAACGATTCCTATCGTAGTTGTCGTCCCACCCAACGATAGCCACCCCATGATTGGTGGCCGTTGACCCTGCATAGTAGTAGGAATTGGTGGCCCCACTGAAGTAGGAATTATCCCAGTATACTGAAGCAGCCACAGCGCCGTAGGTCATCAAGGCGCCTTTGATGTTGTCGTTGTCCAGTTTGTTGGCCCGGGGCGGGAGGAAGAGAACTTCCTGGACGTGTTTTTGCACGGACAGCACGGAAGGGGTGGAGGGGTCAGGGTAGGGGCTGTCCGCCTCGTTCACCGGACCCTGCCAGCGAGCCAGGTAGGCGGTGCTCATGGTGGCGTTGCCGCCGTGGTCGTAGGCCCCTTGGGGGGCGTTGTCGAAACCGCTCCAGCGGACCAAATGATTCTCCGCGAAATCCCACGCCTGGCCTGGCATCAGACCCGACTCCAAAGAAGCCAACGAGGCAAAGGCCCAGCAGGTGCCATAGGGGTTCTGGTTTTTCACCGGAGTCAACTTTCCCAGCGTGCGCAGATCGTAACTGACTGGGTAAGCAACAGCGGGGAAGACGGCTTGGCCCCGGGCAAGGGTGAGGGTAATCGGGTCAGGGATCATCCCGCCCGGTTGCAGGTTCCCATCTGAGAGAGTGCGGATAAAATCCTGGGTCTCTGGAGAGAGACGGGGAGTGCCATTCGCTAAAACAGGCGAGGGCAATCCACACAGCGTGAGAAAGAGGGCGCTTAACAACAGCAGAGAAACAACCTTTCTTGCATTCCCGTTCATCAGATCACCTCCGATTGAAGTAGTTTAGCGTACCACAATTCTGGGGTCACCTTGGGGTCAGGTCTTTAGATTTAGCGTTTCCGGATACTGCGGGTCGACAAGCCATCTTGAACCGAACGACTCCCGACGATTTGCCGGTTTCAAGGGAGCCGTCGCATTTCATCTCGTAGGTTGAGCCATTGCAGGAGCCTGAGGCTTGGCTGCTTTCAGGGCAGCCTGTTTTCAGGTGAGACTTCTGGCTGCAAAGGATCTCCTCGCCGGGAGAGTTATCCTTCGATTGGCGGATCCTTTGGCCCAGGATCGCCTTTGGCAATCTTGACGGTCGCCGCCGACCGGCGTTTGCGGAAGTGTCGCCAGAGCCAGATAGCCAAGATAGCCACAGCGATAGCCACCAGGACGATCTCATACTCACGGTAATACGGTTCCATCGCCTGCCAATTCTGCCCCATAACATAGCCGGCATAGGTCAAAATAGCCGACCAGATCAACGAACCGAAGAAAGTAAAGATCGAGAATCGCAGGAGGTTCATCCGTGCCATCCCCATCGGCAAAGAAATGAAGGTCCGCACCACGGGGAGGAGACGAGAGAAGAAGGCAATCTTCTCGCCGTGGCGGCGCAGCCAGACTTCAGCATGGTCCAGCTTCTCCTCGGAGAGGAAGAGGAAGCGGCCGTAACGGCGAAGCCAGCGGCGCACCCAGGCTTCCTGCCCCCACCAGCCCAGCCAGAAGACCAGCAGGGATCCGACCAGGTTGGCGAAAGCGCCTACCAGGATCACCCACCACAATTCAAAGAGCCCGGTGCTGGCCAAATAGCCGGCGAAAGGCATCGTAATCTCGGATGGGATCGGGATCAAAGCCGACTCCAAGGCCATCAAAAGGAAAACACCCCAATACCCGGTCGCTGAGATCACGCCAATAATCCATCCGACCACAGCGGCAATCACATCGTGAATCATGAAGACCCCCTCAATGTTGTTTGCTAACAGTGATGGCTATTGTACCAGCCATCGGGCGACACTGCGAAAAAGATTAGGGTCACATCTTCATATGACATATTTTAGAAATATGTCATATGAAGATGTGACCCTCTATTAACCGCAGAAGCGTAGGAACAAATCAGCCAGGATGAGGGATGCCGGCAAGAGCTGGGAGATGTTAATCGACTCGTGGGGGGAGTGCGCGCTGGAGAGCCGGCCAGGACCCAGGATGACCGTGGGGATTCCGCCATAGGCAGCCAAAAGGCCACCATCGCTCCAGGCGGAGAATGCGCCAAAAGTCTTTTCTTTGCCCAAGACTCGCATGATGCTTTCCTGGACGCAACGAGCCAGGGGTTGGCCTGGCTCCATCCAAAATGCCTCGTGCACGATCCCCTCTTCCATCCGGCTGCTTTCCATGATCTGTAAGGCTGCTTGAAATGATGGGTCTTCCATCTGCAGACCGTCCAAGATGCCCTGCAGCTCTGTCAGCGCGCTTTCCTGAGATTCTCCCGGGATCCAGCGGCGATCCAGTTGCAGGAGGCAGCGCCCCGCCACCGTGCTAGGTTGGCTCCCTCCCTCGATCCGCCCAACATTCAAGGTCGATGGGCCGAGCCAGCGGTGACGCCGTTCTGCCAACGCATTCAGCAGATCTGTCTCAAGGCGATGCAGGAAGCGCCCGGCCAGGGAGATGGCGTTCACCCCCTCTTGCTGGCAGCCGCCATGTACCGGAACGCCCCGGAACTCGATCTGGAACCATTCCAAGCCGCGATGCCCCAGGCAGGGCATCAAATCGGTCGGTTCCCCAACCACCGCCCCATCTGCTCGCAGACCGCTGTGCAGCAAAGCCCGCGCGCCGGCGCTTCCTCTTTCTTCGTCAGCGACTCCAGCGAAGAGGACCTGTCCGGAAAGGGAGATGCCGGCTCGTTTCAATCCGGCCAGGGCAACCATAGCGCAGGCCAGGCTGCTCTTCATATCTACCGATCCGCGGCCAAAGAGGAAGTCCTCTCTCACTTCGCCGTAAAAGGGATCTCCCTCGTATTCCCCCGGCGGAACTGTATCGGTATGGCCGCACCAGAGAAGGACCGGCCCCTGTCCTCCACCCAGGCGGGCGAAGACATTCGGGCGGTTTCCTTCGGTCGCCTCCAGCCAGGACAGAATGCCTTCTTTCTGAAAGAAATGGCGGATTGCCTCAGCTATATTTCTTTCCTGACCCGAGCTTTCAAAATGAGAGGGGATGGCGATCAATTCCTTGGCCAAAGCCAGGATTTCCAGAGTCGAAATGTTACAGGCCACCCGCTCCCAAGGTTCGATGGTCACTCAACCTCCTCCCGGCGATGGTGGAAATCCAGATAGACTCGTTCTCGCAGGGTGGGATCGCTCCAGAATCTCGCCCCCACTTCAGCCAGAACTCGCACCATGGTCAGGAGGGCTTTCTCTCCCTCCGGCGTTGTTGTGGCTGCAGCGAACTCGCGGGAATGGATCTCCACGCCCGGAGGAGCGCAAGCCACGAAGGAATAGGCAGCGGGGATCGCTTGGCTTATATTGCCGAAATCAGAGGAGCCGGGGGCGGGATCTTCAGGAAGAATGTCCATCAGTCCCTGATCGCGCATGCTCTCTTCCAGCAATGCGGAGAGAGCCGGGTTGTCTCGGATCTCATCGCAGGGAAGCCCCGCTGCCTCGATCTCCAGGCGGCAGCCGGTGGCCAGGGCCGCTCCACGGGCACAGTCGACGACCCGTTCGCGCAGCAGGTTCAGTTCTCGCCGGCGAGGCATGCGCACCATGAACTCGGCCTCCCCGAGATCGGGGATAACATTCGCCGCTGTTCCTCCCCGGGTGACGATACCATGCACCCTGGCAGTGGGGGGGAGGTGCTGGCGCAAAGCGTTCACCGCCTGGAAAGTGAGCAGTACAGCCTCCAGGGCGTTGATCCCGGCCTGGGGATTGGAAGCAGCGTGGGCGCTTTTTCCAAGGAAGCGGAAGCGGAGATGGTCCACAGCCAGAGCCTTCCCCCGGGCGATGTTCAACGTCTCCGGATGGATCATCACGGTAGCGTCAATCCCCTCGAAGGCTCCCTCGGCTAGCATCGGGATCTTCCCGCCAAGCGTTTCCTCGGCCGGGGCGCCAATCACCAGAAGTCGCCCTTTGCCCAGGCTGCCCTCTTCCAGTAGCCGCAACAGAACTGCCCCCGCCCCCACTGCGCTGGTTGCGATGAGGTTGTGGCCGCAGCCGTGGCCGATCTCGGGAAGGGCATCGTATTCAGCCAAGAGAGCAAAAGCCGGGCCCTCCCACAATGCCGGGCATTCGGCCCGGAAGGAAGTAGGGAGGCCGCCCAAACCGGTTTTCAGGGCGAATCCCCGGGAGCGCAGAAAGTCACCCAGGAGCTCGCAGGCGAAGTACTCCTCGATGCCCAACTCGGGCTTTTCGAAGAGGGACCGGTTGATCGCCAGAAGTTGTGGGGCCAGTTCCGTGGTGAGTTGTTCAATTCTTTGCCTGAGGCGTTCTTCCATGACTTTACAGTCTCCAGCAGGCCGCCCGGCGACCGCTCTCCAGCTCTTGCAAAGCTGGTTCTTCCTCATTGCACCTGGGCAGGGGGATCGGGCAACGAGGGTGAAAGCGGCAGCCGGAGGGCATCTGCACTGGGTTGGGGGCTTCCCCTCGAAGGATTGTGCGAGTGCGGCCTGCTCTCGGCTCAGGCTGGGGCATAACCTCCACCAGAGCTTGGCTGTAGGGGTGAAGAGGTTTCTGGATCACCGCTTCGGCCGGCCCCATTTCCACGATCTTACCCAGATACATGATGGCTGCATGATCAGCCAACACCCAGGACAAAGCCAGGTCGTGGGTGATAAAGAGGTAGGAGATGCGGTAGCGGTCGCGCAGTGAGACCATCAGCTTGAGGATATCCGCACGCACCGAAACATCCAGCATGGAGACCGGCTCATCAGCCACGAGGAAACGCGGTTCCATTATCAGCGCTGCGGCAATGGCAACCCGCTGCCGCTGCCCGCCGGAGAGCTCATACGGGTAGCGTTCAAGAAAGTCAAGAGCGGGTTTCAAACCGGCGTCTTCCAGGGAAGCGGCGACCCTCTCCCGGCGGTCGGCCTTGCTCCTAGCCAGGCGATGGATCGCCAATGGTTCGGAAACGATGTCATAGACGGTCTCGCGGGGGTTCAAAGATTGGTAGGGATCCTGAAAAATCATCTGTGCGCGCCGGCGGAACTGCTTCATTTCCATGGTTTTCATCCGCAACAGATCTTTGCCCAGGAATTCGATCTTCCCGGAGACGCAGTCCGGCTCGAGCAGATCCAGAACTGCTTTCCCAGTCGTGGTCTTGCCACAGCCGGATTCCCCAACTAAAGCGAATACTTCTCCTTCGCCGATAGAAAAGGAGACGCCATCCACTGCTCGAACGACCTTCTTGACCGCTCCGCTGAGCCCTTGAAGGAAACCACTGCGCAGGGGGTAGTGCACTTTCAGTTCTTCCACCCGCAAGATCTCAGGCGTCATCGATTCCCTTCCCATAGAGATGGCAAGCTACGTTGTGGCGCGGTCCTCGCTCCAGGAGAAGCGGTTGTTCCCGGGAGCAGATGGCCATGACCTCTTGGCAGCGGGGATGGAAGCGGCAGCCGGGAGGAACCTCGATCAGGTTGGGCGGTGTTCCCGGAATGGAGTCGGCCATCGAACGAGGTCCTTGCAGGCGCGGGAAAGATCGCAGCAGACAACGCGCGTAGGGGTGGCAGGGGGATTGGAAGAGGATCTCGATAGGCCCGATCTCCACAATCTGGCCAGCGTACATCACCGCTGCCCGATCGCAGGTGTCACCCAGCACGGAGAGGTCATGGGTGATCAGGATCATGGCCATTCCCAGCTCTTTGCGCAAGCTCTCTACCAGCTCGAAAATCTGCGCCTGGACCATTACATCGAGGGCAGTGGTGGGCTCGTCTCCAATGACAATGCGGGGGCGGCAGGCCAGGGCCATGGCGATCATTACCCGTTGGCGCTGCCCGCCGCTGAACTCATGGGGGTAGTCGTTGATTCTCCGTCCTTCCAGTTCCACCCGCTCCAACAGCGCCTGGGCCTGCTTGCCGGCTTCTTTCTGGCTTATTGGCTGGTGCAGGCGGATGGCTTCAGCAATTTGATCCCCCACCCGCTGCACCGGATTGAGGGCATTCATGGCCCCTTGAAAGATGATCGAGATTTCCTTCCAACGGAAACGGCGCACTTCTTCTGCGTTGAAAGTCAGCACATCACGCCCCTGGTAGAGGATTTTGCCGGAATCAATGCGCCCGTTGGGCGGCAGGAGGCGCAGAAGTGAAAGCGCGGCGGTGGTCTTGCCGCAGCCGGATTCACCGACCAGGCCCAACGATTCCCCTTCCTCCAGGGTGAAGCTGACCCCATCCACAGCCCTCACCGTTCCTTGGCGTATAACGAAAGAGGCGTGCAGATCCTGCACATCCAGGAGAGGCACCTCAGCGCCTCCTCAGCTTGGGGTTGAGAACCTCATCCAGGGCGTACCCCATGAAAGTGAAGGCCAACACCACCAGCAGGACGCACAATCCGGGAGGCACCAGGAACCAATAAGCGCCGTTGGAGATGGCCCCCGAGGCGAAGGCAAAGTGCAGCATCATCCCCCAGCTTGGGCGGGTGCTGTCGCCCATCCCCAGGAAACTGAGGGTGGTTTCGGAGAGAATCGAGACGGCCACGATGAGGATGGTGTTGGCAAAGATCAGCGGAAAGACGTTGGGCAGCACATGCCGGCCCATGATTCCCCAGCGGGAGGCGCCAAGGGCGCGAGCCCGCTCCACGAAGGGCCGCTCCTTCACGGCCAAAGCCTGAGCGCGCACCAGGCGAGCCGTGCCGGCCCATCCGGTCAGCCCAATCACCAGGATGATGTTCCACAAGCTGGCTCCCAGCAAGGCAGCCAGGATCAGCATCAGGGGAAGCCAGGGAAGCACCAGAAAGACGTCGGTGAAGCGCATCAGGACGGCGTCCACTCCCTTTCCCAGGTACCCGGCCACGAGCCCGACAAAGGCGCCTACCGACATCGAGACGACTGTGGCCAGGATCCCCACCACCAGGGAGACACGGCTCCCGGCGATCAAACCCCGCAAGACATCCCGGCCCATGTCATCGGTCCCCAGCCAGTGCGCTGCGCTGGGAGGTTGCAGGGCATCGGCCGGGGAGCCGAATTCCATTGGATCGTATGGCCAGAGGATGGGCCCGAATACCGCCACCAGGACGAAGAAGAGGAAGAGGATCAATCCGGCCATTCCCATCCGGTTGGCCCGGAAGAGGGACCAGGTCGTCTGCCTCCCTTGAAGGGTCGCCATGGCTTACTCTTTCACCCGCGGGTCGAGGAAGCGGTAGGTCAGGTCGGAGAGGAAGTTGGCCCCCACCACGGCGATAGCGGTAATCAGGAAGATCCCCTGCAGCAAGGGGTAATCGCGTCCCGCCAGGGCGTCGTACATCAGCCTGCCCAAGCCGGGCCAGGAAAAGACTGTCTCCACCTGGAGAGCGCCGGTGATGGTGAATCCCAGGTTCAGGGCGATCAACGTGACCATCGGGATCATGGCGTTGGGCAGGGCATGCCGGCGGAGGATCCGCCCTTCCGGCGCTCCTTTGGCTCGAGCGGTGGTGATGTAGTCTTCAGTCAGCACGTCGACCAGCGAGTTGCGCATGATCAGCGCATACTCGCCCATCAGCACCAAAGCCAAGGTCACCCCCGGCAAGACGAGATGCCAGAGCATATCTGGCAGCCTTTGCCAGAAACCGGCCAAGGAAAGGGCCGGAGTGAGCATGCCGGATGTGGGAAACCAGCGCAGTGTCACGGCGAAGAGAGCCACCATCAGGATTCCCAGCCAGAACGTGGGCATGGCATAGGTCACCAGAGCAAAGCCCAGGGCGGCCACATCCATTCGTTTGCCTCTTTTCCAGGCAGCCAGAATTCCCAGCAGCACCCCGCCCAGGATGGCCAGCACCTCAGCCGCCACGGTCAAGAGCATGGTGGCTAGAAAACGCTCCAGGATGATGCCCCCGACCGGCTTCTTGTAGATGAAGGAGGTTCCCAGGTTGCCCGTGGCCAAGTTGGCCATATAGATCCCGAACTGCTGGTACCAGGGCTTGTCCAACCCGAACATCTCAGTCACCCGCTGCGTCGCTTCCGGGGACATGCGAGGGTTTCGTACCAGCATCGAGACCGGATCTCCCGGCATCACCCGGAAGAGGAAGTAGTTCATCACCAGGATGATCAGGATCGTCAGCAAAGCTTGGAAGAGCTTGCTGAAGAAGTAGCGGCGCGTCATCCCGAACGAAGCATGGGACCTTGCCTCCCTTCAGACGGGCGTTTAACTAGAGACCGGAAAGGCGGCTGATCATGGAGCAAGCTTCGCCCCGCGTGCTGGTTTGGTCGGGGTGGAAGGTCCCATCCGGGTAGCCGGTGATGAGGCCCATCGTCTTGGCGGTCTCGATGGATCCAAATCCCCAGTAGTCAAGGGGGACATCGGTGAAGGAAGCTATTTCCGGCACCCCCCCGGCCGCTCCCTCCAGGCGGACGATCATGGCTGCTTCTTCCGCACGCGTCACGGGGCGATCCGGTTGGAAGGTGCCGTCCGGATAGCCGGTGACGACTCCGGCTTGGACTGCAGCAGCGATCGAGACAGCAGCCCAATGCCCGTTCGTATCGCTGAAGGCGGCTGCTGTTGGGGAGGTCGGCAAAGATTTGGTGCGCACCAGCATGGTCACCAACTCGGCCCGGGTGATCGGCGCATCGGGCCGGAAGGCGCCATCCGGGAATCCTTTCACCAAACCCAGGCCGACCAGCTTGGTCACCGCTGGTGCGGCCCAATGGCCGGCCAGGTCAGGGAAAACCAAGGCAGTAGGAGTGGAGCTGGGGGTGGGCGTCGGCGAAGGAGTGCTCCCGGCAGGGGCGGCGCTGAGGTAGTTTTCAGCGGTGTTGGCATAGAAAAGCGCTCCATCGCCGATCACCGGGACGATCCCCTCCACCTTGTCTTTGCGCACCGCCTGGACGGAGGTATCGTAGCAGAGTATGGAGTAGGGAAGGTCCTCGTAGAGGATTCTCTGGGCTTCCCACACTGCGTCTTGCCGGGAGCTGGGATCGATCAGTGTAGCTTGCTTGACCACCAGCGCGTCGAAAGCAGGATTGCCATAATAGCAGTCGTTGTTGTTGCCGATCTGCTCGCTGGTCAAGACATTCAAGAGGGTGCTGGGGTCTACGTCGCCGCCCCAACCCCAGATGAACATGTCGAAATCGGCGCCTTGGAAGATGCGGTCATTGAGAGCCCCATCGTCCACCGTTTCCAGCTCAGTGTCCAAGCCAACCTTTTGCAGGTAACTTTTGATCATCTGCCCGGCTTTTACTTCCTGGGTGTTCTCCGAGCGGAGAAGGAAGCGCAGCTTCAAAGGATTGCCGGAAGGATCCTCGCGCATAAGGTCACCATTGATGTCCGCACAGCCGGCGGCATCCAGCAAGGCGTTGGCTTTGGCGGGATCGTAGGAGCGCAGTTCCCCTGGCGTGGGCTGGTAGTGCCAGAAGGGGTCAGTCGGCGGGATCAAGGTCGTCCCCGGTTTGCCCTCTCCCTCCAGGGCGAGGTCAATCATCTCTTGCTTGTTGATTGCCCACTCCACAGCTTGGCGCACGCGCTTGTCCAGCAAGACCGGGTTCCCCCTGGAGCTGGGGTCGGTCCAGCAATTGAAAGCCAGCTCAGTGAAGCCGTTTTCCTCGAAACTGTGCATCCAAATCCCGGGATCTGACTGTAATCCCTTCCGTTGGCTGGGAAAAAGGTTCAAGGCGACATCGATCTCCCCCACCAAAAGAGACTGGGCCATCGTGTCACGGTTGGCATAGATCAGAAAGAAGACGCCATCCATGCGGGGAGGACCGCGGAAGTACTCCGGGTTGGCCTCCAGGCGCAGGCGCTCCGATTTTTTCCATTCTCCAAATTTGAAGGGACCTGTGCCCACAGGGTTGTCGTTGGCGTATACCTCCAACTCGGCAGGGGGGACGTCTTTCCAGAGATGCTCCGGGAGGATGGGAGTGGGATTCAGCAGCATGTTCGCCTTCGGCTCGCTGGTTTTGATGACTACCGTCAAATCGTCTTTAGCCTCAACTGATTCGATCCCCCGGAGAAACTCGGCATTCAAGCCCAGGCCTGTTTCTAAAATTAGGTCATAGGTGAACTTGACATCTCGAGAGGTGAAGGGTTGGTCATCGTGCCATTTCACTCCCGACCGCAAATGGAAGGTCCAGGTCAGGTCATCCGCGCTTCTTTCCCAGCTTTCGGCCAAGGATGCCTGCGGTTCCAAGTTTATGTCGAAAGAGACCAGCGAATCGTAGATCAGCAGGAAGGCCTCGAAGGAAGCGCGTTCGTAAGCGACGAAAGGATTGAGGCTGTCCAGATCCTCAGTCGTGCCAATGGTCAAGTAGCGCGGTTCTGCCACCACCTGCCCAGGCGCCAATCCCAACCCTCCGCCGGCCAAGGCCAGCGCCATCAACCAGACCATTGCCTGTTTCCATAGTGCGCGTGTCATGACTTCTCCTTTCCGTTTGTCGTCGCGACTTCGTCGATGCGGAAGAATCCTTCCGCCGTGTCCAAGGTAGCTGCGACCCCCAGTGGCAAGGTCGCGCGGTCTTTGGTGTGGCCCAGGGGGAGCCCATAGAGAACGGGGTGGCCCAGTGGCTCCAGCAACTCAAAGAGGATGTCCTCCAGGCTTCGTTGGTTGAAGGATCCGGGATCCAGCTTGCGAGGCTCGCAGTCCAGGCATTCGCCGATGACGATGCCCCGGGCCGCCTGAAGTTTTCCCGCATTCAACAAGTGAGTGAGTAGATGGTCCATTTGCCAGGGTTCGGTCTCCAACTCTTCCAGGAAAAGGATACAGCCTTCCGTGCGGATTTCCCAAGGGGTTCCCAATCCGGCGCAGACCAGGGTCAAGTTTCCCCCCACGAGAGGCCCCTGGACTCGCCCCGCATTGATCTTCAACAGATACTTGTCGGGGTCAGCCAGCTTGATCTCCCCCAATGGCTCATCGCCGGTGAGCGCCCGCAGGAGGAGATCCTTCTTGTAGGCTGTCATCGATTCTGGATCAAATCCCGCCAAACTGGGACCATGGAAGGTGACCAAATCAGCCTCCCGTCCGATGGCCAGGTGCAGCGCGGTGATGTCGCTGTAGCCGAGGAAGATTTTTGGATTCCCCCGGATCACGTCGAAGTTCAGCAGGCGGGGCAGGCGAGCCGCCCCAATTCCTCCCTGGCTGCAGAAAACGGCGTCGATCCCAGGGTGGTCGAAAGCCCAGATCAGGTCCGCGGCGCGGTCCGCGTCGAGGCCCGCGTAGTCATAGTGGCGGTCATAGGCATGCGCCCCCACCTTCACCTGGAAACCCCACGACTCCAACGCAGCAATCCCCCTCCAAAGCTCGCTGCGCTTCCAGGGGCCGCTGGAGGGGGACACCAACCCAACTATATCTCCTTGACGCAAGCGTCTCGGCTTGAACATAGCTGCACCTTCCTCTCCACTCTTTGCTTTGACAATATACACTGTGATCCTTTGAAAACGAAGCGGAAGAGTGGGCAGGTTTAAAACCTGCCCCTATAGTGAATGACAAAGCATACTGCTTCCCCTTCAAAATGATAAGGAAGACCCGAACCCAAACAACCAGGGGCTGCCGGAAGCAGCCCCTGGTTGAAATAGGAGGGTAGAAGGAGGAGGATTTTTCTACTGAATCTGGCTGGGCATCTCTCCCAGGGTCACCGTGAGGCTGAGGGTCTGGCCGTTGCGCCAGACGGTGAGAGTGAGCGCGTCACCGGCTTGCTTGGAAAGGATCAACTGACGCAACTCCTCAGCCTTGATGATGGGTGTACCATCCACTGCCTGGATGACATCATCAGCTAAGAGGCCGGCTTTCGCCGCCGGGCCAGCAACCGAGACGCTGCCGACCAGGGCGCCGGAAGCCTGGGTCAGGTTCAATTGGCTGGCGATCTCCTCGGTCACTCCAGCGAAGGTGATCCCCATCCAGGCCCGGGTGACTTTCCCATGTGCGACAATATCCTGGAAGGATCGGCGAGCGGCATCGATATCTACAGCGAAGCCGATTCCCTGGGCGGATTCAATGATGGCTGTGTTGATTCCAATGACTTCACCATTGATGTTAACCAAGGCGCCCCCGGAGTTGCCGGGGTTGATGGCAGCGTCCGTCTGGATCAGATCCATCAGTGGATTGCCACTGTCCGGATCGCTGATGGTCCGGTTCAGGGCGGAGACGACTCCCACCGTGACCGAGTTCTCGAAGCCGTAGGGGTTGCCGATGGCGATCGCCCAAGAACCTACCTTCAAGTTGGCATTGTCAGCAAGTTGCGCCTCGGGCAGGTTGGCGCCGTCGATCTTGACCACAGCGATGTCAGCCAGGGAATCGGCGCCGACCACGTTACCGATGAAGGTGCGGCCGTCGGGGAGGGACACCTTGATCGAGACTGCGTTCTTTACCACGTGATTATTAGTCAGCAGGTAGCCATTCTCACTATCCACGATTACTCCCGAGCCTTGCCCCTCTTGTGGCTGTTGCTGCTGGGGAACGGTGTAGTAGCCGGGGAAGTTGAAGCGATCATCCTGCTGGATGGTTTGGTAAGTGGTGTCGATAAAGACGACAGCAGGATTCACTTTTCCCACCGCCAAGGTGATGGCATCCTCAGTGGTCTCGTTGACCCCCTGTGGTTCGCTGGTTGTGGGGGGGGAGAAAATCTCCGCCAGGGAGGTGCTGGTATTGGTGGCCAGTTGCGCTTCGACGTTCTTTGATGGAACCAAACCCGAGAAGGGACCAGCGCAACCCGCCAGCACTAAAACAGCGAGAAGCGGAACGATCCACAGCACGGTTCTTCGTATTTTCATCTTTTTGCGCTTCCTTTCTGCGTTTTCCCAAGTAAAGCGGATCCGTGTGAACGGTGGGGTAAGGAAATGTGAAGATGAAATAAAGAATGTTAGCTTGCCATCAGGAGTGCGCCGCAAGCGATGCAAGGCTGTACAATGTCCTCAACAGTACGCCCCGCCGGGAGCTATCAGTGATCCATCGAATATTTTCCCTGACCGAAAGGAGAAGAAGCGCGCTAAATGGAGAGTAGAGATGTTTAAGCATTTCCGTCGCATGTTATCAATCTACAAGGGGGCAGGATGGCATTTTGTCCTTTCACAACTGCTGGTTGCCCTGGCGATTACGGCTACCCTTCTAATCCAGACCTTGAACGGTCAACTGGTCAATCAAGGAGTCCAAGCAGGGAACGTCGATGTGGTCATCAATACTTCGTTGTGGATGATCGGGCTGGCAATTATCGGCGCTTTCTTCAGTATCGGCAATGCCGTCTATGCCGTCATCTTCTCTGAAGAGACGGGCAACTACCTGCGGGTCAAAACCTATCGCAAGGCGCAGAGCCTCTCATTCGGCAATATCGACCGCTTCCGCACCAGTGACTTGCTGGTGCGTTTGACCGACGACATCACCAATATCCGCACCGCTGTATTGTATGGAATGATCATCATCCTGCAAGCTCCTTTGGCCATCCTCATCACCTTTATCCTGACCTGGATCATGGCCCCATCCCTGATCTGGATCATGGGGGCGGTGATGGTTGTGGTGGTGATTGTCATGGGTTTCCTCTTGAATGGGGTGCAGAAGATGTTCAGCGACCGCCAACAACGCCTGGATCGAGTCAACAACATGCTCCAGGAAAACTTGGCCGGGGTGCGCGTAGTGAAGGCGTTCGTGCGAGAGAAACACGAGTCAACGCGTTTCGCCGCAGTTTCTGAGGAGTTGAGGAAGGCTTCGCTGGCGCCGGCCATTCGCATCGCCATGGTCAACCCCGCCACCAACATCATTGTCTACTTGGCCACGGCTGCCGTCCTTTACTTCGGCGGTTCGGGGGTGATGGTCTCGCAGACCCTCTCCTTGGGGCAAGTAGTGGTTTTTGCTCAATACCTGCTTTACATCATCGTGCCAATGGTGATGCTGGCTTACTTGCTGCCTTACCTCGAGTCGGGGGAGACCTCGGCAGGCCGCATCTTCCAGGTCCTGGACGCTGTGCCGGAGGTGCAGGACAAGCCCGGGGTTGAAACCATCGACTGGGAGAAACTAAAGGGCGGCGTAGTCTTCGAGCACGCTTCCTTCGGTTATCGGGGGGAAGATGGTCAAATCTCTGCGGATGCCAGTGGCGCTCTGGTCCTAAAGGACATCAACCTCAAGGTGGAACCCGGCCAGACGGTCGGTTTCCTCGGGGCTACCGGCTCAGGAAAGTCGACGCTGGTAAACCTGGTCCCCCGTTTTTATGATGTGGTCGAGGGGAGGGTACTGATCGACGGCATCGATGTTCGTGACTTCCCTCAGTCGCAGTTACGGCAGATGGTCAGCCTGGCTTTGCAGGAAGCGGTTCTCTTCTCCGGCACAGTACGGGCCAATTTACTGGTAGGGCGTCCCGAAGCCGGCGAAGAAGAGATGATCAAGGCTTCTGCTGCTGCCGATGCGCATGGATTCATCACCGCTATTCCTGAGCGCTACGATGCCCGCGTCGCCCGCCGCGGCAACAACTTCTCCGGTGGGCAGCGGCAACGGCTCTCCATCGCTCGCGCCTTGGTTCCCAAGCCGCGCATCCTGATTCTTGACGACAGCACCTCGGCGGTCGATGTCGGCACCGAGGCTAGAATTCAGAAAGCTTTGCGCGGCTTGCTGGGGAAGACCACTACCTTCTTCGTCGCCCAGCGCATCAGTACCGTCTTGACAGCTGACCAAATCGTTCTATTGGAGAATGGCTGCCAAGTGGCGGTGGGCAACCACGCCCAACTGATGGCAACGAGCCCCCTCTACCGGGAGATCTTCGAATCGCAACTAGGAAAGCTGGAGGATCTGCCTTCCAATGCCGGCGGTTCTCACCAAGAGCTGAAAGCGGAAGGAGGTCCAGCATGAATACTACTGCCACTGAGGCCACCGTTCTGCGCGATGGAGTGACAGCGGATCCACCTTTGCCGAAGGCTAAACCCCGGCAGACCCTGGGCCGGATGCTGCACTACATGACCTTGGAGCGGGGGTTGTTCTGGGCCATGATCGTCCTTCTGTTCATATCCCAAGGGTTGAAGGTGGCCTTGCCGGTTCTTATCGGGCGGGCTATCGACATTATCTCTGGAGTAGCCGGGGGTCCGGCGACCGGAAGTTCCCGCGGAACCCTTCAAGATCTGCTGGTGGTAGTTCTCGTCATCGTCGCGGTGGGGTTGGGGATTGTCCTCTTCAGCTATTTCCGCGACAAAGTGGTGGCCATCCTCGCCGAGAAGGCTTCTTATCATCTGCGCACCGAGCTCTTCAACCACATCCAGTCGCTTTCCCTCAGCTTCTTCGACCGCCAACCGATCGGAGAACTGATGAGCAACGTGACCAATGACATCGGTGTGGTCAATATCTTTTATACCAACGGGGTCAGCCGGATCTTGCGGGCTACTTTGATCATCTTGATGACGGTGGTGGTAATGTTTATCCTCAACATCTCCCTGACGGTTACCGTCCTGGTCGTCATCCCGCTCATGCTGTTGCTGGTAGGGGCGCTGGGGCGGGTGGCCGGGCCGGCCTTCGCCCGTTTGCAGGAGCAGCTCGGCTCCACCAACGGCTACATGGAGGAAACCATCTCCGGTGCCAAGACGATCATCGCCTACCGCCAACAGCAACAAGTCGGCGACTCCTTGGAGAAAGACAGCAACACGGTTCGCGACACAGGCGCCAAGGCGCAGTTCACTGCGCTTTTAGCCACCCCGGTGATGAGCGTGGTGAACAATATCCAGACGGCTTTGGTAGCGCTGGTCGGATCGATCATGGCCATCGAGGGAGCATTCGGCTTCGGGACGGTGGTGATCTTCCTCACCTATGCCATGCAGTTGCAGGATCCGATCCAAGAGCTCGGCCAGATCTATAATTCCTTCCTGGCGGCGATGGCCGGTGCCGACCGGGTTTTTTCCATCCTCGACGAAGAGCCCTCGGTGAAAGACCGGCCGGATGCTGTGCAGCTCCAGCCGGTAAAGGGGATGGTTAGCTTTGAGCACGTCGATTTCAGCTATCTTCCGGGACGACGAGTTCTGCGGGACAATTGCTTCGAGGCGCTTCCCGGGCAGATGATCGGCCTGGTAGGGCCCACTGGAGCCGGGAAGAGCACGATCATGAATATTCTCACGCGCTACTATGACCTGGACCAGGGCAAAATCTCCATCGACGGCCAGGAAATTAGCGGCCTTTTCCAGGAGAGCCTGCGCCGGCAGGTTGGGGTGGTTTTGCAGGAGGCCTTCCTTTTCTCCGCTACAGTGATGGAGAACCTGCGTTACGCCCGGGAGGGCGCCACCGACCAGGAGTGCATCTGGGCAGCCAAAGAAGCCAACGCCCACGACTTCATCATGAATTTACCGCATGGCTATGACACCCTTTTGACCGAACGTGGCGCCAGCCTCAGCCAAGGGCAGCGGCAAATGATCACCATCGCCCGGGCAATGGTCGCCAACCCGCGCATGCTGATCTTGGATGAAGCGACCTCCAATGTTGACACCCGAACCGAGAAACTGATCCAGGAAGGGCTGCTGCGTTTGATGGAAGGGCGCACCAGCTTTGTCATCGCCCATCGTCTGAGCACTGTCCGCAAGGCGGCTGTGATCCTGGTCATCAAAGAAGGAGAGATCATTGAGCGCGGTTCACACGAGGAATTGATGACCCGTCAAGGTTTCTATTACGAACTCTATTTGAGCCAGTTCAAAGGCGCACTGGCAGAGGGAAAACTAACCAGTAATCAAGTGGTTTAGTAACCACTGAACTACGGCAGCATGCACCACATACGCAGCAGAGGAGGAAGCAATGATGAAGATTGAAGACGCAATCCGGCCGTTGATGGTTGACCCAGGATCGAAGATCGACCTGGAGAAGGATTACGACCCGGGCTACACGGCCGATTACCTGAAGAAGGCAGATGCCGGGAAGATTCTGGCGGAGGGTGTGAAAGCTCTAGCCAAGTTGCAGGACAAACTATACGCGCAGAACGATTATGCCTTGCTGATCATTTTCCAGGCTTTGGATGCGGCCGGCAAGGACGGGGCGATCAAGCATGTGATGTCCGGTTTGAATCCCCAAGGCGTGCAAGTCACTAGCTTTAAAACCCCTTCGGCCGAGGAATTGAGCCATGACTTCCTCTGGCGTTGCGCCAAGGTGCTCCCGGAGCGCGGCAAGGTCGGCATCTTTAACCGCTCCTACTACGAGGAGGTGCTGGTGGTACGCGTCCATCCCGAATTCCTGAAAGTGCAACGCATACCGCCGGCTCTGTTGGATAAGGGAATCTGGCAGCAACGCTACCGTTCTATCAATCATTTCGAACGCCACCTCAACGACAACGGCATTGTCCTCCTCAAGTTTTTCCTTAACCTCTCCAAGGGAGAGCAGAAGAAGAGATTCTTGGCCCGGATCGACGATCCTGACAAGAATTGGAAATATTCACCCGCCGACATCAAGGAAAGAGGTTACTGGGACGATTACCGGGCAGCCTATGAGGATCTCTTTAACCACACCAGCACCGAGTGGGCGCCTTGGTACATCATCCCGGCTGATCACAAATGGTTCTCCCGCCTGGCCATTGCAGCTGTCATCTACACCAAGCTGAACGAGCTGCACCTACGTTATCCCCAAGTTGATGCGGCGCGGCGCCAGGAAATCGAGAAGACCCGAGTGCTGCTGGATGCGCCAGCGAAAAAAAACACCGGATCTGTCGAGTCCGGGGAGGGCAAGGCCTTATCAGCGCTGCCGGAACAAGAACTCGCTGATCTTGCAAGATCTGAGGAAGAAGACGCGGCGCCGGAGGTTCTTGTGGCAGAGATAACCTAGCCGCCAAAGCAACCCGATAGCTCGCGGCAGCGTGTTTCGCTATCATTGAATCATGAACCAACCTACCCGCTCGGATCGCCGAAGCGCCTTTGCCATTTGGTACGCACTTTTCTTTACTTGGTTTTGCCAGGTCGCTGTCGGCTGGGCGCTCACCGCAGGCGCTGCTTTTGAAACATCCAAGCGCGTGTTGGGAATCGCTGAATGGATTTTCGGCATCCTCTTCGGTTTACTGGTTTGCTTGATCCTGGTCGCCATTCTGCTTGATCGACCGCGGTTGGCGAAAATCATCGCCACTTTCTATGTGGGATGCGCCATCTTGCAGTTATTGCTCTTTTTATCCATGCTGGTTCTGGATACCGAAGCCAAGCAAGGTCAATCTCTAGTCACGCTTTGGGATATCGCCCTCTTCTTTGCCTTGGACACCCTGGTCTTTGGGGATCTCTATTGGGCTTTCGACATGACCACCTCCGGGGGGGTTTTCCTCTTTCCTGCTCCGGCCAATGGGTCCAATGGCAAAACGCCGAAGATCTCCTTTTTCGATTATCTTTTTATCTCTTTCAACGCCAACCTGACCTTCGGACCCACCACGGAAACACTCCTGCGGCGTCGCGCCAAGTTCCTGATGATGCTGCAGGCTTCTATTTCTCTGGTCTTGATCACGGTTGTCATCGCCCGCTTGGTAGCCGGCCGCTGATCCCTTCTTGAGCAGGTCATCGCTGATGCTGACTGCTGCAGTGCGTCCATCGGCGATGGATTGCACAGCGGAGCAGTCTTCCCGAACCAGCCCGCCTCCGGCGAAGAAACCAGGCTTCCCCAGGAGAGCCATCGTGGCAGGATCAATGGTCAAGGATGCAAGCCCCAACCAGGCTGCAACACTCTGCCTGGAAGTCATCCCTGTGGCTAGATAGACCACGCGCTCATTGACAAGGAGCGTTTCGGGTTGAAGTTCCGCAGGAAAGCATTTTCCTCCTTGAAAACGAACCCCGAAACGATCCAACCCCTCCAGTTCGCGCTTCAAGACCTCAATAGGGAGACGGTCCCCGGTCGCCTGCCGCAACCCACCTCCGGGAAAGGATTGTTGATCCAAGAGGTCAACATGGATTCCCAGACGGGCCAAATAGTGAGCACAGGTTAAGCCGGCCGGACCAGCACCAAGTACCAAAGCCCGTTGGACCGCAGGTCGATGCCCATTGGGGGAAGCCGCTCGCAGAGCCCACCCTTCCTTGCCGGCTTCCCGGCAGATCCAAGCCTGCAGGTTGGCGATACGCACCGGCTGGTTCGAAAAGCTGTTTCGGTTGCAGGCTTTCTCGCAGGGGGGATTGGGCCCGCAAAGATAGCCGCAGATCTCTGCCAGGGGGTTGTTTTCACGCAAGGAGCGCGCCGCTCCGGCCACGTTGCCTGCTTCCAATCGCCGCAAGGCGTTACCGATGTCCAGCTTTGCCGGACAGGCCTCCCAACAGCCCGGTTGTTGGCAATACTGGCATTCCCGGGCCAAACGCACAGCTCCATCCAAATCCAGCGGCTTGTCTGGAAGAGGGAGAGGAGCAAGCGCGACGCCCTTTACCAAACGGACTGCTTGAGTGGAAAAGGAGCGATGGCAATATTCCGGCAACCCGGCATCGCGAAGTACCAGGTTGGCCGCTCCTACCCCGGAGACGGTCACAGCCGGGGCGCCCATCCCCATCACTGTCGAGTCGCCGCACAAGTAGAGGTTCTTCCACTCGCTCCTGGCGTGCAAGCGTTTCATGATCTCCTGGCCGATGCACTGTTTCGGACCACCCACCGCTCCACCATTCTTCAGGGTATAGCGTTCGATGGTGGCTGGAGTTCCCACTTCCATCACACGGATCGCCCTCCGCAACCCGGGGAAGTGTTCCTCCAATTGATTCAATAGCTTCTCCGCAGTCTCTTGCTTGCGCTGCATATAGCTGGGAGAGTGGTAAGCGGGATTCCACGGGCTGAGCCAGGGGGAGGGGGAGGGGGCGATCACGGTGATGGCGTGCATCCCGGGTGGAGCGATAGAGGGATCATCCAGGGAGGAAATATAGACAGTAACATCCCCCTCGTTTACTCCTTTGGGATCGGCGATGAGCATCTCCACGGGATAAGTTCCTTCTGGGATGACGGATGCCTCCACACCAAGGTAGAGGACCATGCTGGCATAGGTGGGGATCTGCCGGCGCGCCCACTCCAAGCGGCCCGGCTTAAGGTGCTCGTGCCGAATCAGGCCGCCGTACAGGTTCCAGACGGTGGCGTTGGCCACAACCCGTTCCGCTCGCAGTTCGAGACCATCTACCAGCCGGACGCCAACCGCTTTGCCCTGTTCGATCACGATTTCCTCCACCCGCGCACGATAATAGGCTTGGCCGCCATGTTTCTCCAGGGCTTTTTCCAGCTTGCTGGCCAGAATCTGAGGAGAACGAGCCGGGTAATAGGCGCCCCCGATGTGGTTGTCCACGAACATGGTGGCAGCGAGGATAGCGGGAGTCTCCTTGATGGTGCAGTAACAATAGGTGGATGTGAGCTTGTCGAAGAAAGCCAGCAGTTCCGGGTCTCGCAGGAAGCGCCGGATCACCGATTCAGTGCTGGTGGAGAGCATTCGCACGGTCTGCAACAGGGCCAAGGGATGCCGCAGGAGAATGCGGAGGTTCTGCGCCGGGGGGATCTCGGTAGGCGGGACGATCACCGGCTCGCGTGCGATCACGTGGGTATAGATGCCATGCAGGTAGGAATAGAGACGATGCAGCTCCTCGTCATGGCCGGGAAAGGCGGCACAGAGTTCTTCCAGGAAGCGATCCAAATCGGGCCAGAAGACGATTCTCTTGCCGTTGAAATGCATCACCAGGAGGGCCTGGTGCTGGATGATCTCGATCTCTTCCTCCAGCTCGTTCATGACGAAGCGATGGGAGTTGAAGCCCCGTTCGCCGAAGCCGTAGATCAGGGCGGTACCGGTATCAAAGGAGAAATCACGGCGGCGAAGGGTGGTGCACATCCCGCCGGGCAGGTAGTGATGTTCCAGCAAGAGAACCCCCAGGCCGCGCTTGGCCAGGAGGGCAGCGGCGGTGAGCCCGGCCAGGCCGGATCCGACCACAATCACCGGATAGGAATCTTGCAGGACGGCATCTGGACGAATGATCACGATGAACTTCCTCCTCTTCTCAGCATGGCTAGGAGCATTTTCCGGGGAGCATGAGCCTCCCAAGTGCCCAGACTGGCGCGAAAACAACCGCCCCTCTCTCCGTCGTGCAGGAGGGGGGAGACAGGGAACCCATCGTGCGCCAGTTGCGCTTCAGTCGCCAGGCTGGCCAAACCGGCTCCCGGATCGCTGCATCTTAGCAGACGGAGGATTGGTTGGGAGAGCTGCCCTATACTCTGCGGATAGCCGAACATGCTGACATTATAAAGGAATGGCAATAGGGGCGAAAAGAAGACAACACTGTATGGTTGTCGAGTCTTGCTCGGCATGGCGCTCCCTATCCTCGCGGCTCAGGAAAAGCAGGATAGTGGGGGAGAAAGGCAGAATTGCGGTGTATCATTGAGGCGAAAGGAGAATCAGGCAATAGGTGCCGGTAAGCGCTGAAGTTGTGCCTTTGAGATATCGCCAGAATTGATCATCATCAAGGAGGAATGCCATGAATTGGAAAACGATGGATTTGAAAGCAGACGGGCCATGGTTTGGCGGAAACAGAGGAGAGATCATCGAAGGCGGTGAGTTTCCGTGCTCGATATGTGCAGGCAGCGGAATCCTGCCCAGAACAAAAGCTACCCAATGCCCGAAGTGTTTGGGAAAGGGTGTCATCCTTATCAATGGGCCGGTTGCCGTATGCGCTTTTTGCAAGGGTAGAGGCAAATATCCAATTCGAACAAATCTTTCCTGTACTGTATGTGGCGGAAGGGGTTTGGTCAGCGTTTCTATACCCATTGAAGAGTGCAGTCATTGCAGGGGAACCGGCGCAGAGCCGAGCAATAAGCTTCCCTGCCTGCAATGCAGAGGGAAAGGGGTTGTAGGGAAGAAAACGCAACCCTAATGGTTATCTTCAAAGACATGAACAACACGGCGATCAACAAAACGATGGGGAATGTAATAACTAAAGACCTGACCCTGGTCATGCCGAGCTTCCTGGAAAACAGACTTCGATTCATCCTCTTTGGGGGGAAGGGGGGTGTGGGGAAAACTACTTCAGCCGTGGCCACTGCGTTGTATCTGGCTGAACATAACCCGAACAAGAAAATTCTTCTTGTTTCCACCGATCCCGCTCACTCGGTAGGGGATAGCCTGGACCTCCAGGTCGGCGATACGGCTGTTCTGGTTGCGGGAACTGCCAATCTCTTCGCCCGAGAGGCGGATGCAGAGCGTTCGCTGGCCGAGTTCAAGAGCAAGAACGGCCCGATTCTGGCCATGATCGCCGATCGAGGCACCTATTTCGGGAAAGAGGACATCCAGAGTTTTCTAGACCTTTCTTTACCGGGAATGGATGAGTTTATGGCCATCCTGGAACTGATGGAGCTGGTCAAAGCCCGGCAGTACGACCTCATCATCCTGGATACCGCCCCCACCGGGCACACTATCCGTCTGCTGGAACTACCCGGGCTGCTGCAACAGTGGATCAACATCCTGGACCTGATGATGGAGAAACACCGCTATCTGTCCATGACCTTTTCCCGCGGTCCCTATCGGCCGGATCAATGCGACCAATGGTTGGAAACGATGTTGCAAGATGCCAAGCAAGTCGAGCAATTCCTGCAAGATTCTGCGGCCACGGAATTCGTGGTAGTGACGATCCCCGAAGAGATGGCTATCGCCGAATCCGAACGTCTGGTGGCTGCCCTGAAGAAGCTGCGCGTCCCAGTCCGGAATATTGTCGTCAACCATATTCTGGACGGCGACTTCCTTTGTGCTTCCTGCCAATGGAGGCGGGCCGAGCAAGTGGATTTACTGGAAAGAATCCGATTGGCGTTTGCTGGCCTCCACCTGCTGAAACTCCCCCAGCTCGCTTGCGAAATACGCGGGGTGGAGCTGCTGAAAAGGTTTGCCGACTCCTTCACCGGATCGCACACTGCTGCTGTGGAGCGTCGCCTTCCAACCAAAGATGCCGAAATGCCGGAGGTTTCAGGGAGCGGCTTGACCCTTCCTATGGCTCGCCTCGTTTTGATCGGCGGGAAAGGCGGGGTCGGAAAGAGCTCTGTGGCTGCCGCCACTTCCCTGGAGCTGGCCTCCCGAAATCTGGAGAAGAAGATCCTGGTTTTCTCCACGGATCCGGCCCACTCGCTGTCCGACAGCTTCGGTCAAATAATTGGAACAGGAATAACCCCAATCGAAGGAACCCCCAACCTTTTTGCCCAGGAGATCGATGCCCCCGCGCTGCTGGTCGATTTTAATCGCCAGTATCGAGAGGCCATCGATGGAATTTTCGACTCCTTTTCCAGTGACAGCGATGTCAAAGTGGAGTTCGACCAGGAAGTGATGGAGCGTCTTCTTGACCTTAGCCCTCCCGGGATTGACGAGGTGATGGCGATGATTGAGGTGATGGATTTGATGGAGGGGTATCAATTCGATACCTTTGTGCTGGATACGGCTCCCACAGGACACCTGCTACGCTTTCTGGAAATGCCTGATATCGCCCGGAATTGGTTCATTGCGGCCATGAAGATGTTGCTGAAATATCAGGGTTTCATTGGGCTGGGAGATGTTGCGAGCTTGGTGATGAAATACTCTAAACAGGTGAGAAAGCTGCGAAAACAACTGCTCGATCATGCCGGTACTGAGATCATCGTCGTTGCTACCCCGGAAGCGATGGGCATCGTCGAAATGAAGCGGCTCCTTCAAGCTGTCAACGAGTTGAAGATTGCCTGCCGGCAGATCTTGATCAATATGGTCACCCCAGACAACGATTGTTCTTTTTGCTCAATGAAACGGGAGGAGGAGCAAAGTATGATTCGTGAAGTCCTCACCCGATACACAGACTACCGGGTTGCCTCTGCTCTCAGGTTGCCGCACCCCATACGTGGCCTCGAGAGCCTGATCGAATTCAGGAAAATCCTTTATCCAGCCGGATAGAGTCCCAAGCCGTCGCCGGGGTTTTCTGCCCCGATCAGGGCGACCCTCCGTCATAAAGGTTGGGGAATCATCGAAGTCCTGTCAGTCTTTCGGGCAATCTCTGCTTTTCGCTGATTGCATGCTGGGAAGTGGTTGTGGATCAGAGGATGGAGGCGGAGTAGGTTACAACGCAGTTGCGACCCTGCGCTTTTGCCTCGTAGAGCGCTTTGTCCGCGCGCTGGACAATACGCTCAATGTTCTCATCCGCTGACTCGCTGCACATCTGGGCGATGCCGATACTGAGTGTCACGCCGAGGGAACCTGTGTCAACCTCCAAACGCATGGCAGCGATGTTCTCGCCGATGCGCTCGGCAATGGGAAGCGCTTGCTGCGCATTGGTTTGGGGGAGCAGGATGACGAACTCGTCGCCGCCATACCGCGCCAACACGTCAATCTCGCGTATCTGCGCGGCGACAGTTTGCGCTACCCATGCCAGCACCTTGTCGCCGATGGCATGTCCGGCGGTATCGTTTACCTGCTTGAAGCCATCCACATCGAACATAAGAATGGTCAGCGGATTCTGATATCGCTCAGCGGCGTTGAATTCGCGTTCGGCCAGTTCGAAAAACCGGCGGTGGTTGAGCAAGCCAGTCAGGCTATCTGTTCGAGCCAGCAACTGTTCCCGCAGGAGCGCTTGTTCAAGTCCTCGATTCGCTGCTTCAAGGCATTCCTTGGCGCGGCGCAGTTCCTCTTCCAGGCGCTTGCGCTCGGTGAGATCAGTGATGACCGCGATCGCTCCGCTGTACTGTCCCTCGCGCGTACGTGGGACAGCGGTGATCAAGACATGGGCGAGACTGCCATCGACGCGGAGCAGGCGAGTTTCGTAGGTGCTGCTTTTGCCGGTTTGACGCTCTTCCTGTTGTCGCTCAAGGACTTCCAGGTCTTCAGGCGCGGTTACATCCTGAGGTTGTTTGCCAATGAGGTCTGCTGAGGTATAGCCAAATAACCGCGCATAAGCTGGATTGACGTACTCAAAACGTCCCGCCTTGTTTGTGACGGTCAAGCCCTGTCCCATCGCATTGATGACTTGCATGGCAAAATCCCGCTCCGATTGGAGCTCTTCTTTCGTTCGCTTGCGCTCGGTTTGGTCGATCATGACGGTAAGAAAATACTGCATCCCCTGGCTCTCAATGATTTCACCGGAGAAGAGACCGTCAAGGATCCTTCCGTCTTTGCATCGGACCATCAATTGGCAATCAGCGAGGTGGCCGTTGGCCTGCAGTTGTTTCGCCATTTCCTGCTGCATTTGGGGATCCACAGCGAGGCCTAGTTCCTCGCTGGTTTTGCCGAGAACCTCCTCCCGGGAGTAACCCAATGTTTTCAGAAAAGACTCATTGACATCAGTAAATACTCTCTCCGGCAGGTTGCTCACCGCCATCGGCGCCGGATTGCCGTTGAAAAGCCGATCGAATTTCTGCAGCGCCTCTTGTTCTCCGCTAAGATCCCTGGAAAGGCCGCAGATGCAATTAGTGCCGTTCCATCGGCCGAGCCAGACCCGCGTCTCCACCGGAACCAAGGAGCCATCCTTGCGCTGAAGAGGCAAGGGGCAGACGTCCCGCTCGTCCCTGAACATGGCCGCGAAGATCGCCTCTGCCTCCAGGCGTTTGTCGGAGGGATGCACCTCGAGCACATGCATCTTCCTAAACTCAGCGGGGCTGTAACCAAGCTTTCGGGTCATGGCCGGGTTGGTGTAGATGATCTTTCCCTCCAGATTGCCCACAATGATCATCTCGTCCATGGAATCGAAGAGGGTGCGGAAGTTCGCTTCACCTCCTTGCAGCATTTCCTCAGTCCATTGCCCGGCGCCGGGCTGCTCAGATCGCCCGCGTTGGTCATTCATCGTTGTCCTGCTTTCATCGTCCGGCATTTTCAGAGTATTTGGATACCTGCCTTATTTTTCCCTCCGCCATTCTTTCTCTTGTTTTCATCGTTTCATCTCCGTTGCCGCGACGGCCCAGAAGACAAATTCGCTAAGGAGACTAGTTTTCATTGGCAACCATTCTCACAGCGATGCTCGAGGACAACATTTGTTGGATAAGCTTACCGCATTGAAGTAACCGGGAGTACTTACAGTGATCAATATTCCCGCTGCCTTCCCTTTTCCCGGCGCCCTTGCTATTCTCACCGATACTCTGATCCTGAAAGGTAAAAGATGCCGGTTGCTGAGATTGTCGTGGTGCCTTTGGGCACTGCCAGCCCTAGCCTTTCCTGCTATGTGGCTGAAGTGGAAAAGGTGATCCAAGCCAGTGGACTGGTCTATCAACTGACTCCCATGTGCACTTGCGTGGAGGGAAGCCTGGAACAGATCCTTGATCTGACCCGCGCTGCCCACCAGTGCCTCTTCCAGGTGGAGGGCGTGCTGAGGGTCAGCACTACCCTGAAGATCGACGAACGGCGAGACAAGCCGCTTACTTTAGCAGGGAAAGTGCGGGCGATAGAAGAGAAGCTGGGCGCTTGAGTTGCCCTGCGGCAGCCCTTGAGCATCTTTGCCGGTCGAGGGGCAGGGCCTTTTGGACTTGCTCCTATCTTCCTCGCGAGTTGCCATTGGCTTTCGGCTTCCAGCCCAGGCGTTTCTGGGCGCAGGCCGGGGGAACGCCCAGGGCTGACCGCGTTTTTCCGCCCAACCTTTGCTCGGGGGTGCGTGCTTCCTTGGAAGAGGCGATCCGCCAAGCTACGACGGAGGATCTCTTCCTGCTGGCTGATTGCTGCGATGCTGACCGCCGTTTGGCTGACGCGTTGGAAGTCTCCTTTCCCGGGCAGACCTTTCTTCTCTTTCTACCTCGTGCAGAAGAGAGCTGGCCGCATCTGGCCAACGAGCTGCGGCGGTTGGCCGGTTTTCTCGCGGAGAAAAGCGGGCATCCGCTGGCGGAAGAAGAGTTGCGAGTGGCCATCATCGAGGAAGAAGCTCTGCGAAAGACTCGACGACGGCTGCACGAAAGACAAACGATGGGCGGCATCTCCCCCATCTCCTACTACCAAGCCTTGCGCAGTTGGTACGGGAGCACTCCCGAAGGAGGCTTTCCGCTCGGTAGTCTGCCCATTGAAGAGTCACCGGATCAAGGGGAGCGCGCTCCGATTCTGCTCCTGGGCAATAGCCTGGATGAGCGCTCCTTCTGGGGGATCTTGGAGGAGCTGTCTTTCAGGGTGGTGGGGGATGACCTCTGCTATGGAGAGAAGCTTTCCTACGTACAAGTGCAGGCCGGAGTCGAGCCTTTTGAAGCATTGGCCCGCGCTTATCTGGCCCGTCCCCCCTGCCCCCGCACCCAGCGATTGGAAGAGCGCTGGGACGAGTTGATAAGGCGGGGAAAGGATCGCGGCGCCATTGGCGCTATTTTTACTCCCACCAAGTTTTGTGATTATTATGCCTATGAGCTTCCCATCCTGGCGCCTCGCTTGCGCGCAGCCGGCCTGACCACCTTGGTGTTGGAGATGGATTACGGCCAAGTTTCTCTCGAGCAGTTGCGTACCCGCCTGGAAGCTTTCCGGGAGAGCTTGTGAAGATCGTAGACCTCCTGAAGCGGAAGATTGAGGATGGCACGGCGCGCCCTCTCCTTACCTCAGAAGCGGTTCATTGGTGGCTGCGACTCTTCGCCGGACGAGAGTCGGTCCCCAACCAATATGGCATTGAGTTGGTCCGCAGCGCTTATTTGAAACGGAAACCAGTGGCTTTCACCTCCCTCTTCTTTCCACCCGAGCTAGCCACTGCGCTGGGGATAATCCCTTTTCCGCTGGAAGTGGCGGCAGCGATGATCTCGGCGATGAACCTCGCTCCTCTCTTCCTGCGCAAGGCTGAGGAATGTTGGTACAGTCCAGATCTGTGCGGCTTTCATCGTCTGGCCACGGGCTTGATGCTGACAGGCTACCTGCCGCAACCATCGGTCGTGCTTTCTACCACAGCCCTCTGCGACGGTTCGCACCGTTTTTTCGCCAATGTAGCTCACCATTTCAAGGTTCCCCACCTGCTGGTGGAGGTTCCCAACGGTTCCGTAGAGGAAGCCGAGGAACGAGTGGAGCAACAGCTTCTCCACGTTCGGGGTTTATTGGAGGCAAACCTGGGGCACAAAGCAGGGGAGAGCGACTGGGAACGCGTCTTCTCCTATTCCCGGGAGCAACATGAGGAAGTGGAACGGATCCTGGAGATTGGCGCTCAAATTCCCTCGGTGGTTCCCGGGGAGATCTCTTTAAACATGGTCGGGGTGCTCTACGCCACCGCCGGCAGTCCATGGGGGCCGCGCATCTTCCGTGATTGGCGCAAGCAATTGGAGAAGTCCCCCCCGCGGAAGGAAAACTATCGACTCTTCTGGATGCACCTGCGCCCTTTCTATGCTGCGGACCTCTTCGCAGCGCTTCGCGATCGAGGAGCGGCCATCGTACGGGACGAGTTCTCCGCCTACCCGTGGATTCCCCTTGACCCTCGCGCGCCGGAGCGCAGCCTGGCTCGCAAGATCTGCGCCAATCCAGCCCTCGGCCCGATCAACCGGCGATTGGCATTCACCGTTTCCCAGGTCCGCGCCAGCAAGTCGCAGGGGGTGATCCATTTCTCTCATCGCGGGTGCCGTCAAGCAGCCGGGGGCGCCTATCTCCTGAAAGAGGGCTTGAAACGCGCCGGGATTCCTTGTTTGATAATGGATGGCGATTGCGTCGATCCGCGCGACTACTCGCTGGAGCAGATGCGCACGCGGGTGGAAGGGTTCCTGGAGATGTTATGAGCCGGATTGTCTGTGGTTTGGATATTGGATCGTTGACTGCCAAGGGCATCCTCTTGGAGGAGGGCCAGTTGCTGGCGGCGATTCTCCTGCCGACTGGGTCCAACGGACCGCAAACTGCCCAGGATCTCTACCGGCAACTACTGGCAGAGGGAGGCATCAACGGCCAGGTTAATCCTTACATCGTCGCCACCGGCTACGGACGCGTCTCCGCTCCCTTCGCCGACAAGACGATCACCGAGATTTCCTGCCATGCAGCAGGGATCGCCCATTTTCTCCCGCAAACGCGTACTCTGATCGATGTCGGCGGGCAGGACTCGAAAGTGATTCGCCTGGAGGGGGGCAAAGTGGTGGATTTTCTGATGAACGACAAATGCGCAGCCGGCACCGGGCGCTTTTTGGAGGTGATGGCGCGAGGATTGGAGTTTTCCCTGGAAGAGTTGAGCATGGCTGCACAGGATGCCAAGGCCGAGGTGACGATCTCCTCGACTTGCACTGTCTTTGCTGAGTCTGAAGTAGTAGGTTTGATCGCCCGCGGCCAACCCAAAGGGGAGATCGCTCGTGGGGTGATGGCCGCTGCCGCGCAACGCATCGCTGCTATGGCTCATCGTCTGGTAGTGGAGGAGCCGGTGGCGATGTCCGGCGGAGTGGCCCGCAACGCCGCCATGGTAGAGGCGTTGCAAGGCGAGCTGGGGGTAAGGCTGTGGCTTCCCCCCGAGCCCCAGATGATCGGCGCCTGGGGCGCTGCTTTATTGGGAGTTCATCATGCTTGAGCCATCCCAGCGCTCCCGCTTCCGTGGGGCGATGCTTGGTTTCGCCCTCGGCGATTCCCTGGGGATGCCGGCTGTAGGCCTGTCCTCGGACCAAGCCACCGCTCTTTTCCAGGATGGAATCGGTCCCTTGCCGGGCTCTTCACTTCCTCTGGGGGGGGTCACTGCTGTGACCCTTCTAATGAGAGAGGCAGCGGAAAGCCTGGTTGCCTGTCAACAACTAGACGCGAGGGATCTTGCACAGAGATTGGCAGCTTGGCTGGAACGAGGGGACATGCGCGGTGCGGGTGAAACCATCTTGACTGCTGTACGCCGGCTGAAGCGCGCCCATCCCTGGCGGGAACTCGCTGCCGCGGGCGGGCTAGCTGCCGCGGGCGATGAAACTGCCGCAGGAGAGAAAGCGGCTTCCGGCTTTTTTGCGAGCACAGGTTACCGCGCTGCCGGATGTGGCGCTGTCGCTTTGACCTTTCCGGTGGCACTTTGCAACGCCAAAGATACGCAGCAATTGGCCCAGGAAGTGAGCCAGGCGGCTCTGTATACCCATCGTCACCCCGAGGCGGTTGCTGGTGCGGTGGCCTACGCCATCGCTCTTTCCGCCGCTCTCTCTGGTCAGATCGAGGGCCTCTTCACTCGGTGCGCCAGGGCAGTAAAAGGCAGTGAGACGGCCAAACGGTTGAAGCAGGCCGAGGAAATGGCCGGCAAGCGTCGAGCTTCTCCGAAGGATGCCCTGGCACTGATTGGTGTCTCGGGCTACGCAGCAGAGGCCGTCCCCGCAGCGATCTATTCCTTCCTCTTCTTTCCCTCCAGCTACCGGGAAGCGGTGGGGGCGCCGCTAATGTGCGGTGGGGCAACCAGCCTGATCGCAGCGTTGTCCGGCGGGTTGTCCGGTGCTTTTCTCGGCTTGCAAGAGCTGCCCACGGAGTGGCTGACCACGCTGGAAGGTCGCGACCGCCTGGACGCCTTGGCAGAGCAGCTCTCTCGCGTGAGATTTGAACATTGCTGATTGCTGATTCTTGATTGGAATGTCTTTAAATCATCAATCCAAAATCAAAAATCAGCGCAATCTTAATGTACTAGTACTAGGTGGACTAATTTCTGATCTGTCCACATGGAAGGGTAAAAATCACCGTCGTCCCCTGTCCTGGCTGCGACTGCAAGCGGATAGCGCCCCCATGCCCCATCAGGATCACTCGACAGAGGTATAAGCCCAGGCCGGTTCCTGAACTGGCCCGCTGTTGCGAGGAGAGCGGCCGATAGAAGCGCTCGAAGAGGCGCGGGGTCTCCTCTTCAGGAATTCCCGGCCCATTGTCGGAGATATGCACTTCCAGTGACTGCTCCTCTTGGCTGAAGACAGTGAGGATTCGGCCGCCCTTGGGTGAGAAGCGCACCGCGTTGGAGTAGAGGTTGGTGAAGACCTGCCGCAGGAGCTTTGGGTCGGCGGAGATCATGGGGAGGGAATCAGGACACTTCACGGTGAAAGAGACTGAACGCAACTTGGCGGAAGACTGGCACTCCTCCATCGTCTCTTCCATGATCCGGCGCAAGTCCAGCGGTTGAAGCTGCAGGGCCAGTGTCTCATGGGTCAGTTTTTGACTATCCAGAAAATTGTCCAATAGTTGGCGCAGCCGGGAGAGGTTGCGTTGGAGCAGCTCCCAGAACTGCGCTCGCTGCTTCAAGAACTCTGCGGCAGGTTGGTCGGCATACAGCTCTTGCGCAGCCGGCATCACCTGGAGAGGGGTCTTCATCTCGTGCGAGACAGCGTAAAGCAGGTCTTCTTTCAGACGCTCACTCTGCTTGCGTTCGCTGATGTCGCGGGCGATACCGATCAAGCCGAGGATTTCCCCCCTCTCGCTGTGCACTACTGCATGAATCACCTCAAAGGTCGCCTTTATGCCGTCTTTCCGCTGGAGAACGACCTCTACCTGGTGGGGATTCCAGCCAGGGTCGTCAGGGGCGCTAAGCGCAGACTGACCGGCTTCCTCCAGTGATTGGGCAGTGGTTGCGGGGAACAGGTCAGCGGCGGTCTTGCCTTCGATCTCCTCCTGGCTTTTCCCCAAAAAAGAACGAAAGGCGAGATTGGTGGAGCGGTAGCACCCGGCTGGGTCTTTCAGGAAGACCAGGTCGGGCAAGGCGTTGACCAGCAGCGTCAATCGTTCCTGGGCCTCGCGCAGGCTTTGTTCCACCTGGGCTCGATGAGCTACCTCGGCCTGCAGTTCTTCGTTGCGACGGGATAATTGGACCGTGCGGGCGCGCACCTGGGAGCGCAAATGGAAGGCAACTCCTACGAAGAGGAGCAGCATCCCAGCGACGGCAGCCAACACCCCGATTAGCCAGTCAGGCAGGCGAGCCACCCGCTTCACCTCCAGGTAGCGGTCTACGGCTTGGTAGTAGAGCGATGACTCATCAGCCTTGAAGGCTTTCAGGTGGTTGTCCAAGGCAGCGATCAGGGCGGAATTGACCGGCGCGTTCTTAGGCAAGGCGAAACGCAGCTCGATCGGGTTGAAGATCATATCACTGGCGGCAACGTTGAAGTCCTTGGCGTGGATGTCTCCGAAAAGGCGGTTGATCACGCAGGCATCAGCCAACCCTTCGCTGACCGCAGCCAAGGCATGACTGTAATCCTCCACCTCCATTGAACGGAAAGGAACCTGTAAGTCGTTCATCAAAGAAACAAACTTGATCGTATAGGTGTCGTTTCTGACCATAGCGATGGTCTTTGCGCGCGGCTCGCTCCTCGCTGTAAGCGACCACGGTCATCAGATCCAGCTCTCCTTTCTCCAGCCGGTCCAGGCCGTCGGCGAAGATCATCGGGACATATTGTAGTTGCCAGCCTTCTTCGTGGGCGATGGCCTGGAGGAGGTCGATAAAAAAGCCGCTGGCGCCGCCGGACGGGGTGGGCTCGACCAGCGGGTTGTTGTCATAGATCCCCACACGCACCACCTGTTCTGCCTGGGCGGAATGGAAACCCATGAAAAGGCAAAGCAGGATGCACAGCAAGAGAAGGATCGGGAGATGACGCGGCAGGCTGGATTTACTGGGGACAGATTTTAATTCTGTTGCTTTTTGGGGGCTGATTTGAAATCTTTCCCCAGGGGAAAATAGAGAAGAGACGTTTCCACTGGTGCGGTGAGTAGGCCGGTCATCCGTTCCAATTCCAGGGGATTGCGGCGAGGGTGCAGAAGCAGGGCATGGTAAGCGCGCATGACCTTGGGATCTTTTAAAGTCACTACTTGTATGGTGGGGGGGAGTGTGAGAATAACGCGGTGTTCGGCGCCCAATAACAACAACCCCCGCTTTCCAGGTTTCAGCTCCTCCAGGAGACGCCGGCGGATAAAGGCGTCGCGCCGTTGCAGAAGACGGCGTTTTCCCCAACGGTAAGCCAGATAAGCGCGAAGCTTGGCGCCGGTTCCAGCAGCTTGGGTGATTCGAAGCAAGCGGTCGCGTTCGGCTTTTACCAACACCAGTTCTTCAGTCTGAACCAGAGTTGCGCCACGCCCCAAGAGCTCTTCCACGATCTGGAAGTTGAGGCTGCCGCTATTCGCCACCTCCCGCACGATCCGTTCCCCCACCTCCCCGCCGGCCACCATTCCATCCTGGAAGAGGATCAAGCCCTCTGCCGGGAGTGCTCGCAGGAAGATTTGGATCGAATGCCAGAAGGTTTCCACCGTTCGCTGGTGATGCTTCCAAGGTTCTTCTCCGAAGGAAGCCTGGCCGCGGGCATCTAGCTCCTGACCAAGCGAGCCGAGGTCTGCCTCCATGTGGATGATCGGGCTATAGTAGAGACATGCTGCGGCAGGCTGTCTAGTCGCCGCAGGCTGCTTCATCGGAAGATCACTTCGGCAAGTCAGCGGAAGTGGTGAAGCTATAGGGGGGCCAGGGGCCGGTAAAGCGGACTTCCACCCCTTCCTCTTCGAAGGCATCCAGGGTTTCGCCGATCGTTTCAACCTGATCCCGACGAACCAGCAGGGATAGGTTGAGAATCATCTGGCGCTCTCCTTCCAGTTTCTTCAGATTGTTGGAGGCGACCTCCTCGGCCAGGCTGGCCAAGAGTTCCTGCTGGCTGCGGCAGTCCTTCTCCGCTTTGTCCAGCAATTTAGCGGCCAGCGCCTTCTCTAGCTTCTGTTGGAGGAAATAGGTCATGCCGCGGGGCGCCCCGGTCATCGAATCGGCGATTCCCTTCAACTCCTCATCCTGAGACAGGAGACGAGCGGCTAACATCTTGCGCTTCCATATCACCTGGACGCCCAACTCGACCTTGCCTTCCAGATATGCCAGCTTGGCCTGAAAGTGGTCCCCTTCCTTGCCTAACCAAGCTTGAACCACTTCCTCGGCGCTGTGCCCCTCGACGGGCTGAATGATGCAGTTGAAGGTCATCGGAAGCGCTGCCCCGGTTTCTTCCCAAGCCGCTTCCACCACCCGGTTGTGAGCGATCACCCAATTCTTTACCTGCTCGTCTTCTCCTTGATAAGGGGTCAGTTCGTGACGATGCGCCAGGCAAGCGATCCTCTCCCGTGCAATTTGGAAGACGGGCGCTCCATCCAGGCCGATCGGCCCCCACTCCTCCTTTTTTCCACGGTACAGAACGCAATAGATATAATAGCCTTCATTCATCGGTTTGCTCCTCCTCTGGCGTCTCTTTCCCTTGCACTCTCTCCAAATGTACGGTCAGGATCCCGTTTCCCAGCGACCAAGCCAGAATATTCCCCGCGTCAGGGGGGAGCGGGATCTCCTCCGGCAAGAAAGCTCCAGGTTGGCGAGGCGTGACTAGAAGCAAGGCGCCGGCTCGCTCCAGTAGAAGATTCGACTCGCCAGGATGGGGATAGATTTCAATTTTATCCCCATAGTATCCAATTGGACAAAGCACAACCCACTCCTTCTCTTCCGCAAAGATATCGGCCGGGCTAACGGGTATCTCGCTGGGCTGAACCTCCAACCACCATTGGAAAGTGAGGGTCTTCCCCGAAGAGGGGTCCTTGCGGTTCTGGTAGAAAGCCAGCAGCGGTTGGCCCAGGAAACGGCGGGCTGTCTCATTGAGCTCCCCTTCGATGCAGCGTAAAGCCAGGCTATGATTCTCCACAGCCAGGAGGACGCGGATGGTTTCGATCTCAGCGTGACGGTTGCGGGCCAGGTAGAGGAGGAGTTCCTGGCTGGGTCCAGGGAACTGTCGCAAAAGCGCGCGCCAGCTTTCATTGGAGAGGGCTTGGGGCGTTCCTGCGCCACCTTCGCGGGGGAGAATGTCGGGGGTGAAGGGGTGCGTGCGCTGATGACGATCAGGAATGGGAGGGGAAGGGGGAAGGGGCGGAGAATCGCGGCCAGTGGCTTTGTTCAAATAGACCACCCACGCGCCGGGGTTCTTGGGAAGGAACCAGGCTTCCTCCAATTGGCCGGGACGCGCAGCTGCGGACTGGCTACCTGCTGCGGACTGTCTGATGTACTGTACGCGCAGTGCTTCTCGTTCCTTGCCCAGCAGAGGACGGTGGTCCAATCCCCATGCCTGCAAACGATCCAAGGGCACTTTGGGGACTATGGGGACCGATTTAAAATCGGTCCCCATAGTCCCCTGGATAAAGTAAAGGCCATCCTCAGTGAGAGCGAGCTCGCCCATCTGCCAAGGTCGTCGGGGTTGCCCGCCACAGAGACAGCGCTCTTTCGCAGTCATTGGGCAATCTGGCGCAGGCTGTTGAACCGACACAAGCTGTCGAACCGACGAAGGCTGCGCGCACCTGCGGGTAGAGAGGCGAGCAGAGGACAACGCGGATCGAGAAGAGTGGAACTGCTTTTCAGGCAGGCTCACGGGTCTGTCCTCGCAGCTCTTTCTCCCACTGCTCGGGATTAACCATGCGGTTCACCACATCCTCCACCAACTGGTCCAAGCCATCCCGGACATTTTTCACCGCCTCGGTCACACCATGATCGATCTTGATCTGAGCAATGGCGAGGTCGAGATCCCAGAGGGCTTCTCCTAACCGGTTGATCTCTTCCTCCGTCAATCGTCCGCCTTCCATTCGCTTATAGGCCTCGGTGCGCAAAGCGTCCTTGATGATTTCCACCAAGGCAATGACTAGCCCCAGAAGACCTTGCTTGAGGTTGTTCTCATCGATCTGGATAGTCATCGCTCTCCGCCTGGTCGAGAACCAACTCTTTGATCCGCCTCCGCCAGTCGGCAAGCGCTTCGCCTGAGGAGGATGCGCTGCTGTCGGTTGTCAAGATGCCGCTTTCCCCAGTGATCGTGCGGGCGCTACCGGCTATCGAGCCTAGTTCCGGCCTAAAGTTAACCTGGCGGCGGGAACCATCCTCTCGATAAAGAAGGAGCAGGTTCTCTGGCGTGGCCCCCACTTGCGCAGGAGTGACGGGGGACGCCAAGCGGACGCCGTCTATCTGCCGCAAGTGGATGTCCAGTTCTTCACCAGCACCCTTTTTTCCCCACCACAGCAAACGGCTGGAAGTGAGATAGAGGTGGCCGCACCGCCATTTCCCATCTGCCCCTTGCCGCTCCATCGGCCCTTCGGCCAAGACGGTTCCGGCGATCATGGAAGCTAATCGTTTGATCTCACCGAGGTCGGGGGAACCTTCCAGCAAAGCCCGCTTCTCGCCGGCCATGGTCAAACGGATGGCATCCAATAGTTGGGCGGTATCCTCGGTAGCAAGAAGGGCGATCGGTTCTCCCTCCACTTCCAGAGCCAGCAGGGGGCGTGGCGCTCCACTGAAGAGGGTTCGTTCCAATAGAAGACACCCCTCCAGCTTGGCCAGCGGAGTCTGCCAAAGAATCGCCGGAGGCATCGGACGATAGAGGATCAAACGGCGATTAGTGAGGATCAAACGCCCGGATCGCCAGGAGCGAACAATACCTCGGCCAAACCATTGCGAACCGTACCACTCCTCTACCTGGCGTTCTCCATCGGCCAGGGCGACCTTCTTGCGCTGGGCTTCACGCAAAGCGTTGGCGCGCAAGTCCTTGTCCAAAGCCTCCATGAAGCCATACTCCAACATCGTCTCCAGGGAAGCGATGGCGGCCCGCAGATTCACCCCGATCAGCGGGATTCCAGCCACTCCGATTACCAGATCCAGGCTAAGTACCACACCTTTGTCGAGGAGGCGTTCCAGCAAGTCGTTGATGGTTGCCGCTTGCACCCGAATCGGCTGCATCGTTTTACGCGCGCTTTTCCCAGCAAGGGCCGAACCCGCCCGCCCGCAACCTCAATGGGTCACGGGGGCAGCGAGGGGTGTTTCACCTTTGGCTTTTGCCCTGGCACTTACCCAACCGCACCAAGGGCAGTTGCGTTCCAGCAGTTCGTCCCTTTCAACCGACTTTCCGCATTGCGGGCAATCCTCCTTCGCCAGCATGGCTTCCTTCCAGGCAGCCGTCTCCAGGTTTGTCCCGGAGGGGAACTCCAGGCCGTAACGGGCTGCGGTGGCGAAAGAAGCCAGTGCCGCCCGGATCTTGATCCCCAGCAGCTCCACGCCGGCCACCGAGACGATAATATCGGCATTAATGACCAAGCCTCGGTCCAAGACAACATCAATCACATCGGCAAGGGTTGAGGTCGTCTCTCTCGTCTTTTGCACCACGGCGGATCGCCTCCTAAACTAGGACTTGCGGGAGACCTCGCGAGAGCTCTCCTCCCGTTCATAACTTACCACGACCAACTCAGTGGAGAGTTTCAAATGGTAGATATTGCGGTCCTTGGTTCGGGTTGACAGGCCTAACGACTTGATGAAAGCGCTATCCTCGAAGACTTCCGCTGAGGCTTCCCAACCGTCGGCCGACTTTCGCACGGCGAAGAGCCTGGCTCCTTCCAGATTGAGGCTCTCCTCGAAGAACCGGAGAGCGGCGCGGCGCACTTCTTCGATTGTTGGCAGCGCGCCGGCGTTACTACGTTCTTCGACCATCAGTGTCCCCTCCCGGTCTTAGAGGAGTCAGATGTGAAATCGGGGGAACTAGGGACTGCCGGCACCTTGGTTCCACAGTTTTGGCAAAATTTATAGGCCCAGAAGAAACGCCAAGTCGCCCCGCAGTGATCGCAAAGTACCCACAGCGGTTGTCCACAGCACGAACAGAACTTTTCTTCTCCCCACGTGGAGGTCCCACATTTGGGGCATTTAAACGATCCAGTCATTCAACACCTCTTTCTTCCTCTCGGTCAGTTCCTTCTTCCAGGCGAGCGAGCAGGGACTTCTCCGCCTCGGCGTATTCCTCCTCGCTGATCTCGTCCATTTCCAGCTTCAGCTGAAGTTCCATCAGCGCGGCCTTGATCTTGGTCGGAGATCGGTACTCATCCTCGGCCATGTCGGCAATCTTGTCCAAGACCTCCAAGGAGAGATCGAGGGGAACTTTTAACAAATCAACGATAAGGTCATCGATCAGAAAAACCATTGTCTCAGCTCAACTTGCAGCACATATTGTCAGCCTGCGGCCAAGGATTTGAGATCTGAGATCTCAGATTTGAGATGATTAACCCGCAGCAGCTCGTCACGTCTCGATCACCAAGTTTACGAAATCGAAGGGGGGCAGCGTACCGATATAGAGGAAACGGACCTGCTCGGCGTAGCGGTCGGACAGTGCGTTGACTGCCCGGTCGAATTCTTCCTCCTTTTGTAGGGAGACCAAAAAGGCAGCGTTAAGGTACATCCGGTCACCGATGTTGTCATTAAGCCGGATTTCCTCCGCCAGGGGCTCCAAGAGGTCCAGCGCCTCCTGGCGATACCTCTCTTTTTCCTCTTCCAAAGCAACCGCCACCCGTTCCCCTACCTCCATCAAATCGGCTCGGCTGCCTGCTTGCCGGCGGATGCGCTGGATCTCCGGGCGCTGGGCGATGACCTCCTGGAAGATGTACTTTTCATGAAAGACTGCCTTTAAGCTGAGTGATTTTTTCCCTTCCAGCCAGCGCAACAGGTCGAGCAAGGCTTGCTTCTCTCGCTGAAGGATGACCCGCACCCGCTCTGGGCTTTCAGCTACCGTTCCGAAGCGTACCGGCAGCACGGTGCAGCTTTTCATCACCTCTTCGATAGCTTTCTCGTGAGCTAGCAGGAATTCGCGATAAAGGGGGTAGCGCTCTTTGGGGGAGTCGCTGACCACCGCCTCCAATCCATCCGCGGCAATCGTATAGAGCAGATCTCCTCGACCGCCGATGCCTAGCGGTCCGAACTCCCGAGGAGAACTGGCCATGGTAATGCAATAGAGGTAAATTCCGCGACGGTCAGGTGAGTTGACAGCTTGCGGGTTGGCAGCCTGCGGCAGCATGATCTTTCAAACCTCCCAAGGCTCAGGGTAGATGGAGATGTGAACGAAGTTGTAGGGAGGGAGGGGGCCTGTATAGAGGAAACGGGCTCGCCCCTCGAAGTTGTGGTCCAACTCCTCCATCAAATTGTCGAACTCCATTTCCCGCCCGCGGTCGACCAGGAAAGACGCGTTGATAAACATCTCGTCGCTTGCTTTAGGGTTTATCTGGACATCGTAAGCTGCCCCCTGGAGGGTCTCCAAGACACGTTCTCGATCTGTTTCCTTCTTCTTCTCCAAGGCTTGCGCGACCAAATAGCCGGCTTCTTTGCAGGCTTCGTCGTTGGCTGCTTCGGGGTTCTCCTCGAGGAAACGCTTGAGCAAACGGATAGACGGGTTCTCCACCAGGATCTCCTCGTAGATGCGGGGCATCTTGATCCAGGTTCCTTTTACTCCCCATTCCACTTTGTATTCCATTTCTGCCAGTAGATCGCGGAACTCGCGATAGCGACGGTCCAGCAAATTGCGAATCTCGTCAGCGCTGGTGGCGATGGTGCCGAAACGCACCGGCAGAACAGCGGGGAACTCCTTCATGATCTCTTCCACTACGCGTTCGTGACCGAGTAGGTTCTCTTTACTGATCTCCAACCTGCCCAAGGGGTGGTTGCTGATGACCATGGCCAAATCACCATAACCCACCGTGGTGACCTCGTCCTGGTTGGGGCCGATCCCTAAGGGGCCGAACGAGCGCTCCACCGATGAGCCGATGATGCAGTAGATGTATTTCCCTTCAGCAGCCATCAGGAGGACCCACCTCAATGCGAAAAACCTGGTGAAAGTCCTCTTGCCGGAAACTGCAAGGATCCTCCTGGCAGTAGTCGCGCAGGACTTGGAAGGCACGAGAGACTTCTTGAAATTGCCCCGGGTCGGTTGTTCCGTCGGCGCTATCCGGGTGAAACGCCAGGACGCTTCGCTTGTGAGCCAACTTGATCTCCTCCGGGTTGGCCTGCTCCGGCAAACCAAGCGCTTGCCGAGCCCGTTCCACCTGGGTGAAGTCGATGGACGCAATGGTGACAGTGGCGAAACTATAAGGAGGAAGCGGACCGACCAAGCGGAAATCGAACAGATCGTACTCTTGGTCCAGTTTTTCCACCAGCAAGGCGAACCCTGATTGTTGCCCTGGCAGGAGGAGCACGGCCACATTCAGCGCCATTTCATCATTCATCCGCGCGTGGTCGCGCAGGTTCAAGCAACTTGGTCGAATGCGCTGCCGAATATGTTCAGCCCACTTATCATTATGCGCTTGGAGGGCTTCTTGCACCAGCAAGCCGATTCGCATCTGGTCTTCCACTGTCACCTTGGTGTCCGTGGAGTTCAAGGCTTGCTTGACTTCAAGGATCGCCGGGAGGTTGGCAATCTCCTTCAGCGTGGCCCGAAAATCACGCCAACTGGCCACCAGATCCCACTCCACAGCGTTGTGCAACCTCTCCAACTGACTGGACAAAGTCAGGTAACCGGCTTCCAGGATTCGACTCACTTCATCCCTGTCCTGGGCGAACGTTCCCAAGCGGGCCGGGAGGATCCCGCTCCGTTGCGCCAACTGCTCTAGAACGCGCTGATGTTGAACCAGTTTCTCCGCCAAGACGCTGCGCGAGGCGCCAAGAATATCGACGATTTCCTGTGGAGCTGACCAAGCCCCGATATCGCGGAAAGGGATCCATTCCAAGCCCTGGTTCACAAAAGAGGAGGGGAGAAGATCCGAAGAGACAGGATGGCTGAAGCCGTAAATATACTGGCCGATCATCAGGATTCCCCTGGGGCCAAGGATTTGAGATCTGAGATCTCAGATTTGAGATGATTAACCTTCTGGCTGGCTAACTTCCGCGCCCGCGTCTGTTCGAGGGCAGTCTGGAAGTGCTCGTCCTGGAGGAGCAAGGGCGAGTCGGCAAGATCTTGCTCGACCCATTGACGAATAGCCAGAAGAGCAGCTTGCCGGCAGACCCACTCCAGATCTGCTCCCACCAAGTCTACGCTCTGCTCCGCTAAAATATCCAGGGAAATACCTTCAGCTAACGGTTTGCCGCGGGTATGCACGGCCAGGATGGCGCGACGGGTAGCCAGGTCAGGCGGGATCAATTCCACCTGTAGGTCGAAGCGCCCGCTGCGCAGGAGGGCAGGGTCGAGGCGATCCAGGCGGTTGGTGGCGGCCAGCACCACTACCCCCTTCAGTTCCTCGATCCCGTCCATTTCTACCAGGAACTGGCTGATTACCCGCTCGGTGGTCTGGGAATCACCCCCACTTCCACGCACAGGCGCCAGGCTGTCAATTTCATCGAAGAAGAGGATGGTGGGGGAGGCCTGCTTGGCCTTGTGGAAGACTTCCCGCACCCCTCTCTCGCTTTCCCCTACGTACTTTGAGACCAGGCTGGGGCCTTTCACCGAGATGAAATTGACACCGCATTGATGGGCGACCGCCTTGGCCAGGAGGGTCTTGCCGCTCCCCGGGGGGCCGTACAGGAGAATTCCCTTAGGTGGTTTGGCGCCGGCTTTGGCGAAAAGTTCAGCATAGCGCAGAGGCCACTCCACCGCTTCCTGGAGGGCTTGCTTAGCCTCTTCTAAACCGCCCACGTCTTCCCAGCGGACGTCCGGCACTTCGACGAAGAACTCGCGAATGGCCGAGGGCTCTACTTCCTTCATCGCCTCATGGAAGTCCTCCATCGTCACCTGCAGGCTCAATAGGGTCTCGTAGGGGATCTCCGCCAAGGTGTAGTCGAGAGAGGGAAGGATCTTGCGCAGTGCTGCCATGGCAGCCTCCCGGGCGAGTGCTTCCAGATCGGCGCCGACGAAGCCGTGAGTGATCTCGGCAAGCTTCTCCAGACTAACGTCTTCCGCCAAGGGCATCCCCCGGGTATGTACCTGAAGGATCTCCAACCGGCCATGACGATCGGGGATAGGGATGCTCAGCTCGCGATCGAAGCGTCCGGGCCGGCGTAAGGCTGGATCTAGCGTGTTGGGAATGTTGGTGGCGCCGATAACGACGATCTGCCCTCGAGACTGCAGTCCATCCATCAAGGACAGCAGTTGGGCTACCACTCGGCGTTCGACCTGCTTTTCTCCGCCCATCTCTTCTCGCTTGGGGGCGATGGCGTCGATCTCGTCGATAAAGATGATAGCCGGGGCGTGCGCTTGGGCATCCTCGAAGAGGCTCCGCAAGCGAGCCTCCGATTCTCCGTAAAATTTGCCCATGCATTCCGGACCGCTCATGTGCGTGAAGTAGGCCTCGGTCTCATGGGCCACCGCCCGGGCGATGAGAGTCTTCCCAGTTCCTGGAGGACCGTGCAACAATACCCCTTTTGGGGCATCGATGCCCAGGCGTTGGAATACTTCGGGGTAACGCAAGGGCAACTCGATCATCTCCCGGATACGACGGATTTGCCGCCCCAAACCGCCGATATCCTCGTAGCTAACCCTGCCGCTACGTCCCTCCCCACCTTCTTCCTGCAGCTTAATGGAGGTCTTTGGGTGGACGAAAACAACCCCCTCGGGAGTGCTGGAGACAACCCGAAAATCGTTGCTGCGTGTGCCAAAGAGTCGCGCCCGCAGTCGATCGCCGGCCATCAGGGGGAGGCCTTCCAAGAGAGACCCAACGTAGCGCGCGTCTTGTTCTTTGCTGAGGTGGACTCCGTCCATCGGAGCCAAGATCAGGCGAGCAGCCGCCTGGGCGGCCGTTTTCCGCACACGGACGCGATCTTCCAGACCGGCTTGGGCATTCTCGCGGGTGATCCCGTCGATCTGTACGATCCCTTTGCCGCGCTCTTCAGGGTAGCAAGGGAGCACCTTGGCGGCGGTAGCCCGCTTTCCCTCCAGTTGAACGATCTCTCCGACGGAAAGATCGAGCCGGGCCATATCCGCTGGGTCAATGCGAGCAAAGGCTCGGCCGACATCTTTGGCCAAAGCCTCTTTTACTTTTAACGCGATCTCTTCTGCCACGCTTTATTCTTTCTTCTTGGCCAGGCGCACCTCGAGGATCCCGTTGCGGAAGGTGGTCTTCATCGACTCTTCTACCACGGGAACCTCCAGCAGCAGCTCCTTGCGGTACTTGCGGTACTTCCCGGTGGCCGTCAAATCCAGTACATCGCCTTTCAGTTCTACCTGGATCTCCGATTCCTCCACGCCGGGCATCTCGGCGGTGATCACGGTCTCCTCCGCCTCATCGAAGAGGTCCATCAGGGGTTCCCGCTCCTCTTCCACTTCTGGCCCGCGAGGGGTCGTTTTGATGTTGCCGAAGGTTTCCACTACAGGCTTTTTTCCAGCCATAGTGCGCACGGAAACGCCGTAAACTCCCTTCATCCCCTGCTTTAGGTGGCTCAAGTCGAACTCGCCCTCTTTGTGCAGTTCCCCCTGTAAGTCTTTTAACTTTCCAGCTGCCTCGACTAGCTTCTCGATTCCCTCAAAGAGGCCGCCCAAGTTGATCTGACCTGTCCCTAGATCAACTTCAATCCCTTTTCCTTCCTTGCGATGACGATCCGACTCATGCCGCTCGCTCATTTTAACCCTCCTTGGGCTTGACCCTCCTCGTGTACGGGGGCCTGCGTTTCAATATTTTAGCTTGATCTTCTTCCACTCGCTCTGGGGCGTGGTATTGCGCTGCTGTGCTTCGCGCGCCCGTGCACGCACCGCTTCTCGCTTCTCTAGCTCAACCCGGATCGCCTCGATGCGTGCCAGAATCTTGGCGTGAGTGTTCATGAAGACGCGATCCTGGCGGCACAGCCGCTCTTCCTCCTTCACCAGCAGGAAGATATCGAGAGAAGCGGAACGGTTTCGGGGGACAGTACTCTTGCCGACGCGGATCGAGGATACTCCTCGGATTGAATCGGATGTCTTCACAATCATGCCTGCACTCCTTTCAAAGGTTCTTTCACGAGGGGAGTATCCAGCGTTGCGATAGGCGGGCTGATCTGCGCCTGGACTAGATTGCGGACGATCTCCTTGACTTTGTTCTGATTGGTCTTGGAACCAACCCGGCTACTTTGGGAAGCGAGGATGTCTTGGCAGATCTCTCCGAAGAGAACCCCTCCGCGGGACGGGAAGATATTCAGCGATTTGCAGGTGCGGGCAATCATGATAGAGGCGCGGATGGTAGGTAGATATTCGCACTTGCCCGATTCGCGCAACCCCCGCACGATATGGACGATGCGTTCTGCTTCTCGCTTGGCCAGCTTAGACTTGGCTTGGGTGATGGCGACTTCAGTGGCGAAGTCGAAATGATCCAGGTCCATGGTTACCATCCGGTCGCGCAATGCATCCTGGGTGCGGTGAACGCCGGCATACTCCTCCGGGTTGGAAGTGAAAATGGCGTGAAAATCCGGGTGTACCTTTAGGTAGGGTTCCTCCATGCCGCGCCCAACCGGCAGGTCCATGATCTTCTCCTGCAGAATGGAGAGGAGGATGTTATTAGCCTCCGGTCGTGAACGGGTAAATTCGTCGTAGACCAAGGTCAAGCCGTAGCGGCAGGCTACGGTCAGGCGGTTATCCACCCATCGCTTCATCATATCTTCCTCGGTTTTCAATACCCGGGATTGGAAGCGGTCCACAACCTTGCGAAAACGGTAGCCATACTCTCCACCGACCAAATCCGAGGTGGTGAATTCTTCATCGCCGTGGATGAGAACCACCGGACGCGCCAGCTTGCTGGCCAGGTGCAAGGCAAGCGTAGTCTTGCCAGTCCCCGAGACCCCCCGAAAGTGAACCGGAAAACCGGCCTGGATATAGGCCATAGAGCGGTCCGAGATGGTCTTCACGTAAGCGGTTTCGACAAAGTCAGGGAGAGGCGCCGGCTCCAGCACGGTGGTCATCTCTTGGAACATGAGAGGTTCTCCTTTCCAGTGGAGGGAAGCAAAGGGGTCATCGGCCGATGACCCCTTTGCCGAGGCAGTAACTACAGGGAAGGTGGCCCTCCGCCGCCTTCCCGCTGCCATCGCATTGCGGGCAGGTCGTGCTTTCACCCTCCAGCGAATAAGCTCCTTTGCCCCAACAGACCGGACAGGTCAACCGGCCGTCGTGGGGATTCACCCCGAACCCCCGGCAATAGCAGCAAGAGGTGTGGGGTTCCGCCAATTCCACTGTTCCCCGTCCGAGACAGACCTGGCAGGCGGATATAGGAGAGAGGATCCGGAAGGGGTCTTTCCCCGACCCTTTGCAAAAAGCACAGACGATGCTCATATCAATCTCCTGGCCGAGTTGGCCTCAACCATCGGTGTCTCGTTCCCTTATGCCTTCTTCTCGTTGGGCTTGGGCTCTTCCTTCGGCGCAGGGGGCGTGAACGGCTTGGGCTCTTCCTTCGGTGCAGGGGGGGGCGTGAACGGCTTTAGCTCTTCCTTCGGCGCAGGGGGGGGCGTGAACGGCTTGGCTTCCACCTTCGGCACAGGAGGCGCAGGCGGAACTGGCTTGGGTTCCCAATGAGGGGTTGCGGTCGGTTTTGGCGCAGGCGCTGCACTGGTTTGTTTGGAAGCAGGGGCTTTGCCCTTTTCCAACCAGGTCTTCATGGCTCCCAAGTGATCAGCTCGGATTCCAGCCAAGCTCTTCTGCGTTTCCAGTTGAAGCAGTTCAACGCGGTTATTCAATGCGCTGATTTCCTTGTCGATCCCCTTCATCAGCAACTTAAAATTAGCCAACCGGTTGCGATCTGCTGCCAACCGCGCTTTCTTGTCAGAGGCGAAGGCGGCCTGCTGTTCTTTGGACATCTTGGCGTGGGCGGCGTCCATCTCTTTCAGGTTTTTCTCCGTTTCCTCAGCCAGGAAAGCGACGCGCTTCTCGATGGCTTCGATCTCCTTGTTGGTTCGCTCCATTAGGGCTTTGAATTCTGATGCCCGTTCCGTCTCGTGATCGGCAAGCATCGTCTTGGTATATTTCCTCAATTCAGTCAACTCCTTGTCCAATTCAGCCATGCTCTTCTTGAACTCGGTCAGACGCTTGGACTGGTAGTTGGCTAAGAAAGACTTGGTCGCTTTTGCTAACGCCTCGTTCGATTTCACCAAATCGCTGAAGGCCTTATCGATTCCGGCCATCATCTTGGCAAAAGAAGCCAACCGATCTTTTTCCTCAGCTATCCTGGCCTTTTCGTCAGCCGCGAAGGCGGCTTTCTGCGCTTTGGCCATCTTGGCTTGTTCCTGATCGAAGTCGCCGAGCATCTTGGCAACCCCCGTCTCGCGCTCCTTGTGGTACTGGTCACGCTCCTTGTGGGCCGCGGTGATCTGCTCAGTCAGCTTTTTCATTTCGCCGTGTAGGGACATCTTTTACTGTTCCTCCTTCGTGATGATACTCACCGTGCCCGGTGGAGGGGCCGCGTGAGCGCCCTGGCTGCGAGCCAGGCGATAATTATGAAGCTTGCGTTGGATTTCCTCACGCCTGGAGCCGGCTTGCGCTTGGCGGGATTGCCGTTCTTGCTGGAAATGGTCCAGCATCCGTTTCAAATCCTTAATTCGTAGGTCACGGCCGCGAGATAGCAGTTCTTGGAGAGAGTGGATGACGCGTCCCTCCTCAGATTGCACCTGGTTCAACTGAGCCCGCACTTCTTCCTTGCGTTCTTCCTGGCGCTGGCGCACCTGGCCGATGAACTCTTGAAATTGAGTAAGGCGAATTGATTCATTGCGACCGAGCGCTTCTCGGAACTGCCGCAAATGCTCGGCCAAGTTAATCGTCAGCATTTTCTGTTCATCGAGGTAATCTTTCAACAGAGAACGGACCTCTAGCTCTCGCTCTCGCTGCTCTCGCTGGAGATCTTGCATCATGCGGCTGAAATCGACCCGCCGCAACGATCCGTTCGCTGCCAACGCGTCGCGCAACTGGCTGTGGACGCGTTCCTGCTCATTCTTGAGATCACTCAAAGATTCCTGAGAGTCCAGGAGCAACTCTTGTGTAGTCTCGATGAGGCCGGAAAAATCTTGTACCCGGTTCTCATAGGAGGCAAAGACATCCTCAAGAGAGAGAGGTTTTTCGCTTGGTTCCATTGCTTTCCATCCTGGGAAAGAAAAGGGCAACCTTGGCGTGGTACGCTGCACTCGCGGGGGAGGAGGGTGCCATGGCAAGGATGCCCATGTCAGCGGTTTCTATCTATGCAGCGGTAGCGGTGAGGCCAATCGCCTCGGCGTACTTCAGATAGGTCTCGACAGAGGCCACAACTGCGCGGGCTTCGATTGCCAGAAGCTCGATGCCGACCAGAGAAACGCGAACCCAAGCATCTACCACAACGCCCTTGTCCAAGATGCGGTCAATCACTTCGACCAAGCTGGAAGAACCAATTGCTTTTTCTACTGCCATTATTTTCTCCTCCTTTCCGTTAATTTATAAGCTTGCGCCTGCTGTGTGTAGCCAGCAGGGCGGCTAACAAAGTAGAGATCTCGAAGGGTTTGTCGAGGAAACCTTTCACCCCTAACTCAGCAGCGCGTTCCCGGCTCTCCTCATCGCCGAAGGCCGTGATCACCACTGCCGGGGTCTGGATGCCACTGTTACGAATCTGCTCCAACAAGTCCAAACCGTTCATGTCTGGCAGGTGCAAGTCGAGGATCAGAATATCAACCTCTCCCCCTTTCCCGATATGAGCCAATCCTTCCTTGCCGCTATAGGCTGTACTCACTTGGTACCCCTCCTGGCTCAGGATCTGCTGAAGCAGCCAGCAGATCTCCTTCTCGTCATCCACGACCAAGACGCTCTTTTTCATCCTGTTCTACTAGTCCTGTCTAGCACTCTTGGCATCACACTACAGTAGAGAGCAAAAGAGATGCCAAATGGAGTGAATGACGACAAATCTTGTCCGGAAGGCGGTTTGCAGGTATTGGCAATGATCGGGAATGGACTTTCGGAGGCTTGATATTGGGAATCATGCCCGGGTATACGGGAGAAATACCCAGGCTAGGAAAGTGTTTGTTTCAGCTCGTACTTGCGGATCTTGCCGCGCAGGGTTTTCTCATCGATCCCCAGAGACCTAGCGGTTCGGCTACGATTCCATCCATGTGCTTCCAAGGCCAGACGGATCGCCTCCCGCTCTGTCTCGACCAGCCTTCCCGATTCAAGGGCGAGGGAGGTTCCTCGGTTGGTAATCAAGGGGAGGTGCTCTACGGGGAGGTGCTCTATGCCGATTTCCCGATCGGCCAGGATAACAGCGCTTTTGATAGCGTTCTCCAGCTCGCGCACATTACCCGGCCAGGGGTATTTCTGTAGCCGGTCCATCGCTTCTGGGCGGATGCATTCAATCGGCCTGTTGAACTCCCGACGGAAACGGTCGAGGAAATAGCGGGCCAAGAGGGGGATGTCGCCCTGCCGGTGGCGCAAAGGTGGGATGGTGATGGGGAGAACCTGGATGCGAAAGTAGAGATCTTCACGGAAGCGCCCTTGGCGCATGGCCTGCTCAAGGTCAGCGTTAGTGGCTGTTACCAGACGGATGTCCACCGGATGGGGAGCCCGCCCGCCGAGCCGTTCCACCACCTTTTGCTGGAGAACCCGCAATAACTTCGTCTGCATAGCCAAGGGCAAGTTGCTGATTTCATCCAGGAATAGCGTTCCACCGGAAGCCATTTCGAACCGGCCGATCTTGCGCTGATCAGCTCCGGTAAAAGCCCCTCTCTCGTAGCCGAAGAGTTCGGACTCGAAAAGCGTCTCCGGCAAGGCGTTGCAATCGACCGCCACGAATGGCCCTTGACGTCGTGGGGAAAGATCATGAATGGCTTTGGCCGCCAGCTCTTTCCCAGTGCCGCTCTCGCCTACCAGGAGAATGGCTATGTCGTAAGGAGCCACTTTGCGGATCTGTTGGCGCATTGCTTCGATTTTGGAGCTGGAGCCGATGATCCCTTCGATTCCCAGGCCGCGTTTCAAATCGCGGATCTCTCTCTCGAGGGCGGATTTCTCCAAGGCATGTTCGATGATGATTGGCAAGCGGCCGCCAGGGAGGGGTTTGGGGAGGTAATCGTAAGCTCCCAACTTCATCATCTTCACAGCCGTCTCCACCGATTCGAAGCCGGTCAGGACGATCACCGGAACCGCCGTATCGGAAGTTCGCAAACGGCTCAATACTTCCTCCCCATCCATATCGGGAAGGCGCAAGTCGAGGAAAATTATGTCAGGAGGATCCTGCTCCGCTTTTTGCAAACCGATCTTGCCGTTCTTGGCGCCAATCACGTGGAAGCAGTCCCCTAGCAATTCGCCGAAGAGGACGCTGATGGACAAGTCGTCGTCGATCACCAGGATCGAAGATCGCTTAGTCACCGCTCCTCCTTCCCAAGGATGGTCGGGAGAGTGGCAGGGCAATCTGGAAAATGGTGCCGTGACCTTCCCCTTCTGTTTCACTTTGGAAGGTCAGCCGGCCGCCGTGCTCTTCGACGATGCGTTGGCAGAAGACTAGTCCTAACCCGGAGCCCGACTCTTTGGTGGTGGAGAAGGGGATGAAGATCCTTTCCGCAACGGCTTTGGGAATGCCGCAGCCGCTGTCCTGGATGCGTACCAGCAGTTCTTTGCGCTCTTCATCCAAGCTCGTCTCTACGGTCAGAAGACCTCCCTCCGGCATCGCTTCCAAAGCGTTGGTGAGCAGGTTGGCGAAGACCTCGTCCATTGCTGCTTCATCCATCCAAGCCCGCGGCAGATTGAGACCATAGCGCCGGACCACTTTTACACGCTGGGCGTTGGCGGGGGCTCGAACCAAGATCAGGGCCAACTCCAGGCGCCTTCGCAAGCTGGCGTTAGTGAAGTGCAGTTCGTGGTATTTTCCTAAATGGACCAGATCAGCAGTGACCTCGTCCAGCTTGTGTACCTTGTCCAGAATGGCCTGGGTCAACCTGCGCTGGGGGTCTTTAGCCGGCAGTTTCTTCTCGATCGACTGCACGGAAAGAGAGATAACGAAAAGGGGGTTGCGGATCTGGTGGGCAATGCCGGCTGTCAACTCACCGGTGATCTTCTTGGCTGTTTCACGCCGCAGTACTTGCTCGGCTCTCCGGCGAGCACTTATATCCAAACCGCGGAAGAGGGCGCCACGGGCTCCTCTAAATTCTACTCCTTGGAGTGTGCCCTCGATCGGCACTTCCCCCCCATCGGCTCGGCGCAAGATCAGTTCCAAGGCCTCCCCTGTCTTTTGGGAATGGTTTTGATAGCGCTGGAGGGCAGAGGTAATTTTTTTCTTGTCAGCTTCGACAACATAGTCCACCAAATCCCGGCCGAGAACCGATCCTGGGCTCACCTCACCCAAGAGACGAGCTAGGCTTGGGTTGGCATAAACCAGCTTTCCATCCTGGATCAGGCCGATATCCTCGCTGGACTCCCGCAACAGAAAAAAGAACCCTTCCTCTTTGAGCTGTTCGTTTTCATGCTCGATCCGCTTCCGTTCGCTGATATCGCGCATGTTCAAGATCACGCCAATGCGCTCTTGTCCCTCTTTCGGAAGCCCGCGGGCAACCATTTCCATCCAAACGGGGTGTCCGTCGGCATGAAGGACGCGACTTTCCAGGTGGATGGCTTTTTCCCCATCGCCTATTGGAAGGAATTCAGCCAAGGCGTAGGCTCGATCCTCCTCATGCAACAGATCCAGCCAATGCGTTCCCTCCAAACCTGCCGGCGGATAACCCAGGGTCCGAGGAAAGCCGGGGCTGATATAGGTCAAGCGACCCTCATGATCGATTTCTGCGATCAGATCTGACATATTTTCCAATACTTGGTGCAAGCGTGTCTCGCTTTGAGCCAGGGAGTGCTCCAGTCGCCGGCGGGTGCTGATGTCGCGGGCAAAGACGGCCAAGCGGGAGACTTGTTCTCGGGCATCGAAGATCGGGAAGATGCGGAACTCGATGTCATGATCCTCGATCCGCTCCTCGAAAGCCACTTCGTGACCGTGCGAGGCAGCTATATCGGCCATTTTCCGGCGCGATTTGGGAAGCAGGTTAGAAAGCAAGTCTTGGATTTTTCGCTCACCAATTAACTCAGGTTTCTTGCCCAGGAAATGGTACGCTTCGCGGTTGGCTTCCAAAATTGCTCCGTCACGATCGATCAAGGCAATGATATCTGGAGCTGCGTCGAGGATGGCGCGCAAATCAGCCCGGCTCTGCTGGAGTTGCTGTACCAACCAAAGTTCTTCGCTGATGTCCTCTTGGTACAAGACCAAGCCGTCCACTCCACTGGAACGGGGGAGAGGGAAGAGGGTGTCGGTGAAAGTTTTGGCCTCCCTGGTTTCCTCGAATCGAATCGGTTGATGACTGGCGCTCGCTTCCTCCAGCATTCGTTGTTGGTGAGCGGCCGCATCCGCACTGAGGAAGTCCCATAGCGATCGTCCAATCAGATCGCTTGTGGATAGGCCAAGCTGGTCAGCCCCGGCTTGGTTGGATGCCAGGAAGGTTCCTCCCCGCGTCAGCAGGTACGCTGGGCCGGAAGAGGCGTCGAGCAGGGAGAGGATCATCTCTTGAGCGCCGCCGGCGACCGCAGATGGTTTTGGAACGCTTCCCATCTGCTCCGTTCTGTCCTTCGCAGTGGCAGGGGCAACTTCGGCCAAGCGCAGCATTCTCGAGAAAGCTTCTCGCTTCGCTAACTCGCGCTCCACCTGCTGATGGAGTTGGGAGTTCCGCAAGGCTTGCCCCAAGAGCAGACCAACGGTTTGAAAGAGGGAGAGATCTTGCGCTTGTAACTTCCAGGATGGACGAAAATGGAGAAAGAGGATGCCATGACAGGTTCCGTGAGAGAGCAAGGGCACACTGATCGATGGTTGAAGCTGGTCCCGCGGAGACATTGCTAAGATTCCCCCGGGCGACGAATCCGGTTGCATCCAGGTCAGATCTTGACCGAGAACGACCTGCTTGGCGGCACTGTCATCCCAGCGAATCTTGGAGAGAATCCTCCCCATCTCTGGACTCCAACCCTGCTGTGCATGCAACCGCAAGGTTTCCCCATCCCTTTCGAAGAGGAAGAAGGCTCCTGCCTCCGCTCCTAAAGCAAGCAAGGTTTTCTCCAGGGAAAGAACCAAGAGGCGTTCCTGATTCAAGGTTTGGCTGGAAGTTTGGGCGATCGCATAGAGAGCAGAGAGTTCTTGATATTTGCGAGCGAGCCGTTGTTTTGTCTCGATCTCTGCAGTCAAGTCAACCAGAACCCCCTCGAAATGGGTGATTTGATCCCCCTCGATCACAGCTTCCGCTTTGTCCGAGAGCCAGCGCACGTCCCCTTTCGCATTCAGGATGCGATATTGGCAGTAACTCCGCCCTCCTTGAAATAGCTTCTCATGTGCTTCCTCCCAGATGGCTTGGTCTTCCGAATGGATGATGGTCGGCCAGAAACGAGCATCGAGAAAGCGTTCTAATGGATGTCCTAGCAAGCGCAGGAAAGAGGTGCAGGAGGGAGAGAAAAAGGTTTGATCAGTGGCGGCATCGACCTTGTATAGACAAATCCCAAAGGAACCCAAATCAATAGAGGTTGCCAGGCTCTCCGCTTTAAGGCGGTTTTCCTCTCCGGATTGCGCCTCCACTTCTTCAGCCATCCAATGTCCCCTCCTTTGTCACTTGATTCCTCTTGCCGCGAACGTGCCCCTGCTTGTCGCGATGCACCCTTGAAGAATATGAGGTATGGCAATTGTACGCTCATTCCACCTGGGGAAACAGGAAGCTGCCCCTCCCCAAGAGAGGTCAAGGGCAGTTTTTGGGAGTAGAATGGGAAAAGCATCGAAAAGGAGGAGTGAGATTGGCTCGATCCGATTTTCTGCGACGCTTCTTGGGACACAGTCTCTTGGGAGTGGCTGCAGGCGTCTCCCTGGCCAGCGGCTGGTTGGCCTACGTCGCTACCCACCCGCGCAAATTCAAGCCGGAGGATTTCGCGGAGAACGATGACCCGGCGCGCCGCGCCTTGCGAGAATCTTTCCCCCTGTTCTTGCAGGAAGAGGTTGCCATTCCCTCTCCCTTTGGGTATCCCCTGCATGGCCTCTACCTACCGCAAGAAGGAGCTCAAGTGACAGTGATTCTCTGCCACGGAATCGGTTGTGACTTGACTTTTGCTGCCCGCTACGCGACCCTCTTCCGGCCCTATGGATGGAACGTCCTTTTGATCGACCATCGTCACCATGGGCAGTCTGGCGGACGCAACACCACTTTCGGCTACTATGAGAAGCATGATCTGTCCGCATGGGCCAAATGGGCGCGCACTCGTCTTCCGCCGGAGGGAAAGATCGGTGTGCATGGGGAGTCGCTGGGAGCGGCGGTAGCGCTGCAGTACGCGGCCTTGGATCGCCAGCTCGCTTTTTGTATCGCCGACTGCTCCTATGCCGATCTCCCCGCCCTCTTTGCTTTGCGTTTGCGCCGGGACTACCATCTCCCGGTTTTCCCTTTCTATTTTGTCGCCAGCTTGGAGAGCCGGTTGGCGTTGGGGATGTGGTTTCGCCAGGCTTCTCCATTGCACAGCATCGGACGAGTTCAGGCTCCTGTGCTTTTCATCCATGGCCAGGAGGACGACTTCATCCCCCCCGCCCATAGCGTGCAGTTGTTCAGCGCCAAGCTTGGGGCGAAGCAGCTCTACCTGGCGCCTGGGGCAGGTCACGCCCAATCGTTCTGGAGGGACGAGGCCGCCTATCGTGCTCAGGTAGAGGCATTTCTCCAGGGGTGTGAGCTGCAATAATGGGGACAGATTTCAAATCTGTCCCCATTATTGAGCAAAAGGGCTGGCAAGCTCAAGCTTGAAAGCCCGGCCAACATCCGCCCTGGCGCAGCAGTTGGCCGAATGCCTCGACCGCTAACGGCGGGCTCAGGAGCATCCCCTGGAAACCATCACAACCCATGCCCAAGAGCGCCTGCAACTGTTCAGGTTTTTCTACTCCTTCAGCAATGACGATCAGGTTAAGGCCATGGGCGATCTGCACCATCCCGGCCAGGAGGGCCGGGTTGAGGGTCTCCCCGTTACTGGGAGAGATGAAAGAACGATCGATTTTGATGGCGGCGATCGGAAAGCGAGGCAGGTAGCTAAAGGCCGAGTAGCCAGTGCCGAAGTCGTCGAGGGAAAGGGCCACGCCCATCGCCCTCAGTTCGCCGAGCGTTCGCAGGTTCACTTCCAGATCGCGCAGGGCCAGGCTTTCGGTGATCTCCAGACCCATCGCGCTTCCATCCAAACCGCTGCGCTTCAAGGCTTGCGAGACTTGCTCCAGAAGAACCTGCGGTTGTTGCAGTTGTCGGGCCGAGAGGTTGATGGAGATCCGCACCGGGTTGCGGCCTTCGCGTTGCCAGCGGCGGATTTGCGAGGCTACCGTTTGCAGCACCCACTCGCCGATGGGGACGATCAATCCGGTCTCTTCCGCCAGGGGGATGAAGCGCTCCGGTGAGATCTGCCCCAGGGTCGGGTGCGACCAGCGCAGCAGGGCTTCCGCCCCGGCCAATCGTCCTTGACGGTCGGCCTGGGGTTGGTATTGGATAGTCAATTCTTCCCTTTCCAAGGCACGCAATAGTTGATTGCGCAATTCGACGAACTGGGTTACCTCCAAGTTCATGGCTGGGCGGAAAAATTGGCTGTGATTGCGGCCTTGACTCTTTGCCTTGTGCAGGGCGGAGTCGGCATATTTTAAGAGGGTCTCCGGATCAGCGGCATCGTTGGGAAAGAGGGCGATGCCGATAGAAGAAGTGATGGTCAGCTCCTCGCCATTCAGGCGGAAAGGTGTGCGCAGGATCTCTTGCACTCCTTCGGCTGCCTTCATCGCTTCGGCTGGGCTGGTTAAGCCGGGCAAGAGCACCGAGAAGGTATCACCTCCCAAGCGCGCCAATTCTCCCTCCCCCATTTGCTGTTTCAAGCGCTCGGCAACGTGCGTCAGAAGGCGATCTCCAGCCTGGTGGCCGAGGGTCTCGTTGACGTTGCGGAAATAGTCCAGATCCACCAGCAAGAGCGCCAAATAAGTTTGCGCTTGTCGCGCAGCCTCGATCGAATGACCCAGCCGTTCACGCAGGTAGAGGCGGTTGGGCAATCCGGTCAGAGGATCGAAAAAAGTCATCTGTTCGATGCGGGCAGCGGCCTCCTTGCGCGAAGTAAGGTCGCGAGCCACCAGGCAGAGAACCTCCTGGCCACCCATCTGAAGGAGGCTAAACGAAGCTTCCAGTTGCACCTGCTTTCCGTCCAAACGACGGAAAGCCTGTTCGGCCAAGAAAGCGCTGCGTGTTGCCAGAACCTGGCCGACCAGCTTATCCACCGCGCTCACCTCCAAAGGCAGGATCTCATAGAGGGTGATCCAGGCCGGCGGATCTTCCTCCCCCCCCATCAGCTTCCAAAAAGCCCGGTTCCCCTCCAAAAGGCGTTTGTTGGCGGGGTTAACCAAGAGGATGCAGTCAGCGATCTGCTCGATGACGGCATGGTAGCGCGCTTCTTCTTCCTGTCGTAACTCGTGGGCTGCCTGTACCGCATCCAGCATGCCGTTGATCTCTCCAGCCAGGGAAGCCAGTTCAGCGCTCGTTCGAGTGGGTTCGATACGGGCGTTGAGCGAGCTGGACTGTCCCAAAGCATGCACGCTGCGGCTGAGGCGAGCGACGGGATTGATTACATTGCGGGTCAGCAACCAAGCCAGGACTGCCGCCAGGAGGATCCCAAAGGCGATAAGTGCTGCAATCACCAAGGTTTGGCTTCCTTTCCCCTGCTCGAGGGCAGTTCGCGGCAGCTCCACCTGCAGGGAGAGGCCCGGTTTTCCCAGCAGATCGGGCAATTGGCCGATCCCCCGGATGGAATCAGGCTGAACCTCGATGGAGATGGTGGAAGGAATGCTCTCTTTCAGATTGGGGGGGGCAGGTTCCCCTTCAATTCGTATAGATGAGCTCAACAGGCTGAGATTGAGCTGGGTTTGGTCAGCCAAGCGCTGCAGATGAGCGCCATCGAGGGGACGGCCGAAGACCAGGAAACCGCGCGGGGGGCCTTGCTCCAGGCTGGTCAGGATCGGGCGGGCGGTCAGCAGCCAGGGTTGACCTTGCCAGTCGAGGTACCCGCTGTGGCTGTTGTTCTTCTCCACCTGATTGATGAGGGGAGTTGCGCGGATCGCCTCCAGCAAGTCCAAAGGGAAGCTCTGGTATAGCCTCGTCGCGCTTTTACTTTGGGCGAGCTGCCCATAGAGCAACTCGCTGCGGGGGGTGAGGAAGAGCATCATTCCCAAATCCAGCCGTTCCAGAGTGGCATCGACCAAGTTGTCTTGCACGAACTTTGGGTTCTGGTCCTGGGCGAAACGGTAGGTGTCATCCCAGGAAGCCCAATCATGGAGGATGCGGTCCAAGCCATCCCGTTCATTTTCCAAGGCGCGCAAGGCTCGCTCCACGCTTGCTTGCGCGTTAGCCTGTTCCAGTCGGGAGAAACCATCGAAGAGGAGATTGGGAGATAATAGAAGGAATAGAACCACCCCCCCGAGGATGGTTCCCCCGATGATCAATAGAGTTTTCTCGCGCAAGCGCAAAGTATTTAGACCGCCTGCCTTGATTCTACCCGATGGCTCCGAGAAGCGGAACGAGCGACATCAGAAAACACAACGTACTGTAAGGGAGAATTGGCCGGCGAGATTGGACAGGCGGTGGCGGAGGGCTTGGGCGAAAACTGGCTTGTGCTTCCTGTACTCGTCCCAGAGCGGAAGGAGATGCGGGTGGCGCTGGCCGAGGATCGGCCTCAGCCTTCCCCAAGGACGTGGGTAGAGCTGCAGGGTATCGACCAAAACCTCGGTGGCTCCTGCCTCCTGCGCTTTCTGAAGGACTTCGCCCAAGGCGTTTTCACCATCCGAGATGCCAGGGAGGCAAGGCGAGAGGAAAACCCAGGTGCGGATGCCGGCTGCCGACAAATCAGCTATTGCCTGCAATCGATCCTCGGGGGAGGGGGCTGACCCATCGAAGAGGCGGGCTAGAGCGGTATCCAAGGTAGAGAGGCTGACCCCGACCTCCAGTTGAGGCATGCTGCGCAAAAGACCCAGGTCGCGCAACACCAGCGGAGACTTGGTCAGGATGGAGACTGCCAGAGGGCTCTCACGAAGGAGCAGGAGGCAAGCACGGGTCAGGCTAAAGCTACCCTCAGCAGGCTGATAGGGATCGGTCACCGAGGAGAGGATCACCCGACCCCCCTTCACCCGGCGCAGTTGTCGAGCCAACACCTCCGGCGCATTGGTCTTGGCATCGAGGAAAGACCCCCACGGCTCGTTGTGACCGGTAAAGCGCTGCATGAAGTCGGCGTAACAATAAAGGCAGGAATGGGAGCACCCAACATAAGGATTGACAGTATAATCCAGGCCAGGGATGCCGCTTCGGTTGAGAAGAGACCGCGCCGTAATGAGCCGGGTGGGAAAAGAGTGAGTCGCGCCTACAAAACCATTAGCCCCCCCTACTGGAAGCATGAAAGAGGGCGAGAAGAGGCGACAAGATGGAGCTGGGTCAGGCGTCAGCTAGGTAGCCGTCTCCGCCCAGGCGGGCATCGCCTGCATGTAGGAAGCGGCGCGGGCCAATGCCTGGATCTCATCGACCCCCGACTGCCAACCCCTCAGCCACTCGGCGATCCCTTGCTGGACCTTCTCGCGGGGAAGAAGTTCACCCGACTCGTCGGTGCAGTACTTACAATAGTCCTTCGCCAATCCCTGAACTTCCGGCTCCTGCAAGGGCATCCCGCAGGAATTGCAGTACTCAGCCATCTTTCTCCTCTTTCTCCTCTTTCTACTCTAGAAAGTCCTTCAGCTTGCGCGAGCGAGAGGGATGCTTCAGCTTGCGCAAGGCTTTGGCCTCAATCTGGCGGATCCGCTCACGGGTCACGCCGAAACTATGCCCGACCTCCTCCAGGGTGCGGGGATGCCCGTCTTCCAAGCCGAAGCGGAGGATCAGAACCTTCTGCTCGCGGTAGGTGAGGGTAGCCAGGATGTTTTGCACCTGATCCCGCAAAAGACTTTGGAAGGCGGCATCAGAGGGTGGGGTGATCTTCTTGTCCTCGACGAAGTCGCCCAGGTGCGAATCCTCCTCCTCGCCGATCGGCACTTCCAGCGAAACGGGTTCCTGAGCAGCTTTTTGGATCTCCCGCACTTTTTCTTTGGTGGTGCCCAGTTCGGTGGCGATTTCCTCCTCAGTGGGCTCACGGCCGAAGCGCTGCATCAGAGAACGAGAGCATTTCACCAGCTTATTGATGGTCTCCACCATATGCACCGGCACCCGGATGGTGCGGGCTTGATCGGCCAGCGCGCGGGTGATGGCCTGGCGGATCCACCAAGTGGCATAGGTAGAGAACTTGAAGCCACGGTTGTAGTCGAATTTCTCGGCAGCCCGGATCAGACCCAGGTTGCCTTCTTGAATCAGGTCGAGAAAGAGCAGGCCGCGGCCGACGTATTTTTTGGCGATAGAGACAACCAAACGCAGATTGGCTTGAATGAGGGCTTTTTTGGCATCCAGATCGCCGATCTCAATCAGCTTGGCCAGAGACACCTCTTGCACTTGCTTCAAGAGCGGAACTTTGCCGATCTCTTTCAGATACAAGCGAACCGGGTCATCCACATCTACCCCGGCCAGCAGGTATTCATCCTTCAGTTCCTCCTCGGGAGGCTCGACGATGTGGCTGTCTTGGATGAGGATTCCCTGAATGGTCATGTCCTGGTACATCTCATCGATTTGTTCAGGAGTCATCGGGATTTTTTGCAGGGCATCCATGATCTCTTTGTAGGAAAGAGACCCTTGCTTTTTGCCGCGGTCCAGCAAGTCAATAACCGACTTGTGGTCGATTTTGTTCTGAACCTCTACAGTAGCCGCGGTAACTGCCAGAAGGTCGGGTGGCAGCTCGGCGAGACTTGCCGGTATCTCCTCAAGAGGCAGCTCGGCGATCGGAAGGACGGTTTCAATATCAATTACCAAAACACTCGCCCTATCCATAAGCTCAATCCCTATTGAAGAGTCAGGATCCATTATCGGGTTAGGATCGATCACAAGGTCGGGCTCTATCACCGGCTCAATCAAAAGTAAAGCCTCAGTTCCCTTCACGGGAGAGGTTTCCGGCACGTCATCCATTATTGTCTTCTTCTTTTTTTTCGCTGCACTCAAGGTTCGCTCTTCTTCCAAAGGCCCAATCCAAGAGATGATAGGCTGCCTATCTCGTATTATTAAACCGTTGTCAAGTCCTGTTTCTTCCATCCATCGTTGGCGCCCCCTTCTCTTTCAATCGGCAGAGGGCTTGGTATTGCTGCAGTTTGAGGCGCAGAGGCTCGTTAGAGCCGGATTTCTCCAAGAGGGCGATTTCATCTTTTAGACGATGGAGTTGGCGGGAAATCTTCTCCAGACTTAATCGTTCCAAACAAAGGCGGGCTTCCAGGTGGATATCTGCAACATTGAGCGGTTCGATCAACAAGCGGGCCGCTAGAGGGGCGGCAGGATCCTCCGGAGAGAAGGTTGGAGGCCAACTGCCCCCCTGGAAGGCTTCCTGGCAAGCAGCCAGCAAGCTGCGGCAAATAGGGTTCTGAAAGTCCTCCAAAGGCGTCTCCGGCGACCCCAGCTCTTCCAGATCGCTCGCCAGGACAGGCTGCAGGAGGTTGTCATGCTGCGGTGGGCTGTCATCCTGCCGCAAATCGTTGTGCTGCCGAAGGTTGTCGAGACCGTTTTCAGCCAACAAGGTCGGCTGTTTTAGGATCAGGTGCAGCAAACGAACCTCCAGCACCGGCAGTGTGCGCTCAGCACGCCGCAGATCCTCCAGGGAAACCGCCCCACGGCGCCGGCCTCCCCGGGTAGGGGTCGGCGCGCCGAGTCGATTCAGTTCGTTGACCAGGATTTCTTCTCCCCAACCCGACTCCACAGCCAGCCGCTTGAGGAACTTTTCTTTTTCCAGCGCTGAGGGCAAGCGGGCTATCAACTGGGCCAGGATCTCGCGGATGGCTCGCGCTTTCTCTTCCTCAACCTGCCAATTGTGTCGCTGGGCAATCTGGCGGTAGATGAATTCCTCCCCGGGCAAGTAATCGATTAAAGCGCGTGAAAAAGCTTCTGCTCCTTGTGCCCGCAGCAAGCTGTCCGGATCCTTGTAACCGGCCATCGAAGCCACTCGAACCTCGATTCCCTGCGGGCGGAGCAGGTCGAGCGCGCGCAACGTAGCATTGATTCCGGCTGCATCGATGTCATAGGCAAGGTAGACCCGTTGGGTGAAGCGACTGAGCAAGTGGGCTTGATCCCCGGTGAGGGAGGTGCCAAGGGAGGCGACGGTGTTGGCGAAGCCATGCTGGTGCGCTGAGATGGCATCCATGTACCCCTCTACCACCACCAGCGCACGCCGCTCGACTGCAGTTCGCCGGGCCAGATGAAGCGCATAGAGGGACCGTCCTTTCTCAAAGAGGGCGGTCGCTCCTGAGTTCAAGTACTTTGGTTGGCTTTGCTCGTCCAATGCCCGTCCGCCGAAAGCGATAGGCCGCCCGCGCAGGTCCATGATCGGAAAGATCAGGCGGTTGCGGAAGAGATCGCTGCCGCCCCCCCGCTCGCTGGCCAGGCCCAACTGGGCTAACTGGGAGAGAGGAGCTTGAGCCGACAATTGGGTCGCCAGGCGGTTCCCCTCCGGGGCAAAGCCAAGGCGGAAACGTCGCCAAGTGGGGATGTCTAGGTCGCGGCGGACTAAGTAATCGCGCGCAGCCTTGCCTTCTGGCGCCTCCAGCATCCGCTCGTAGAAGGCCGTAGCTTCCTCATAGAGCGCCCAGAAAAATTCTTTCCGTTCCTTATGTTCGCCGCCTCCCAACCGTTCAGGCAGAGGCAACCCCAATTTTTCAGCCAAGAGGGCTACCGACTCCGGGAAGGTGATACTCTCTACCTTCATTAGGAAGGTCAGGGCATCACCGCCGGCCTGACAACCAAAGCAGTAAAAAATGTTGTTCTCTGGCGACACCGTGAAGGAGGGGGTTTTTTCCTGGTGGAAAGGGCATAGCCCAACGTAGTTCTTACCCGTTCTTCGCAACGGGACATAGCCCGAGACCACTTCCACGATGTCGGCTTGTGCCTTCAGCTTTTGCAGAAAATCATCCATCCCATCGCAAGGATACAGTAATTCCGATGGAGGAGACAGCTTACTGGATCAGGCCGAAGGCTAGGTCATTCTTCTGAAGGCTATTCATTCTTCGAATGTTCTAATACTCACCCCAATACTTCCCTTCCCTACCTTTCGTTCGAGGGAAAGGCAATCTAAGAAGGGAAGGATGGGAATCAGGAATAGCTATACGAAGCACAGATGGTACAACCCATCGTTTGTTGCCAACAACGACCGTATGTGAGAAGGGGACCATAGGGGTCGACTCCGGAATACTTGCAGGTATTCAAGACGCTCTCCTCGCGTTGGCTGCGCGTCAGGACGATCAGCTCAGGTTGCACCCAATCCTTCCTATTCCACTCGTTAGCCAAATGGCATGAACATGCTGCTTCAGATTGCCTTGGTCTCTCCTTTTTCTCCTTCACTTATTGCTCCCTTCCATTGGTGTATTTACTTCGGTTTAAGCTGCGCCTGGTTTCCTCCTTAGCCCTCCCACGGTTCCGGCAGGAAGAGGTCGGAGAAGGCTTGGGTGGCGAAGCGGTCGGTCATCCCGGCAACGTAGTCCGTCGCCGCTTGCTCGCGGGTAGGCAGGTCAGCGGATCGATCCAAGCCCATCAGTTCCGGATTCTCCATGTAGGAGCGGAAGAGGAGCTGCACCATCCGGCCGGCTCGGTTTTCTTCCCGTTTGGCTATAGGGTCGCGGTAGACCTGGCGGAAGAGGAAATCATTGAGGATGTCCAGCTTGGCAGTCAGCTCTTTCCCCAAGAGTATCTCACCCTGGTCGCAGCTGCGCTCGATCACGTCCTCGACCACTACCTCGATCAATCGCGAGGCGCCGAAACCGAAGAGCCGGCGATCGGGGAGGTCTTCCGGTTGCAGGGTACCAGCCCGCAGGGCGTCATCGGTATCGTGCGAAAGACAGGCCAGGCGATCAGCGAGGCGGACCAGACGCCCTTCCAGGGTGGAAGGGCCGGCCAGATCGAGATCATCCTCCCCTTTGGAGTGGTGGAGGATGCCGTCTCGCACCTCCCAGGTCAGGTTCAGCCCGACCTGCTCAGTGCCGTCGGCTTGGAGGAGTCCTTCCAACAGATCGACCACGCGCAGGCTTTGTTCCTGGTGAAGGAAGTGGCGCTCCGGAAGGACTTGACGGATCGCCTCATCCAAGGCGAAGGCGCCGGCATGGCCAAAGGGAGTATGGCCCAAATCATGGCCCAAGGCGATGGCCTCGGCCAGATTCTCATTGAGGCGGAGGCCGCAGGCCAGGGTGCGGGCGATCTGGGAGACCTCCAGGGTGTGGGTCAGACGGGTGCGGTAGTGGTCCCCGGTGGGGTTGGGATAGACCTGGGTCTTCCCTTTCAAGCGGCGGAAGGCCTTGCAGTGGATGATTCGGTCGCGGTCACGCTGGAAAGCGGTGCGAACCGGGCATTCCTCCTCGCTCCTTTCGCGGCCCCGGCTGGTGCGGGCGAAAGAGGCAAAGGGCGAAAGGGTCAGGCCCTCCAACTTCTCCAACTGCTCTTTCACCCGCATCGGGCTAGCGCCTCTTCTTCCGGGGGAAGACCTCTCCCCTATTTCTTCTCTTTCAAAGCAGCTTGGGCGGCGGCCAGCCGGGCTACCGGCAAGCGGAAGGGGGAACAGGAGACGTAGTCAAGACCGATCATGTGGCAGAACTCCACCGAGCTGGGCTCTCCGCCATGCTCGCCGCAAATGCCGATCTGCAACTCCGGCCGGGCGGACTTTCCCTTGGTCACGGCCATCTTCATTAACTCGCCGACGCCTTCGCGATCCAGCTTTTGGAAGGGGTCGCTGGGGTACAGCTCCAGCTCGACGTAGGCGCCCATGAAGCCTTTGGTGTCATCGCGGGAAATGCCGCAGGCGGTTTGAGTGAGGTCATTGGTGCCGAAGCTGAAGAACTCGGCATACTGGGCGATCCTGTCGGCCACCACGCAGGCGCGGGGCAGCTCGATCATGGTGCCCACCAGGTAGTGCAACTGGATGCCGGCTCGAGCGATGGTGGCATCGGCAATACGGCGCGTCATTTCCTCGAAATACTTCATCTCCTGCGCTGTGCCGACCACCGGGATCATGATGTCCGGCAGCACCGGCAGCCCTTCTTTGGCTACTTCGCAGGCGGCTTCGATGATAGCCCGGATCTGCATCTCGGAGATCGCCGGGAAAGTAACCCCAAGGCGACAGCCGCGGTGCCCGAGCATCGGGTTGTTTTCGTGCAGCGCTTCGATGCGCTCTTCGATCACCTCTGAGGTAACTCCCAGCTCTTCAGCGATCTGGCCGACCTTCTCGCGGAAGACGTCCGGCTTCAGCGCTTCGCGCGAAGGGAGGAACTCGTGCAAGGGAGGATCCAGCAGGCGAATGGTCACCGGGTAGCCTTTCATCGCCTTGAAGATGCCGATGAAATCCTCCTTTTGCATCGGGAAGAGGAAGGAGAGGGCTTTGGCGCGCTCCTCCTCATCCTCGGAGAGGATCATGCGGCGCACGTAGTGGATGCGGTCACCCTCGAAGAACATATGCTCGGTGCGGCAGAGGCCGATCCCCTGAGCCCCCAACTGAATGGCGGTCTCGGCTTGCTTGGGAGTATCGGCGTTGGCCCAGACTTCCAGGCGGCGGTACTTGTCGGCCCAGTTCATCAGGGTGGCGAATTGCTGGTAAATCTTGGAATCTTCCGCTTTCAACTGGCCGGACAGGACCTGCTGCACTTCACTGGGGGTGGTTGGCAGGGTTCCTGCGATCACTTCCGCGGTGAAGCCGTCGATGGAGAGCCAATCCCCCTCTTTGATCACCTTGCCGGCTACTTCCATCTCATCCTTCTGGTAATCGATGTTCAGATCGCCGCATCCGACGATGCAGACTTTTCCCATCTGGCGGGCCACCAGCGCGGCGTGAGAGGTCATTCCACCCTGGGCGGTGAGGATCCCCTGGGCAGCGTCCATGCCGCGAATGTCCTCAGGAGAGGTGAACTTGCGGACCAGCAGGACCTTCTCCCCTCTGGCTTTCCAGGCTTCGGCGTCAGCAGCGTTGAAGACCACCCGTCCGGAAGCGCCTCCAGGACCGGCCGGCAACCCTTTGGCCAGCACCTGGCCGTCTTTGACAGCCTGCGCTTTGGCTTTGCTGTCGAAAATGGGGGTCAGGAAGGCAGCCACGCCGTCAGCCTCCGGCCGAAGCACGGCCTCCTTCTCGCTGATCAGCCCTTCGGCTTCCATGTCTACCGCCATGCGGGCTGCAGCGAAGGGGTGTCGCTTGCCGGTGCGGGTCTGCAGCATCCACAGCTTCCCTTCCTCGATGGTGAACTCGAAGTCCTGCATATCCCGGAAGTGGGACTCCAGCTTGTTGCGGATCTCCACCAACTGGCGGTAGGAGTCCGGCATCACCGCCTCCAGCTCACTGATCGGGCGAGGGGTGCGGGTGCCTGCGACGACATCCTCTCCTTGGGCGTTCATCAGGAACTCCCCATACATGCGGTTTTCGCCCAAAGCTGGATCGCGGGTGAAGCCGACGCCGGTTCCAGAGGTTTCTCCGCGGTTGCCGAAGACCATGGTCTGGACGTTGACGGCGGTGCCCCAACTGGAGGGAATATCGTAGAGTTTGCGGTAGGCGATGGCCCGGTCGTTCATCCAGGAACCGAAGACAGCGCCGATAGCGCCCCACAACTGCTCCCAGGGATCCTCGGGGAAGTCCAGGCCCAGCTTGTTTTTGATCTCCGCTTTGAACAGCTTGACCAGCTTCTGCAGGTCTTCAGCGCTCAAGTCGGTGTCGAAGGCGGCATGAGCCTCTGCCTTCACTTCCTCCAGGATCCGCTCGAAGGGATCCTCTTCCTTCTTGTCGACCGGCTTCAGTCCCATCACGACATCGCCGTACATGGCCACAAAACGGCGGTAGCTGTCCCAGGCAAAGCGGGGGTTGCCGGTGATCTCGGCCAAGCCTGCCACGGTCTGATCGTTGAGGCCCAGGTTGAGGATGGTGTCCATCATACCGGGCATCGAGGCGCGGGCGCCGGAACGAACGGAGAAGAGCAGGGGATTGGCCGGGTCGCCGAACTTGCGGCTCATCCCAGTTTCGACCTCTGCCAGGGCTGTATGCACTTGCGCGTCCAGCTCGGTGGGGTAGCTTTGCCCATGGTCATAATAATAGGTGCAGATTTCGGTAGTGAGGGTGAAGCCGGGGGGAACCGGGATGGCCAGATTGGTCATCTCCGCCAGGCCGGCGCCTTTGCCGCCCAGCAATTCCCGCATCGTGCCATTCCCTTCGGAAAACGCGTACACGTACTTTTCCATCAATGATCCTCCATACTTTTAATTGGTCTTCTGATGCCGCACCCAGGAGTGGCGGTCCAGGGGGTGGGTTCTTTCATCCCACTCTCAATAGGGTAAAGCTGAGAAGTCGCCAAAGGCGCCATAGAGCTCGCCGAGCTCGGCTAACAGGCTCAGGCGGCTCTCCCGGCGTTCCTTCTCCTCGGCCATGACCAGCACCCGATCGAAGAACTGGCTGACCTGCGGAGTGAGTGCCAGCAATACTGCCAAAGAGGCCTGGGGGGTGCCGCGGTCCTCGCGTTGAGCCCAACGTAGCGCGCTGTACAGAGCAGCTTCGGCCTCCTCCATCCCCGCTTCGACGATGTGCCGGCGGAAAAGTCCGGCGCTCTTCCCGATATTCTTGATCCTTTTCGCGGAAAGAGCGAGAGCGATCAACTCCTCCGTGCCTAACTGGGCGCGGACCAGTTCAGCTTTTGTGGCGGCTTGCGCCGGCAGGAGGGGGCTGGCGCCGATGGCGCAGCTGATCACTTCGAAACTGATGCCTCGTTCCTCCAACAGAAAGCGCAGGCGGCTGGTCAGGAAGCTCAGCAACCTCGATTTGCCCTCTGCGGAAAGGGGAGCCAGCTTCGAGACGACCTCGGCGCCCATCGTGACCAGCTCTTCTAAGGAGAGAGGAAGCTCTTTCTCCACCAGGATAGCCAGCAGCCCCTGGGCGGCGCGGCGCAAAGCGAAGGGATCGGCCGAGCCGCTTGGCTCCATGTTCAGAGCGAAAAAAGCAGCCAGGGTGTCCAAGCGATCAGCCAGGCTGGCCAGCGTGCCGGCCCAGGTGGCGGGCAATTCATCCCCCAAGGAGCGGGGCTGGTAGTGCTCAGCGATTCCCTGGACAACGTCCGCTTCCTCCGCGGCCAGCCTTGCGTATTCCCGCCCCATGATCCCTTGCAGTTCCGGCAACTCGCCGACCATGGCCGTGGTTAAGTCGGCTTTTGCTAGCAGAGCCGCTCGTTTGGCCCGCTGCTGCTCCTCGGGGGGAAGCTGTAAGCGTACCGCCAATCGACCGGCCAAGGACTCCAAGCGCTTGGCTTTTTGACCCATCGAGCCCAGCTTCTCGTGGAACTTGAGCCCGCTAAGATCTGCCACTCGATCCGCCAAAGGCTTAGTCTGGTCCAGGCGGAAGAAGAGGCGCGCATCCTCCAGGCGACCTTGAAGGGCCTGCTCATTGCCCCGCACGACAATTTCCTCACCAAACGGAGGGCCGTCCCGGAAACAGAGGAAATAGGGCAACAAACGCCCCTCCTCGTCGCGAATCGGCACTTGCTTTTGGTGGTGGCGCATGACGGTGGTCAATACCTCGGGAGGCAAGTTCAAGAAACCGGAGTCGAAGCTGCCGCGGAAAGCAGTGGGGCACTCCAGCAGGTGGACCAGCTCTTCCGCCAACCCTTCCGACCAGTAGGGGGCGCCTCCCACTTCGGTCGCCAATCGAACGCTCTCTTGCTCCAGGCGCGCGCGGCGAACGGCAGGATCGACCAGGACGAAGGACTCCTCCAGCTTCCCGGTGTATTCCGCGGGATGTCCGATCGTTACCGGGCCGCCGAAGAAGCGGTGACCCTGGCTGATGACACCGGTCTCGACGCCCAGCAAGTTGAAAGAGATCAGCTCCTCTCCATACAGGCAAAGAGCCCACCGGACAGGCCGGACGTAGAGGAAATCTCCTTCCCCCCAGCGCATCAGCTTGGGAAAAGGGATGCCGGTCATCACCGAAGGAAGCAGTTCGGATAATAGTTGGGGAGGTTCTTTCTCGCTCTTTTTATGGATGTAAACATAGCCATCCTCGCGCTGCACTTGCTGGAGGGTGGCTCCCTCCTTGCGCAGGAAGCCGAGCAGGGCTGGTGAAGGCTGATTATCAGCGGTGAAGGCGACTTTCTCGGAAGGCCCCTTCTTGCGGGTGTAGGCGCGGGACTCGTCGAAACACAGCTCCTTGGTGAAGAGGGTCAGACGGCGCGGGGTGGACCAAACGGTGAGGTCGCTGAAGAAAAAGCCGGCATCCTCCAGCGATTTTCTTCCGCGCTGGGCCAGTTCGGTGGTGGCAGCAGCCAGGAAACGAGCCGGGATCTCCTCAACCCCTAGCTCAAAGAGAAGGTCCGGCATTCTCTTTCTCCAGATAGAGGCGGGCGCTTTGCCGCACTACCTCGCGCATACGGGCGATCAGCTCGGTTCGCTGGGCGACTGAGATCGCTCCCCGCGCATCGAGCAGGTTGAAGGTGTGGGACATTTTCAGGCCGTATTCATAAGAAGGCAGCACCAACTTCTCCCTCAGGCAATGGCCAGCTTCCTCCTCGTAAAGGTTGAAGAGTTGCCAGAGGCGGGAGGTCTCGGCCACTTGGAAGGCGTACTGGCAAGACTCCACCTCGGCGTCGCGGCTGATCTCGCCATATCGGGTTCCCTCGTTCCAGGCCAGGTCGAAGACGTTGCCCACCCCTTGAAGATACATGGCTAACCGCTCCAGGCCGTAGGTTAACTCAGCAGCGATCGGCCTCAGATCGAAGCCGCCGGCCTGCTGGAAATAGGTGAACTGGGTGATCTCCAGGCCGTCCAGGGTGACTTGCCAACCGGTCCCCCATGCACCCAGGGTAGGTGACTCCCAGTTGTCCTCTTCGAAATGGATGTCGTGCTGGCGTAAGTCCAGGCCAATCGCCCGCAGGGATTCCAGGTAGATCTCCTGCACATCCGGTGGAGAAGGTTTTAGGATTACCTGCAATTGGGTGTGGCGGAAGAGGCGGTAGGGGTTCTCGGCGAAACGGCCGTCGGCTGGGCGGCGGGAGGGCTGCACATAAACGGTTCGCCAGGGACGAGGGCCGAGTACGCGAAAAAAGGTGGCCGGGTGCATGGTGCCGGCTCCGACTTCCATATCGTACGGCTGCTCGATCACGCACCCCCGCCTCGCCCAATACTGTTCTAGAGTCAAGATCAGGTCCTGGAGGAACATCGCTTTTTTGACCCCTTAGCTTACTCCGCAAGAAGCGCCGCGTCAAAACATTTCGGGGTCACATCTTCATATGTCATTATTTTCAAACTTCAGATTATTTGTATGCAAAACGAACCTATGAGCAGGCCCCTTCGGGTGGATACCACGACGCTTTTTGTTATGTCTTTCACGTGGAACCGAGAAAAGAAAATGTACGCACTTGGAACGCGTGGTCATAAGGAAATTGCTGACATCTGAAGATGTGACCCTAATCCAATAAATAAATCTGTCCCCTTTTCCTAGGAAGTAGCGTAGGCGTAGGCGATCTTTCCGGCCAAGCGCGCGTTGGACTCAGCCAAGGCGATGTTGGTCATAGCGGTCTTGCCGTTGGAGGCCTTCTCCAGGTAGCTGAGGAGGAAGGGGGTGAGGTCCTTTCCGCGGACCCGCGCTTCCTCGGCTGCAGCCAGCGCGTTGGTGATCAGCTCCTCCACCATGGATACTGGCAGCTCTTTGGCCCGCGGTGGCGGGTTGGCGATGAGGATGGCTGTCTCCAGCTTCAGCTCGTCCCAGGTGGCATGCATCACCGGCACGATCTCTTCGACCACGTCGACCGAGGGGATGCGCAGTCCGGAGTGGCGCGTGTAGAAAGCCGGGAATTCGTCGGTGCGGAAACCCAGGGTAAGGATGCTCAAGGTTTCCAGCCGTTCGACCGTACGCGGCAGATCGAGGATTGCCTTGGCGCCCGCGGAGACCACCAGGATCGGTGTCTTGGCGAGTTCAGTGAGGTCCTCGGAGATATCGAAGGTCATCTCCGCTTGCCGGTGAACGCCGCCGATCCCGCCGGTGGCCATCACCCGGATCCCAGCCAGACAAGCGATGCGGATCGTGGCCGAGACGGTGGTCCCTCCGGAAAGCTGTTTGGCCAACACCAAGGCTAGACTGCGAGCCTGGATTTTCTCCCCCTGCAAACCAGCCAGCTCTTCCAATTCAGCCGAGGTCAAACCCACTTTCAGAACGCCCCTCATTACCCCGATGGTCGCCGGAACAGCGCCTTCCTTGCGGACCGCCTGCTCTAAAAGAGCCGCTGTCTCCAGGTTTTGCGGGAAGGGAAGGCCGTGGGTCACCAGGGCTGTCTCCAGTGAGACTACTGGCTTGCCCTGAGCCAGAGCTTGGCGAACTTCCTCATGGATCTCTATCATGGTCTGTTTCCTCCTTCAAGGTTGAGATAGGGTTGACCCCCTAAGGCGGCAACCACCAAGGCTCCCAAATGATTGCCCCGTTGTAGCGCCTTCAGAGGGTTTGAAGAGGTCATCATTTCCACCAGGAAAGCAGCGTCGAAGGCATCACCCGCGCCGGTGCTGTCCACGCCCTCAGCCGGATAAGCCGGTTGGGAAAGTGAACACCCTGGCGCCAGGTAACTGGCGCCGCTTTGTCCTTTTTTCAAGGCCACGCACGAGGCGAAGCGCAGCAAGTTTTCCGGCGCAAGGCCGGGAAGGAGGGCTTCCGCCTCTTGTTCATTGAGCAGGAGGAAATCAAGGGGACTGATCTCCGCCAAAAGGCGCGCCGGGCCGTACCCCTCGATCAAATGAAAGCTAGCCGGGTCGAAGGCGATGGGCAAATTGCCCCGGCGCGCTTCTTCCAGGAGAAGAAGGACGAAATGCAAAGAGGAGCGGGTGAAGAGGGTATAGCCGGTGAAGAAGAAGAGGTCGGCGTCTTCCAGGATCGAAGCCTTGTAGTCCTCTGGACCAAAGGAAAGAGCAGGCTCTTTGTCCATGATGAAGGCTCGCTCCCCATCGGCTTCCACAATTGCCCCGATGCGCGCTGTGCGAGCGCCGGGAACCACCAGAAGGCCATCCTCCACACCTTCTTCGGCCAAGTGCTGCCGCATCAATCCCCCCAACCAATCGTCCCCGATCTTGCCCGTCAGGCGCACCTGGATGCCCAATCGTCGAGCCCAAACAGCCACATTGGCCGCTGAACCACCGGGGAGCAACTCGGCCCGCCCAGGCACATCCGAACCCCAGCGCAGCGCCTCCTGGGGTTTAAAAAGAAGATCCCAGGCGATGTCGCCGAGGCAGACCAACTTCACGACAGCAGATCCCTCTGCATACTTCTCTTATTGTACCCCCTCTCGTCCCATAAAAACCTAATTCCAAGAGAGATCCATTAGAAAAAGGAGATTTCGAAGACCTTTCTCCTCCTGACTTGGTTCACGACCGATTCCTCGATAAACCTGTCCGCGGAATGGAGCTGACGCTACTAGGACTACCGCTGATAAAGAGCCAGTCGTTACAGCTGGCAGGGATGGTCGGTGCGCGCCTCCTGAGCCAAGACGGTTAGTACTTCCTCTGCATGCCCTTTCACCTTCACCGCCGGCCAGACCACACGAATGTTCCCCATGGGGTCGATGAGGAAAGTGCTGCGAATCACTCCCTCGTACTCTTTGCCATACAGGCTCTTTTTCCCCCAGGCGCCGTACGCAGCAATGACGGCATGTTCTTGATCGCTGAGCAAGCGAAGCTTCAGTTGGTGCTTGGCCCGGAAACGGCTGTGGCTCTCCGGCGAGTTTGGGCTGACCCCGATTACTTCAGCCCCGAGGCTGTGGAACTTCTCCAGGTGGGAGGTAAAATCGACGGCTTCCAAGGTGCAGCCGCTGGTGTTGTCTTTGGGATAGAAATAGAGAACCAACCATTGGCCGACGAACATCTCCAGGCAAGATTCCCTGCCGTCCTGATCCTGGAGGCAGAAAACAGGCGCTGTTTCTCCTACTTTAACCATGCCTTCCTCCTCTACTCGTTTCCCTGATTGTATCGCCTTCCCGGCTGCTGTCCCAACAAAGGCTCTTCTTTGGTTCTACACTTTTAACTGTGATTATTCCCCAAGGAGAAAAAGAAGGAGCCATGGAATGGAAGACACCTCCTGTCTCCAGTAGCCTTGTCTTTGCCCAAAACAACGAGGCAAAGGAGAACAGAAGG